>Ga0115842_100594_pt1 | contig 14769 bp, 13 predicted proteins | sample InSIn2SAF170_2_FD_83856 | JGI IMG/M metagenome (GOLD analysis project Ga0115842, IMG submission 83856)
TACAGCTGTTACTTCACGGAGGAGGTTGTCGGTTTAAGATCCTGCTTTTCAAGTGGACGGCTGGTACTGGGGCCTTGGGGTGGTTGGCAGTAGGAAAAAGCTCTGGGCGGGTCTCTGAACCGAGGAAGTATGGGCCTTCTAATAGAATCTATTGATAGGAGAGACTGTCCCGAACGGGTAATGGGTATATAACATCCTTCTATAGAGGATATTGGCGTTCTAATAAGATCTATTTCTCCGCAAGCCCGCGCTTATTATTATTGGACGTGGGGACAACCATTCGCCCCTTGTATAATGATTCTGAGCAGGATCGGGTCAAAGTTCCCCTACTACTATGATCAGGGTTCGCCTTCCTCTCCATTCATGAGTCGACATGATGATTCCGTAGCACGCACCATTGTGGAGGAATGGGGGCAAGCGCTTTTCACACATAATAACTCGAGGTTCTTAGTCAACGGATGTGAAGTTTGAACCGATACTGGAATGATATGATGCTTCCAACTCACCCCATTTGCTTATCCGAACGAGACGAGCACTCCATCTACGAGTGAAACACATCGATCAACTTGTCACTACCTAGATAGCCCGATCGCGAAACCCCCTCTATCCCATCACGCGATGTGCTTTAAGAGCCGGGTGAAACAATTCATACCAGTTGGTTGAGCGGGGTAGAAAGCTGGAGATAGACGACGCCCGAAACCCAACCGCCGATAGTGACAGTAGCCCCTAAGCCGGTCATCCACCACTGCCCAGAGATTCCTCCTACTGCTAATGGATGTCAGGCTCCAGTGGACAAGGGTCCAGACCACCGCCCAGAGCTTTTTCCTACTGCCAACCACCCCAAGGCCCCAGTACCAGCCGTCCACTTGAAAAGCAGGATCTTAAACCGACAACCTCCTCCGTGAAGTAACAGCTGTATACGCAGGGGGGTAAACCAGCGATTTGTTTACTATTACCAACCTACACAATACGTATTAACCACCACATTAATCTAAACGATCACACCCCATCCATCTCATGCATCAACAGCAAGGTACTAAACCGCCAACCCCCTCTACTGCCAACCACCGATAATGCCATCAACCACCTTGAAAGCGAAATGGAAAGTTTCTCAAACCAGTCATACGGAGATGGAATCGGTTGCATTAGAATGCAATAGATTCGACCGCCATGGAATCAAACGGAACAGATCCTCATTTCATTGATGCGAATCGAGAGGAATGGATAGGTTCGGGATAGATATGATAACAATGGATATGATACAAATAGAAGGAGTGCCCACAAGGAGAAGATTTCAGAGGTTGTTAATACGTGAATAATCTCGTTCTAGAATGACTACTGGCCCTCCTCTTCGATATGTGCTTTATTCCCGTCGATGCGGGAGAAAAGCTCGACTACCCGCATTGCCGATTGAATCAATAGTTTCTAGCCGCCGCCCCATTAACTGAAGTGACCAGCCCTTCTGGAGTTGGGCCGATTAGTGGAACCGAGCTTTCATCTTCAATTCGCTAGTAGGGAGGTTTGCCAGCTACTGTCAACCTTCCACCCGGAGCTTCTTCGAGGAGGTTCAAGACAACCATTCTACCAGCTACTAGAATTCCACTTTCTCAAATTGGAGTTTCTAGTTCTATTCTTTCTGGTTGGGGACCACCTTAAAAGGGAAGAATTCTTGCTAGTGGTTTCAAGCCTACCATTAATGGTTCGGTTCCCCACTAGTCCTCTCTTGGTGGTTGGGTCGGGGGAAGGCCAACCAGAGTAATGAAAGCTTCAACTTCCACTGGCCCACTAGTATTTGTCCAAGATTGGAGGTTTGCCTACGCACTTCCACATTCAATAAGGCGGGATGAGAAGGAATTCGATAAGAAGCTAGAATGGGAACCTCCAACCGAATAAGATTTGTTTTGAAGTCGAGGCTACCAAGAAACTAGACTTTCCTTCGAGAGTATTCTGCTAGCTAATATGAAGACCTTTCATTTGCAGAGTTAGGAGGAGTTGAGGTAGGGCCTACAGAAGATGACAAGTCTAGGATTACCCTTTTTTCTTCTATTCTCATGGGTCTGGCCTGCCATTACTGGCTATCAATAAACCCTACTTGAATTAGAGAGAACAACCAGCTACTTTCTCCTGTATTCTGGATTGGGGTGTCGGGCATTCGTTCCAAGGCCACCTCTTTCTAGTGATGGGCTACCAGCTCGAACTTCTATTGAATGGTTTGGAGGTGGGACTAGCTCATCTTCAATTTCAGATTCCATCAAATGACAGCTTTCAACCGGTCAATCAGAATAGTGGGCGACCAACTACGGAATAAAGGCCCAACTCTTGCTTCCACCCTAAACTCTTATTGACGAAGCGGCGATCCTCCACTCACACCGGAAGAAGAGGGCAGTGCTTTCACTGGACTGTAATGTCCTCGTCCAACCCCACCTTTTAAGGCAGGAAGAGTAGGGGCAGGCAATAAGGCTTCGATAACATGAAATGCCTTTCCAACCTTATCATTCATTAGGGCTGGTCCGGTTGCAACCTCAAATGCCGGAATCGGATCAATAGAATAGGCCCCAGAGGATATAGAACTAGTCCTTCGAGAAAGCCTTCGCATCAGTCAGATCAAAACGAAAGGTGCTCCCTTGGTTCTTAAGGCGTAAACCCTAACAATATATAGTAGACCTAAGTGCTTCGAGGCGTACCTTGGTTGTTCAACCCTTGGCAAAGGTCTATTCTATAGGTATTAACCACTTGGTTTCGCTCCAACCCTGTATGTTGGCATGTTCACCGACTCCCCTTCTACAGCATCAGATTGAAGTTGCCGAAATGCACCCCCCGTGGAACGAGAAGCGAACCATAATCACTTAGTGAGGTCGGATTGAGAGTTGCCAAATTCCTTGGACCCTGTAGAATCGGTGCTTGATCGAATTGCCTCAGTAGGCTCATCTCAATACTCTACTCTAACAGGAGAGGCTGATCCGAGAAGTTCTAACAATATGGCTTAATACGTAGGAGAGGGTTGCTTAGAGAATGGAAGAGTGGTCCCAAACCAATAATGGTAGGCTTGAAACGATGAGCACTAATTTGAGGTTGCCCGACTAACCGCCCAAGCGACCCTGCTGCACATGCCCCCACTTTAAGGTCGAGGAACCAGATTACAAGGAGGAGATTGGAGAGCTGCTATAGCACTTATTCAAAGATTGGAGAGCTGCTGTAGCACTTACTCCATTTGCTAGTGGTTAGCCAGATCACTACTTTCTTGAAGTAGCTAATACGTTATATAATAGATCGGCCGATCATAACAATACCACTCTTCTCTTCTACCCTTCAGTCCTAGAAATGGGTCTAGTCGGGCGGGGTTTGGACAGAAAAGCGCAATCCCTATCTATCGGACCAAACCTGAAATCTTCTAGGGACCGGGCACCATAGGAAATTGTACGACCTGCCTACTACCCAGACTCTATGAAATGAGGGGAATAATAATAGTAATAGGGGGAATCTAGTAAAAGCGCCTTATCGTGAAGGAGGTGGTATTTGAGAGCGCCTACTATTGAGACTGCCTCCTATTATGTCTCGTTGCCTCCCATGAAAGAGGGAGTTTTCTTAGGCGGAATCTGTTGAAACAGGGGGAAGGATTTCTTGAAACCGCCCACTATTGAAAGGGATAGGTGGATGAAAAGGTTACAGCCTACTATCAAATGAGAAAGGCTGCCCCCTCCCTTCCAGTTTCAGCGCCTCATTCTCCTATACCTTGAAACATATAACTCATTCAGACCATACTGTTGAGAATCATCCTCCTCCCTGTTGATGAAGAATGAACAATCAGACCTTCAGCCACAGCTATCGTCTGATCCTTAACCCTCCCTGTCAAAGGGTGTTCCTATTCGATCATATACGCATGAAAAAGGCTCCATTCCATACTGCATTATTCTCTCAACAGGGACCCTCCCCTTTGGGATCTGTAGCTAACCATTCCCACCATAGGGATAAATCTACCACATTCGGTGAAACGTTGGAGGAGAGGGGTTCTAAACTGCCTACTATTAAGGTTTCACTTCCTTCATAACCATTCATATCATGGAACTAGGAAAAGGAGATGTTATTGAAACAGCCTACTAAAGAATATGGTTGGTAAAGCGATGAGGGTTGGTAAAGGGGTAATAGTAGAGGGATAGTTATTCCTAATCGGGGAGAGGAACCGCCCCCTCCCCTTTATAACCCTAGATGATGAAATACCATATTCCCCTACTATCATAGTAAGGGTTGCGGTTGGATTGAAATCGAAGTATCCGCCTTTATTAAGGTTCAAAATCCTCCACAATCGATTAATAGCCCACACCTAACCCCGACTGGTTAATACGTAGATAATCGAATCATAATCTGCCTTCCCGGGTCGGGATGAAGAGTAAGCAATATTCTATGAAAAGCTCTCATCAATGGAATGAGATTTGACCCTATTACTATTATTCAGGTTGTAGGGGGCCGCCTTAGATAATGATAGTGGGGCATGAGCCCCGAAACGGGAAATAATGATAGAGGGTCGTTCATGTGGGCACGTATGTAATAGATGGCCTGTTTATGGATATGATACAAATAGAATCGGTTTTATTGGATTCAAATAGACAAGCATCAGATTCCAGAAGCAATTCATTCATAGCAAGTGCAAGGGGATGCTTCTCCTTCTACTGCTAAACGAAGTCAGGCTCTAGCGGGTCACCCACCACCGCCTATTTCTTGTTCCTACTGGCTCTAGCCCAAGGCTCCAGTTCCTACTGGCTCTAGCCCAAGGCTCCAGGAGGCAAGCGTCCAGACAACCGCCTATAGCCTTGTTATCTACTGCCAACCTCCCCCTTTTGAATAGAATAATTGCTCCGGTACGCAAGAGTCGAGACAACCGGCTATTGAAGATACTACACCCGCTCTAGCCCATAAAGTAGGCAGGGGTCGAGACAACCGCGAAAGCATGATACTAAACCGCCTAGCTCCTCCATAGAGTGGGCAAGGGTCGAGACAACCGCCTATAGAAGTTTCTGAAATGGCAGCTATCCCAATCAAAGTACACGAAGCTCATCAACAACCGAAACAGATGAGATAGTCCACTTGAAGCGTTCTTTTTCTGCCCACCATTTCTTATTAAAGGGCAAGTTTTTAATACGTATATAATAGACTCCATTGGCGTTGTTAATACGTGTATAAGGAACTCCAGAATCCAGTTATTGGGATTGGCCAACCAATCCACTCCCCAATAATGGAGACCCTCCAATTTCAATATTCTAGATGCAGCACTGGTCTCTCTTCTACGGGTGGGGTAGAGAAGTTTCTAATACGTATGTAATAGGCAGGCTCTCAGGCAAATTACCTTGAATAATAATAGGAGGGCGTAATAGCCCAGTTGGTTCGTTCGTCAAACAATCTGGTTGGATTGTGTGAAACCGGCATCCCCGGCGGTCCACTCTCTCACTCTTTTCGGGCGGGATGATGTCGCGCATTGGTACTTTCGAGGCCCGGGACATAGCCTTTTAATAGGAAGTAGCACACCCCGATCGACTCTTTGACGTAGGCCACTGACGGAGCAAATAAGCCTAACAATTCCATTCAATTCCCCCTTCTCATTAAGAAATGCCCGGGGAGGGGAGTCTAAAGAATCAATTTCTTCTGGAGAAAGTGGGACGGGGCAGAAGCCGTTTCATCGATACTTCACTATTTCTTTCAAACTCAGGGGATTGAGAAGAGGAAGGGTTGGAATTGGGGGGATCGAATTACTAAATGAATTGAAGCGAATTCCAATAATCAATTTCTTCTTTCTAGGTGCGGGGAAGAAGCCGAATTGACAGAATTACTCCCGCTTGTTAGTTGATTCCCAACGTTGCACTCGACCAACTTCTTACCCCCAACCTCCATTGAGAACCACCTATCGGATCATACTCAACCCATCTATCCACCTATCGGGACAGAAACCTACTATTATTAAGAAGCGACTTTTATTACAATGAAACACTTCTATTACGGATATGAGGCGAGGAGTTTCACCAACACCTCATTCCTTTCATTGGGAATAAGAGGGGGGGGCGGTTTGAAAGGCCGCCCTATGAGAGAAAGAGAGATAGATCTTTCTTAATTGGAATCGAGAGAGAGGGGAACCTACCCACCCCTATATCTATTATAATGCCCCTCCCCACCCCAACATTCTCTATTTCTTAATCATTGAATCATCGAATCATTTGTTCAACTCAAATAATCGAGAAGGCGCTCTTTTAATAAGAACTCGCCCCTAAATGGTAATGAATAGGGTGGGCATTGGAAGTGGTGTCGCTATTCGCTACCGATAGAAACCCCGACTCTATTCAACCTTTACTTCATATGGATAGGGGCTTGCTCCAGTTACTGCATAGAAAGGCTTCAATTAGATGGAGAAAAGCGCTACTATTATTCCAATTGCCGGGATTCCCCTACCATTACTACAATTGCGAGTGACTCCGCGGGGAGGATCTCATGCCAACACGTTGACCATCTTTCTCCTCTGCTTCCATCACGAAGTTCTCTATTAGTAAGGGGAGTTGAGTTCCTTTCCGAACCTTTAGTCACTATCGCATAAAGAAACCCTGCTATTGATTAAGGGGGGAAAGCTGGTCTCATCCCGAGGAAGAGGAGGTATGCTCATGGAAAACCCTGCTGGGACCCATTATCAAAGCATTCGACTTCAATTGGATGGGAAGAAGCCCTACTATTGTAATAGAGACTACCCTACTATTGCAATATGGGCAGGCAACTACTTCTACTACTACTGGGCCTATCTAACGCAATTATTACGCGCCAGCCCTACCATCATCAAACGTGCGCGCGGAAAGAGTAGTATGTAAATGAATGACCGCTTCATTTGGAATAGGGGCCCTCTGATCAATTCTCTCTATCTCCCTCCCATCCCTTATATAGATCAATTCACTCAACTCCCCCCTAGGCATGGGTAGCACTTTGGATAGAGATAGATCAATCCCTAGACTCGTGTGGATTAGCTCATTGATTAGCATCTAGCGATTAGCCGTTTACGAGTGCTCCAGCGCCTTTCCATAAAGAATAGGGGGAACTCTTTTCGAGTCGGTTCAATAATAATAATAGGGCTGCTTTTCTTCAATGCCCTTAAGCTCTCTGAGTGCTCGATCCCTGCTTCCGCTCGACCGCAGCCTTCGATTAGAAATTAATCAATTAATAGGGCTAGCCTCAGAGAATAATAGAGGGGAATCGAATCAGACATTCCCCGAAGTTGGAGAGAAACGAATTGCTTCCCACCCCCGATGTGGCTACTATCCCCTCCATTTGTTGGATAGGGTAAGAATATCTCCTTCAATCATCTATGGGAGATAGAAGTGAGGTGTTGGTTAAACTCCTCGCCCCAATCCCATCAGATTGACAGATGTTAGCCACAAGCGTAATGACGGGATTTCGGACCGTGACCTTTAGAGAGGAATCATCGAATCCCTTGAAAATGGCTCGGATCCTATTCACGAATGTGTGTCTCGAGGTGTCGGAACATTTCATGGCTATGACTTGCAGCGGAAGGAGTTAAGAGTTTCTAATAAACTCTCGTTCGTTGGCTTCTGTCTCCCCGATGCTTCTCTTCATGTATGAGGCGCTTTCTCTAACCGGACCTCTCTCTTCTCGGTTGCTCTACCCAGACTTCTCTCTCCCTGGAGATGGGCAAATGAGAATATTGGGGATGGGCAGACGTTGATACTCTCTCCATCTCCTGTTCAATAAGATGTTAAGGCTCTCCTCACCTCCTATTAGATGAGATGAAAAGTAACTAATCATCCATAAACCGATCGTTCAAGAGTGTCTATTCGTATCGAGCTGCCTCCCACCGGGTGGTTAATACGTAGATAATAGAGGGTTGAACACCAGAATTGAGAATATACGGGCGATTCTTATTCAAGGTTGGAAGAGTGGAGTGATGGGCGAGTTGTTAATACGTAGAGAATCTCAAATTCAACCCTATTATTCTAAAGAACAGCGGATAATCGTTGGATTAGGTTTCTATCTCTTTGGTTGGATTAGCTGACTCGTGAATACGTAAATAAATGCCCCCAGCAAATAATGCTGCTGAGAGAATGATACCCGGGCTGATCGAAATGCACGGATACTCACCCCATTATCATTATCTAAGGTAGCACCTTAAACATCTCTTCTTCCTGTAATGGGGCGCTTGCTCCAATAATAGGCTCCCTATGAAATGAATCAATATGGATGGTTGTTGTATCGGAGCGAGCGCATACGAGTAGGCACAGCAACATCGAATGTTGTGATTTCCCTAATAATAACGGGTTCTTATTATTCGAGCCCCTATTACTATCATCACTACTTCAGTGCCCCTATCATTATTTCGGGGACCTCCATCCTATGCCTGCCATACATAGAATGCTTCCTCGCTGGGTCCATCCCTCTCCCACTAGCTGCTGCTTTCCGGCGTCATGTGAGCTACTCGATCGAAAAGGAGTCCTCCTCCTACTATGCGTCTATAGCGCTGGGCTTAATGGATCTCTATGGCCCCGGTAACAGGGGCAAGGCTAGCTATTAGGATGTTGAAGAAGTGTCACATCGTCTTGGATTAGCCGTTACAATTCCCCTCTTACTTGTAAAGCTAGGCGCTCTCCTACTTATGAAGTGTTTGAACCATTCGCCCAACATTGATTGGTGATTTGACTGATACTAGCGTAACCGAGGCAACTAACATCACAAGTGGGGCATTCCCCCTACTATTATTAATGTTGAGGGGAAAAAACCACTCACACCCGCCCAGAAAAAGAAGTAAATAAAGGGTTGAGGGGCTCCTTAGATAATAAGAAATAGGGGCAGTCTTTCTATTATTTGATAGGGGCATGGAATGGAGAGGCCGAATCAACTATGTGGTATATCGAGCAAGTGGTGAAGCGAGTACATAAAGCGGGTGCTTCCTGGTTAGCTTATAATAGGGGGAATTCATTAATGCACCACCCCTTATTACTTAGTAAGGCTTAAATAATAATAGGGGGTCCTTTTCTATAGAATTCGGGGGGTCAACAACTATCGGTTCGAAGTGGTTCTCCATCACGAGATATCTATCTATCTATATAGAGATATATAGATATCTATATATATCTATCTATGTATATATAGGCAAGTTCTTATTGAAACAAACGTATATTGGGGAAATGAAACCGCTAGAATAGTTTACTTCACTCTACCCCCCTATTATCGAATCGCCAACCCACCCGTTACTACTATATGGAAAAGCGTCCCACCCATTAATTATGGAGGGAGATAGAGCTTAAAAACGTTCTATGAAGGTCGTTGAAATTGAGATTCTATAGTATTTTGGGGAGGTTGTTGGAAGGGTAAGAATCTCTAAATGGAAACTTGAATAGGAAGACCCATCCCCTTTAATAGTGGGCAGTCTAATGAACCTTCTGCTTCATTTCCCTCTCTATGACACCCTTTTTTACCATTCTAGTGCTAGCACCCTTTCCGACCATTAGCCAATAAATCCCCCAACACCCGAATTTACCACAACCAATCACCCCTATTTATTATATAGTAATGATTTAAGAAAAGGCAGTAAGGAACCCCTTTTACAGAAAGCTTCTAAATTCGCTTTTGATTGAGGAGAATCTGCTTCGAACCCCTTAGCCAGTAGAAAGGATAAGGGAGGCGGTCTTAAGGGAAGGCGGATTGGGGAAAAGCGATGGCCAGTAGGGGAAATTCGCTTTTACGGGCCAGTAGAGAAAACCTTTAACAGCTAGCCCCCCCGACACCCGAATTTAGCATACTAGCACCCGAATCTACCATTCCCCTCATATTGATTATCGGGATTTGCTGACGGATCATAGATAGATAGGCGGATCTTACCAACAACTTAAGAGCAGGAAGTCTCGGGGGGAAGTGAAACAAAGAATGATTTCCCTATCCCCGCTGATAAGAAGAATCGATTAGCCCGTCATAGAGCATAGCATGGCAAACGCTTATTAAGAGCAGGGAATCTCCCACCCAATAGAAGTAATAGAAATCGGGAATTGAAGGCCCGGGGAATCCAATAGTATCAAACGCCAACCCAAGCGTTTGAACCGCCTAAAGGGAATCAATCAATAGAAGGGAAGCGCTCGCCCATCAATGGATTATGGGTTGGAATTGAAATAGGGAATAATGGAATCATCGGGGGGATCGAATACCTATAGCAAGCAGAGTCTTATTAATAGGAGGGAAGGAAGGCCCTTATGATTCTATTCATATGGAATAGAAGGCTGCCCATCGATCAATAATAAAGGGCCAATTGAGTGGATAGTAGAGGGAGGAATGCGAATGAAAGAAAGGCAGTAAGCTGATATAGAGTTAGACCGCCTACTATTGATTGAATAGAAGCATAATAATAGAGATGAAGGGGGAACTGGTCAATTGACTTCTCATTATTGAATGGGGGGACAAAAGTGATTGAGTAAAGGGCACTATTTCTATCAAACGCCTTTGCCCCTCCCGCATATGAATGAGAAGCGATATTGGGGGAGAGGTCGGGACAAGCTTCAACCGGAGTAGAGGAAACATCCTATCTGTAACTGAAGCATCCAATCTGTGACTAATCTGTAACTAAAGCATCCTATCTGGTCACTTTTTACATCCGATCTGTCACTTACAACAGCATTCTATTATTAGCACATAACACCGCATTCGATAACACCGGATTCGACCACCTATTATTAAGAGGGAGGGACAAAAGGGAGAGAAGGGGTTGACTGCCCCGAAACACACCAGCCCTATTATTATTATTAGTGGTGCTGCCTACTATTAAACGGGAAAGGGAAATGGGAATAGATAGTGGAGGATGCGGGGGAACAAAGGTATGATCTACTACCTATAGATAAGGCTGACCTCCTACCCATGAATAATGGGAATCGGGACAACAACCCACATAAAGGATCAGAAGAAAGTATGACCAATCTACCCTTTGTTTGGTGTAGTAGTTCTAATAGTAGAAAGAGAGTACCAGAGTCTGACTACCTCATATTGAATGCCACCCCTAGAATCGAATCAAAGTGGGCGGGGGGTTTATTATAAGTAGGGGAAAGCTGGTTAATGATAAACGGCCAACTATGATCAAGGGGATAGAAACGCCAACCCAAGCTAATAGATTCTACTACTCGCCCATCAGTAATTAATAGATTGAACGCCGGGGATCTCCTTAATCGGGGCGGGGAATTCTTAGGACCAAGTTCCGTAAGCAAGGATAAGAAGTCGAGGCCCACCTATCAGTAGAGTAATGCCGATCTATTATCGGTCCCTAGACTGCCTACCAATAGAATAATATCAGTAACTAATGGATTGGAGGCCGGGGATCGATTGAAATAGAAGCGAATCGGGAGCGGGTGATTAAGAGCAAACGCTGATCCCCTACTATTACTATCAATCCGGGGGAATGGGGACAAAGTGAAGAGTCTGACCTGTTAATTGGGTTGGAAAGGGAGGGGAAATGAAAAGAGAAGTCCCTGGGGGACAAAGGTTATTAATCTATCAAATGAAGCGCTACCGGGGCTAATCTATGACTGCGAATGCCCACTATTCCCATCTAGAAATAAGAAATTGAAATGGGAGGGGAACCAAGCAAACGCTGATTGAGAGGAAAGCAGGTTAGCGCTTTGTTTAGCAAATTGAATGGAGCAATAAGAAGAAGCGAATCCTAGAAACCCCAATCTCTCCTATTAATGCATGCTGGAGAGGGAGAATAGATTGCCTAGTCAGTAAATAATAGATTGAAGCTGCCGGCCACTATTACTGCTATCCATAGAAGAGAGAGTCTTATCTGCCCCACTATCACAATTTCTATAGAATAGAAGGCCGCCCATCCATCGGTAATCAATGGCCAGTAGCAACACCGGGAAACACAGTCTGATTGAGATGATAGAGAGTTAGTCCCGGGGCGGGGATAATAGTATTCAAGGGCGACCCAATCCAACCCACTATTAGGAATTGGCAGCTCCCTAGCATTAATGGACAAAGGGGCCTTAAATAATAATAGGGCCTAGGAATAGTTGGGGTTACAGCCGAGGATGGTATCTGAACTAAAGGGTAGGGGATCAGACTCTTCTATTCCCCACCCCTAGCCCAATATCAATGATAGAATTCGAGGCCAATAAACTCATCCCCAATCATTCATATGCGGGATGGACAAAGGTACTAGTACTGGTTAAGCAACTGGTTCATCGGGTTATGGATATGAAACAACTGGCTGTGCTCCTGGTGGCTGGCTTTGGATCGTCGATTCGTATACACAGATTGGTATCAGTAGCTGGTTAGGTGCATATGAGCGTTAGCCACTCGGTGCTACTCAAAAATGTCGCCTTCTTCCAATGAATCTCCCACTAGGTCAGCTGGCTCTCCCTCCCCGGGTAGGCTCTCTCTCCGTATAGGTGGTGCTCCCCTAGAGGCTCTGGAACTGGTAGCTCTGGGACTGCAATTACTGAATCTCGATCCGGAGCATCTGGCTCTTAATCTCAAGACTCATACTCTTCATCCCGGCCACGAGCACCCAACTCTGGATCTGCATCACGATCACAAGCATTAGGATCTCGCTCTCGAGCATCCGACTCTTCAGCTTGATCACGAAATTCCTAATTCGGATCTCGAGAAACAAGCTCTGGGCTATTCTATCCGTAACCGTGTGAAGCGAATCAGTTTCTATAGTAGTTGTAGGGGCATAGATAGGACCTTACGCTACTTATGATGTTGCGGGCGATGCTAGTGATGCCTACTAGATCGCGATGGCTCATGCCTATTCCAGTAGGTCTACTACTGGGTCTACAGGATTCACTGTAGCTTTAGATGCCGTAGCGTTTGCTAGTGGTTCCGTCACCCCTGCTTCTGCGGCTGGCTCCGTATCCGGATCGATTGAGAAATGGACAAACGACTGGATCGCATGAGTGATTGAACCGGCTCCCCAACAATCTCATTGATGCACCCCCAGTGCTGAATCGGGTTAGTATTCCCATGCCCAAGACATGCACGGGTTAGTTGGTTAGTAGCATCAGTTAGCCAGTCCACGTTAGCTGGGTCGGTTAGTCAGTGTAATCAGTCAGAAAAACTCAAGATTGGTATAGTCTCACCGAAGGCAGGCATGGGTAGGAAGCGCAGGCATTTGTTGGGATTGATAGCATTGGTATGTCGGTACGCTCCTGCTCGGAAGGTATGCTTGTGGCTGGTTGTACCTATGGGAGAGTAGTGGCTAGCAAGGTTGGGCGCTGGCTTCGATGGTATACTTTACCCGGACTGCACTAAGCGGGTGATGGTTAGGTAGTCTCGTAGCATTGCCCTGCTTCGATGCGAAGAGTCCATTGTTTCATTACTACGGATATCTCCGATCGAGATGGAGACAAGCTTGAGTAATACTTGGCCATTCGATATCGATGGATGGGCGCCTTCTCTTCTCCCGATTTGTATTATTTCTATTGGGGCTGTCCCCCGAGATAGTTCTAATGGAGAAAGCTGGGACAACTCCCCCTTCTCCTCCCCTCTCTATCATAGGGGTGGCATTCAATTCCCCCTTTCTCTAGGTAGGCAGTCTGTTTTGTTCCTCTTCCCAGTAGGCTGCCCATCTAGAATAGGGAACTATCCCGGGACTAAAGGTTGGGATCGAGTTGGGATAGGAATATGGGTTGGCCTTTAATACCCTGGACTAAGTAATTTGGGCTTAGTCTGATCCCGATTTCTCTTATTTCTCCCCTACTATTATTGCATCAAGGAGGAGATCAGCGTTTGCTGTAGGTAGTGGATTCGTTCTCCCCAATTTCTCATTCCTAGATAGGAGGAGATTTGATTCCCACTCCCGATGCTAGAGAAGTAGATCAGCCCCCCGATGCTTCTCGAATAATGGATGAAGCTATCTATTCCATACGTAATAACAACTCTTATTGATGGGAGGAACGATGTGAATAGTGGGCAAATGCCATTCAATACAAGGGGATCTGTGTTCCCGGATTCTTCCCCGATCCCTCAACCCCGTCGTCGACCAATCCAATAGAGAATAATCCCCCAACCGTTCAATCAATAGTAGGGGCCGGAAATGAAGCAAGAATAAGAATCCCCATAATGTTGGGCCGGTTTCTATCAAGAAATGATGAGATAGAAGGGTTGGACTCGTTGCTTCAACCCCGTATCTTGAACAGAAAAGCTTCGAACAAACCAATCTATTACATACGTATTAGCAACTCCAATGGAAGCAATGGAAGAGTGAAGCAGTTAACCCTTTCTATTCGAGATTGGGATTCTATACGTATTAGCAACTCCAAGTTTCAAGTTTCCAAGAAATAATGAATTAGATTGTTGAAGCGGGAATTCAAGTGCTCCCCCACTATTATGAAACGGGCTCCAACCCCTCCCCAAATTCATGGAATCCAACCAGAAAGAATAATAATAGGGCCTTCTTTCAACTACTAAAGAATCCGAAATTCTCGATTCTTAGCCCCGCTCCAAAGCAATCGCCTCTTTCCAAGTCCAAGCACTACTAGGTGTGGGTAGCACCTCCCATTAGTACCTAAATCTCCGGATATCCGCTTTGGGTGGCTCGGCATACATTAGGAACCAAGAATTAGCTAGCTACAGCTTCTATACCTAATAGAAAACCCCGCTCTCATAGTTCTTCATATTAAAGGGACAGCTTTGGCGATTGAGGGGGTTTCTTATTCATGTTTGGGATTGGGTCGGGCCGGGTTATTCAGAATGTTTGGGATTGCCTCCTCAACCTAAAAACCGAATAGCCGGCCTTCACTTCTT
>Ga0115842_100595_pt1 | contig 14759 bp, 17 predicted proteins | sample InSIn2SAF170_2_FD_83856 | JGI IMG/M metagenome (GOLD analysis project Ga0115842, IMG submission 83856)
CGTAACTTTATACTACGATCACCTTCTACTTCCTTTCCAAGATAAATAGGTAAAAATTCTGAATGAAGGCACCAAAACTATCCATCTGAAAAAGATCACTGAACAAAACTATATGAATGGTCCACAACTAGTGGAAGTATTTGAAAGTGACACACTAAGGGAATCACTACTAACAATTAAATTTCTTTCAATAATTGACCTGAATTATCAGGTCACAGATGTTGGTATAGGAAATTACTATTTATATGAGAAAAATCAGCCAATCTTGGTCATTATTGATAAAGAACATGAGATATGGATGATGTATTTTGATGGATCCTGATGTAAACATGGATGTGGAGCTGGAGTGGTGTTCAAATCTCTAAAAGAAAATACTAAAAGATTCTCCTTCCAATTCATATGGACTTGTATAAATAATGTTGCTGAGTATGAAGCCCTTTGTTTAGGGTATCTAAAGCAATCGGTATATGCATCAAGTTCTTGATTTTACATAGTGATTTATAATTGATCATTAAGCAGGTCAGGAATCAGATTAGTGCATAACATCATTATCTGAAGAAATACAAGAATAGAGTGTAGGATTTATTGGAGTCATTCTTGGCTATCAATTTTACATATGTTCCTATAAAGTACAATTAAATAGCTGATGCACCCTCTAGAAGAGGGGCACATTATAATCTTGCTCATTATAAAAGAGGAGCTCTTGGAGTCAAAGTTCAATGTAGTCCTTCAGTACATGATGTTGCAAACTTTTGGCAAGTATTCAACTTCGATGAGCATATTTGAACTTCCTCTTGGATGAAGCAGTGACTCACACTTTTAGTATTCATGAAATGCTTGATTAGTTTCAAGAATAAGATGTTATTAAACTTAGAAACAATGTTATGCCAAAAGGATTACACTCTTTTGAAAGACTATTTGATTCAAAAGATGTCCAAAAGGCTAAGTCTTTGGCCATTATAAAGGAGAATTATGTTGAGTTGAAAGTAGAACCCAAGAAGTATGTAAAAGTTGGTTCAGAGTGTTTTGATACAAAAAAGGCTATTATATCTCAAATTTATCATAATTTTTCCCAAGTAATTGCCTAGAATTATGATAATCTTAAGACATATGACAAGAGTATCATCCAACACATAATTGAGCTTGAACTAGATGTCAAACCATACAGGAAAAAATAAAGACCAGTCAACCCAAAAATAGAAGAAGCTATGAAACAAGAGTTAATCAAGATACTCGATTCAAAAATTATTTATCCTATCAAGCATTCTTCTTGGGTTACAAATCTAATTCTTGTTAGAAAGAAAAATGGAGAAATCAGACTCTGTGTTGATTTCAGAAATTTGAATCAAGTGTCTCTTAAAGATAATTATCCTCTCCCTCCTATGGAGTAGATCTTACATATAGTAGCTAGAGCTTGATAATTTTTAATGATTGATGGTTACTCAGGATTTAACCAAATTTGGGTGAAAGATGAAGATCAATTCAAAACTGCATTTACAACTAAATGGGGGACATTTGCTTTTCAAAGAATGCCATTTGGTCTTTCTAATGCAAGGGATACCTTTGAAAGAGCCATGGATCATGCATTTGATGAACTAGTAAATAAGATTATATTGATCTATCTAGATGATATCATAGTTTTCTCCAGAAGCAAAAATGATCACCTAGAACATCTTAGACAAGTCTTTGAAAATGCATGAAATTTGGTATTTCAATAAATCCAAAAAAATCAATTTTTATGGTCAACAAAGGAAAATTACTTGGCCACATTGTCTCAAAAGAGGGATTAGCAATGGATCCAGATAGAGTAAAAGCTATAGAAGCATTGCCACTTCCCTATGATAAGAAGGCCTTGCAATCATTCCTTGGTCAAATCAATTTTGTTAGAAAATTCATCAATAATTTTTCAGAGATTGTATCCCCAATCACTTCAATGATAAAGAAAGATGTATTTTCTTGGTCATATAAAGCAAAAAGTAGTCTTCAAAGAAATAAAAAAGGCTATAACAGAGGCTCCTGTGCTTAAAATCCTGATATGGCAAAAGATTTCATGTATGCATATAGAGAAGATAGGAGCATTGCTACAATTCTAGCATAAAAGGATGACAACAATGAAGAACATCCGTTTGCCTTTCATAGTCAAACACTGCATCAACACTAGCAAAGGTACTCATTTATTAAAAAAAAATATTTTCCATAATGAAGGGGCTTAAAAAATTCAAGCATTATGTCTCCCATAACAGAATCCTTGTATGTACTATCCATCCAGATGTAAGAAATTATGTTATATAAGGAGATCTAGGTGAAGGAAAGGCTGGTTGGATTACTAAAATAATAGAATATGATATAGAAATTAAGCCAACTAAGCTAATTAGAGGCAAGGCTCTCTATGAAAATATACCTAAATCTTCACATATGATCACTCTTATGGAGGATGAACAGTAACTCAATCAAGAAAGTGATTAGATTAAACAAATCATGTTTTATTTCCAAACTGACAAGTGCTCTTAAGCTCTAGACAAATTTCAAAGAAGGAGATTCAAGTTGCATGCCCTCAATTTTATCATGATAGATGATCGTATGTACAAAATGTTTTTTGATCAAACCCTATTAAGATGTGTGACTTAAGATGAATACCATAGAATATTGCATGAATTTCATTACAGATTCTCTGGTGGGCATTATAGTGGACCAACTACAGTAATAAATGTATTACAAGATGCATATTAGTGATCCACTATATTTCAAGATTCATTCAAGATTTCTCAAAAATGTGACAAATGCAGTATATTTGTGGGAAAGAGGAGACAAGCTGTAATGTCTCTTAAACTTGTGGTAGTCGAAGAACCCTTTCAATAATGGTATAGATTTTATTGGTGTTATAAACCCAAATTCCTTGACAAACCACAAGTTTATTTTTACTACAACAAATTACTTCACTAGATGGTGAGAAGCTATGCCATGTAAAAATGTAGATCAAGAAGTGGTGATAGAAATGATTAAAAGGATAATCACTTGCTTTGGAATCCCATAGACTATTATGTCAAATAATGGCTTGGCATTTATTGGAGGTAATTTGTCAAGCTTTGTGGGTCAATATGGAGTGTACTAGTTATTCTCTTCAAACTATTATCCATAAGGTAATGGATCAGTCGAATCAACTAAAAAAAATCTAACTCAGATCATCAAGAAAATAATTAAAGGGCATCCTAGACAATGGCATACACAATTAGACTTTACATTATGGGAAGATAGGATCAGCATAAAATCAACAACAAAGACATCACCATATGCATTGATATATGGTAAAATACCTATGTTGCCAATACACATGGAGTTACTAGCATTGAAAATCTTGTAAGAAATGGAGGACCATCACTTTGAGCCGCTAAAATTCAGGTATAGTTAGCTCTTGAAATTGGAGGAGGATAAAAAAAACATATGAATCATTCCAACATCACCAACACATTGTCAAGAAGTGGTTTGATAAGAAAAAATCTTCTTGGGTGAAGTTTGAACGAGGTGATATTATCCTCAAATGGGATGAGGAAAGAGCAAAGCCCGAAAAATACCAAAAATTTGATTCTCTTTAGAGTGAGCCTTACATCATCACTCAAACCATGCAAAGTAATGCATTGAAATTACAAGATATTATCAGATCCCAAGAATTACCTGTTCCCATCAACAGGATCTATTTGAAACATTATTGAGTGATGAGATGATCTTGTAGTACCTGTAAAGCAATATATATTGTAAATAGTTTTCAAAAAAAGAAAAAAAAGAGGGACTTGTACATCTTTTGGACATAGTTCTCAAAAAGTAGGTAGCCATTAATGTTCAACATTAATTTAGTATTATCAAGAGTTAATATCGATGCACTGCTCAATCGGCAATTGAATAAGGTAGCATTTAAGGAAAGATTTACTCAAATTTCACAAACCATCGCACAAGTACCACAAGTTAAGTTTGGCATGCTTTGAAACTACTTATCCAACTTATGCTAGCTCAATCCGTATAATGAACAGGTCTCAAGATCCTCAAATATTAATTTCCATTAATGAAAATCTCACCAACCTTGGATGAATAAAACTCCCCCCATACCCTCTAGTTCAACACTTAACCAATTTCATGCACACAAGTTTCTAGAGCATTCAAAACTTACAGATTTTAGAGATGAATTGAATCAAGAGATATAAAGTTGCAGGACCTTGCATAGCCTAGATTACCATTTTCAAATGATAATTAGAGGTTCAAGAAAGGGTGTTGATATCATGGCAACTTTTCAATCATCCTCTATAGCTGAAATAGATCAAGTCAGTGCTGACCTTTTGACCATGCAAGAAGAATATCTTGAGAATGCCCCAAGAGTAAACTGGATTGAGATGGGGTGATCAATCACCTGGACATATGGAGAGTCTACCCCAATCACATTCATCTGCAGCACATGTCACCCAAGGTCACTAGAAAGGGGAAGTCATTGGCTCATTCAAAAAGGGATTTCATGATTGACCAAGGGCTAACTTATTATGTGCCCTATGAGTCATTTACTTTCCTTGAGCTGTTGTATTCATTAGCACACAGACATGGCCAGAAGGGTTACCAAATAGGAATGTTCAAAAACAAAAAAGAGGGAGATGCATCAGAGCCAAAGTTTGAAGCAGTACTAGATTACTCTCCTAATTCCATCATCCAAGTGTTTGCTGTTCTAGTTAACTAGAATTTTCATGTGAAGAAATAAATTGATTTAAAAAAGGAGAAGAATGAATTCTATGTCATTCAAGATGAGATGGTGAGTTGGATTAGTAGAAGATATCAAAATGGTAGGAACACCCAACTCTAGCCAAGCTATTAGATGGCCCTGTTTAAAAGAAAAAGGGATAGAAAAGTGTTACAGGCACTAATAGTTATTCTAGGAAAGAAAACCCAAATTGAAGTAGATGAAGCCATGGTATGTATGGATTATAATATTACAGAGATTCATGTCTGCTATGACTTCCCAACTTTTATTTCTAATGAAATAAAGAGGTGTCTATTCAAAATTGAAAAATTAAACTTCAGACACTCTTCATATCTTTGGTGGCTCTTCACCCATCAAAACCTTGATAAACTTGTAGAGGTAGGGTTGCTAATTCAATTGATGAATCCCAATGCTACACCAATACCAATCGACTTGATGGTACCAATTTTGAGTAAGTTCCATGGGTTGTACTACGAGTTCATGGACAAGTTCTATGTAACAATAGTATAAATTTTAATCGAAAAACTCCCTAGCAGACTACATAAAAGTACAATGAGGGAGCTACAGGGAGGAAACAAAATTGATGACTAGTACTTCTTAAGATATCGCATCATAATAATCAGGTATGGGTATTTTGAGAAACCTTTTTTATTACCCAAGTATGTAATCCCCCAGCTGTATTCAATAGAAATGGAAAGACAAATTTGTGCCATAGAGACCAAATATAGGTTTAGGGTAATTTTAAATCTATTATAGATATACTAGCTTCTACTAAAAATTTTACTCTTTTAGAAATAGGATGTAAAGAAAATATAGCAAAATTCATTGTACAAAATTTTAAATTAGATATGGTGGAAGTTCCATGGATGTATGACCCTTTAGGAGAAATGACCCAAGTAATAAGGTCAACCAAAAAACATCCAGCTTTTGTTTATGAGAGTAGACCTCATGTAGAATATTTTGTAAATAAAATTGAACAAGAGGCAGAAATGTACATTGATTGAGAATTCACACCCTTGAATAAGGCTTGGATGGCCCTTGAGGGGATAAAGAAATATAGAAACTAGAAAAATAAGTGACAAGATTTTTTCCTCAACTCAGAAGTCCTCACCCAGTTAACAAATCTTGGGTGGGGTCCCAATAAAATTCATTATTTTACAAAGTTCATATTTGAGTATCCAACAAAAATTCACCACATAGAGAGTGAATTATTTGAGAAATTCAAATATGACAAGTTCTAGGAGGTTGAATATGCCAAAGATCCCTTGCCAGAGTTGGGGCATCCCCTTCCTCCTCATTTTCAAGGAAAATTTGCTACAAGAGCAAAGCCAATATAAGTAGGAAAATCATTCAACGGAGCAAAATCCCTTAGACACTACCACCTCTTCCTGGTAGTCTTCTCCAAAGAAGAAAAGGAGAATTCAAACCCTTACTAAAAAACAACAAACTCCAGAGAAAGAAGAAAGGCTTGTAAAAAAGCCTCGCACCACTATGACAAGGTCATAGTAAAAAATGACTGCATCTCCACCTTCAAAGGCTATAGAAAAAGTTCCAAAGGTAGTGGCAAAAGAGGTAGAGATTTTTGATACAAAAGAGTTAAAAGAGTTGCAAGATGCAAACACTAGTGCTACATAAGGAGCCCAAGCATAAGAATAAACCTCAAAAAAAGAGCAAAACCAAACTCAATAAGGTGGGGGAAGCATACTTAAATCTAGTAGAGCTACAACAACTACACTTGGAGGAGGACCAGGCGATGATGGTGATGATGAATCTAGAAAGAAGAAAACTCCAACCCAATGGACAAAGCTGATGATGATGATAAGGTCATGGAAGAGGTAGAGGGAGAAATAGAAGTTCAATACTTAACACCTCCCCAGCAATCACAAACCACCCAATAGGTTGTGACATCTACTTTAGGTGGAATCACTCCTTTCCATTCTTTGATTTCTATAGCCTCGCAAAATGAAATAAAATCTATTTTTTCTACACAAATTATACAGTCCATTGATTGGGCAAATTTTATTGATAAGCCTCCTATTCTCCCTAAGCAACAATTGAGAATTTTGAGCAAGGTGACATAAATAGGAGATATTAAAATAGCATAGATGCCTTTCAAAGAAGGGAAACTAGAAACTACTCCCATGATAATAATTGATGTAAATATGCAGAGTGCACCAACAATTAACCAGTCAAGATTCCTGGTAAATACTTCAATGGAAGCCAAAAAAAGTCTTTAAGCAATGGAGACTAAGATAAAAAAATTAAACAAAAAAATAGATCAATTTAAGAAAGACTACTCCCTTAATGAAAAATAGTAGCCAAGTTGCAGAATAAAAATAGAGACTTGATTGCAAAGCTTGACAAGTAGAAATTAGAATTTGATAAGAGCATAACAATAACAAAAGCTGAGTTAGATGCTGCAAATCAAATAATATAAGATATCAAAGCTCAAGCTATTATCATTGATGATCAGAAGGTCAAGCAAGTTGAGACCAAGCTACAAACTATCATTGCAATAAATAAAGTTTTATTTGATGACAATTCAAAGTTGTTATTACTCATAAAGAATTTCAAAAAATCCTTGGTGGAGAAAGTCAGAGACAAAATGATAACATTATCACACTTCCATCTACTGAAGGAACAAATAATATAGGAAATCAAGCAGTTCCACACTCAAAATGCTCTCCATCAACTTGCTTTAGACACACCCAGGTCAGTCTTAGAAAACATGTAGGCCTAGTTAAGGGTCTTGATTGAAAAGGACATAACAATGATCACTCCCAAACCAAGATAGTTGTATCTAAGGAGGATATGAGATATATGTGAAATTCAAAATTTGGTTTTCAACATGGATATTAATAAGCATCAGCTCACAACAAATCTAAGATTCATTAACAAATTATTTAATTCTTTGATTGAGATGAAAGCTCTCAAATTGTGGGAAGAACAAAATGTACAGGGTAGTGCTACCAATTGGGTAGCCAATACCACTCAAGTTCTTGAACAGTCCTTTTCTAAGAAGCAAATATCAAACTTATAGCAAATAAATGAGCTTTCTTGGGAAGCAATCATAAGATTTTTGCATGCTGAAAGGCTAGAAAATGTTCTGATAGGGTTTAGAGTAGATACAGTGAAGATTAAGACATTCCCTATCTTATCATAGATTGAATATAAAGATCTTAGATATCTAAATAAAAATATGCATCCATTCCTCCTAGTAGATCAGATTCTAGCAGCTAAGACCTCTACCAAGTTTACCTCTGAAGAAGCTATTGAAAGCAACAAGTAGAGAATCCCATTCTCCAGTTGCCAAAAGATTGTATTCTTTGAAAATTACACTCTGAATTGGGGTAATAAAGAATCATACTTTTATTCTTTCATTCTTATCAAAAGTTCTTTTCACAAATTATTTCCATTCTAATTTCATTCCCTTAGAATGTCTAGGAGTTATATTCATTCCCTTAAATTATCCGAGAGTTATGTAAATACAAGTCTCCAGGAGTTATGTAAATAATAGAGTGTCTGGGAGTTATATTCATCCCCTTAGAATGTATAGGAGTTATGTAAATACAAGTCTCTGAGAGTTGTAAATTATTTTCTTCTTTCATTATTTTTACCAATTCCTTCTATTCTCATTTCATTCCCTTAGAGTGTTCAAAAATTGTAAATAAAAGTGTCTGAGAGTTGTATAAATTTAGATCTAAGACATCTAATAGAGCCCATCGATTCTAAGTGATGATGTCATAGATTTTGACTAAAATTAGTGGGTCCCAGAATAAGCAATGACAGGTGAAGATTTATGAAGACATCAAATAGAGCCCATCGATTCTAAGTGATGATGTTATAGTTTTTGACTGAAATTAGCGAGTCCTAGAATAAGAAATGGTAGGTGAAGATTTATGAAGACATCAAATAAAGTCCATCAATTTTGAGTGATGATATCATAGTTTTTGACTAAAATTAGTGGGTCTTGGAATAAGCAATGGCAGGTGAAGATTTATGAAGACATCCAACAAAGCCCACCAATTCTAAGAGATGATGTCATAGTTTTTGATTGAAATAAGCAGGTCCTGGAACAAGCAATGACAGGTGAAGATTTATGAAGACATCAAATAGAGATCATCGATTCTAAGTGATGATATCATAGTTTTTGACTAAAATCAGTGGGTCCCAGAAGAGCTAGATCATAAACGAAGCCCAGATGAAGAAAATAGAACCCACCAAGCTAAGGTAAGAGTAATGCATAAGAAGGAACACTTGGGTCCAATGTATCTTATGTATTTGACCCTTGGGGCCCATTTAATGTGTCGACACCAACTCATTTCCATATAACAATGGTAGTTTCATCTTGAACCAAGTTAACATAATGTTTACCAACCACCATTACTTTGATTACTCACATTTATAGTAAAGATCATAAAGGTTGTAGAGAAGTAGATAGCAACCAATAGAGCATAGTGCCAAATCATACCCATTAATTTACAAATAAATAATTATTCAATCAGCTACAATGTTATCCTAAAAAAACTATAGGGCCAAAGATGAAGCAGTCAATGACATGTCAGAAGAAGTGCAACTTTATGTACATAACAACCTAGAAAATACAAATTCCTATATGGTCATGTTGATTAGTACTTATTCACTGTTTAATCTAGCATAGTTATGGTATTTATTGTAAATATTGCTATTTTAATTGCTTCATTCAATGTGAGAAATTATGTATATTAGTGAAACATAGCCACCTAGGAACGGGGGAAGGATTTATAAATAACTAACTTTTAGAGATGAAAAAGATCGAATATTTTAGCAAATTTTCCCAAATCTATAAGATATCTTCACATATGATAATACAAATAGACAATGCTTTTCCCTGTTGCAACAAAGTGGTTGTTTATTGCTTTTGTGAATGTTATGTGTGAAATGTTTTTTTCAAATTATGGCTATGTATTGTAATTGCGAGACCCTAGATGTGAGATAGCTTGCTATTCTTGATCTTGGCCATGGATTGCTACCTATACTGTAATACCTAGGTTGCATATTTCTTATTCTAAATTTCATTTCATTTACTTCTCTCTTTTCTCTAACTCTTTATCCTTTCACTTCTTTCCAGTTACTTTAAACCTTAAATATAGATAGGAACCAACCTATAAATCAAAGATTGAGCATAAAACCAACATGAGCACATCCCAACCACCTTCTACTCTTTCAAGGATCCTACCATTGCTGGAAGTGGAGAACAAAACCAGACCAAACCCTTTGAGGTTATGCTATATAAATCAACAATAACATGCTTTTACAGATCATTTCCTAAAAACCAAATAATAGATGCTTCAAAAATGGTGAAAACTAAGATATGGACACTAATAACATACCTAACTAGCTTGACTAATCGATAAAAGATCCTCCTCTAATCCTCCTCCTTCTTTATATAGATCACATTGTAATCTTATTTTTGAAACAAAAATAAATTTTCCTTTTCTTAGAGTAATTGATGTGATTGTTTCACAAAATAATAGAATTAAAATGAAAATATTTTTCCTTTTAAATTCACTAGTTGTTGATAAGATTAGTGTAAGAGTTAAATTTTCAATGGTTTGAAGGTATTATACTTTCCACAAATGAAGTTTCTTCAGAATTATACCAGTATGTATCTTCATGCTTAACTATTTTTTCTGATAAAAAGTCCAAATCATTGCTTGACAATGGTCCCAAACTTTCATACATTTCATTTCTACATATCCTCAATGAAGAAGAATAAATACCAACTATTCCTTTCATCGTATAATTTTATCTTCTTCTTGGAATCATCTCTAGACTTTCTTTAATCAATTTTTTACTGTAACAACTTGGGCTAACTCATCCTCAAAATAGTCATTACTATTTCTTCCACTAATAGGAATATTCATATCACCCATAAGCATTTGATGATGATTATGTGGAGCAAAAGGCCTCCAATTCACCTAGTCTAAACAAAACATATCCATATCAACAATTGAGTTAACTATTGATTGATGACAATTAAGTATATAAAATCCAAACTTACAAGGAAACTTTAACCATGGAAGATTCTTAAACTTTTTTATGATTCCAATTTTACCATCTTCAGTAGATTGTATAACTAACTCCAACATGAATAAAGAAATAGGGCATGCTATTGGGAGAGCCCTAGGTGGAGGTTTTGACCTATATACTTTTATATAAGAAAAACTTTCCATGATAAAATATTCCCTAATACCTAGCATAAAATCAACCAAAGATTTGTTAATGCATGGTAGTGGTATTCCTTTTACAAAAATATGCAATTGTGGGACTCTATGTGAATAAAAATTTCTTCTACCCCACTCACGATTTAGTGAATATTTTTCATCATACCCTGAATACAATCAGCCTATATAGCTCCTAACATATATAAAGTTTCTTTTGGTAACTTCCCTAATAAGAAATATATGAGGATGGAATACTATGAGAACCTAGGAAAGATCAAATCATACCTTACAATAGCCCTTTTTAACTCAATAAAATCTTCATGCATTTTATCAAAGACCCATTTACTCTAATCAAATCTCTATATCTTTCCTCTAGTGCTATTAATTTGCATAAGAGAAAATATACATTTTGTAATCAACAACTTATCCTCAATACCTAAAAGCATTTATATCATTGTTATCCATGAATTAAAATTTAGTTTCAAGTAAGCTTTTGGCAATGGAAAAAATCACATACACAATCTTGTCCTATTGAAATGAAAAGGATATGATCAATCATTGGCTATTTAGTGATCACTTTATTATAAAAGAATTGATAGATCAATAGGCACACAATCTAATTTCTAGTGAAATGCCCTCTTGAAATTTGTCACTTGTATAGAGAATATTGTATCACCATTCATTTTCCTAAAAGTCCTATCAACTGGATAATAAACTTGGATTAGCCAATATATGAGATCGGGGCTAGGTAGTTCCTTTGGGCATATTATAGATTCTTAGCATTATAGTATCAATTGAAATTTTTAAGATTTTTCATAGAATAATTTTGAGTCTTTATACTCTTAAATACTGACTTGATCTCTTCTAGGTGTATATCGGGTACATCTCTAATCTCCCACAATCGGGAAATCAGTCTCACTACTTTGTCAATGATTAGAGCCTACCTTTCTAGTTTCAATATTACTTTGATTAGCATTTCTGATAAATAAGATCCATGAAACTCATTATGGGGCTGTAATATAACAACATCAAAATCCTCCATAATGTCTTAGTGATCTTTCGAATACAAAATTTTATGTCTTAAAACTTGATTGTACTAAACAACACAGACTCTTGACTACCTTACATATTATTATGGTTCAAAATGATGAATTTCCATTTACATTGATATTCTTTTCCAAATCTTGTATGTAAATCATGTCACATAGACTAGAGGCAATAAACACATGTATATTTATTATTGCATACAAACTGAGTTTCTAATATTGATTCTAACTTCCATTTATTATTAGCATGTGCCAATCCTCTCAAAATTCATGATCAAATGCTTGTTCCTAATAGTTGTGATGGAAACAACTCACCCATTTTTATCATGATATGATTCATCCTAGAAATAATCCAGCTCATCTAAGAGAAGAATCCCCTCCCAATGTGATATGTAGTTATCCAATGAGAAGACTTTTTCTCTTTTGTCATGACTTGACCTTACTTGGAAACAAAAATGAGGTCTTACCTAATAAAATTGATGCTTACCCGAAAGATCTTGACCTTGTTTGATAAAAGAACCCCTTATTCAATGCACATTAACCATATTCAATGAATAAGGGAGTTATCTATCCATAGCATTGCTTACCTTATAGTAGAGAACTTTATCCAACATGTTCTATGGTTTCCTAATAATAATTATGCTTACCCGATGGTGATTGACCTTATCAAATTGGTCCTATATGATGGAATCAAGACTTATCTAATGTCAAACAAACTTAATTGATATCAAATTCTCTTATCCAATGGTGAGTATTCTTACTTGACTAGTTCTATCCTTACTCGATGAAATAAAACCTTACCCGATGGTATATATCTTTATCTGATAGTGCTTATGTTTCATTCAAAACATTCCTTGGGATAAAACTCTTTTCTTCCACATACCAAAGGTATAGAAATGGAATTAGGTATTTATGAGAAGAACTTCTCTTAAATAAAAAATTTACCCACAAAGGTAAAGTTGAGACACAACATAGGCTATGTCTGGGACAAATGCTGAGTAATAAATGAAGCAATTGAGAATCTTGGTTATCTCTAGGTTTATTCTTCTAGAACAAAAAGAAAAAATAATCTATCCTATTATATAATACATATTGTTAAAAAATAAGTAAGAAGTGACATATCAATGGTAAAAAATAAATTAAACAATGATATTCATCTTGATGTATTAATATGCATGTCATATGTACACAATATGCACACCTTATGTACACATAACTTATGTCTTAAGAATTCAAGACAAATGTATTATTTTTCAAAATTTGATAGGCCAATCCTTACTTAAAGGGGATCACGTGACCATTTATTAGAAAGATATTTTCAATAGATATGGTATTTTATCACAATTACATCAGTTAGAGACCTATGAAAAAATTCATGTGATCTAAAAATTGATTGAATTATTTGATAAATTCTACAATCCATAAATTTTGTTGTAGGAATTTGAATATGAGTTGAATGTATTTCAATCACATTATGATTTTCATGTGATATGAGTATTGTTATCTTATCATATGATTATAGGATGCTCATCTTGTCATTTGAGGATACTCATCTTATCATAAGAGGATGATCATCTTGTCATAGGAGAAAAATCATCTTATCATATCAATATGCTTATATTTTCAAATATAAATATCAATATTATCAATTAAGGATTCTATCTTATTCCAATGTAAATACTCATCTCTTGAAAATGTGCAAAGTTTTTCTCGGTACATCTCCACCTTCTACAGAAGGTGTCTATGTATAGAGATTATAAATTATGCATTTGTTGAACTTGAGATGTTTCTAATTCATTTTCATGTTTGGTATATATACACATGGTTATAATAAGTCAATTACTTATTTAAGATTTAAAATAAAATTAATAATAATATCTAGGTAACAAGGTACAAAAATATTAGGGTTATAAATGACTATTTTATAATTAAACTATTTTGTTATTGTAAAATTTTGGCTAGTCAACCAAGAAAATAATTTAATCTCAAAAATTTCAAGGTAGTTTATCCTAATATTGGGTGAAAATAATAACCAATTATAAATTCAAAAATCCCTAATATTTACCTTATTTTTGATAAATTGTCACTATGAATAATCTTGTGCACCTCATCTCTAATGTTTAGTTTGGTAAAGATGGTATCCAAGCTCTGAGATCATTCTAATATCCATCCTTAGGGATAAGTACACTTAATAATTTTGATAAATGGAAGCATGCTTGATCAATCCATCTCTCCAATAATATGTGGTGAACCTAAGGCATAAGCTCAATGTGAAAAATATCTATGAGGCTTGGCTACCCAAATTTGATTGCAACTACACTTGTTGAAAGTTGGTGATTGTATCTTTAAATTGTTTTTTCAAAAGCTTCACCCTTTTATATAAGCTAATCAAATAAAAATGATCTAATAAATGGAAGAGAAAATTACTTCTCTTTAATTCATTTCAATAACCTTTATTAAACACTACCAATAAGTTATTATAGATTAGGTATACACATCTCAGAAAGAGCAAATCTTAAAAGCATGCATGGAGGTTGTAACTAATGGGATTTCTATATACCTAATATCCATGCATGATAAAACCCTCTAAAGTAGATATTTTTCAAACTTAAAAAAATGAAAAATGAAAAAAAAATTGAGTCTTGATAGTTTCCTATTTAAATTTTATTAAACCTTTTGAGACATGGTAGGTCAAAACCTACCCTATATCTACCATGAGGCTATGATTTTAATTTCTTATAGATATTGTATTAATAAATAACATTAAAT
>Ga0115842_100597_pt1 | contig 14755 bp, 17 predicted proteins | sample InSIn2SAF170_2_FD_83856 | JGI IMG/M metagenome (GOLD analysis project Ga0115842, IMG submission 83856)
CCGACACTGAGCCAGAGTGCCAACTGGCACGCCCTCTTTGTTGGGTTTCCATCATTGGCGTGAGCAGTACATTAGGAAACCGCGCCAATGGAAAAAGAGGCTTTTTTAAGGGTTTTTTGCAGGAGATGTCTTAAAGGCATGTGAAGTCCATACTTAGAGGAATCTGATGCAAGTGTTTTCAAGTTGTGTCACTTCTCACAGGTCCCGGAATGAGTCCTCCAAAGTGTAGGAGAGGGGTAACTAGGACGGTGAGAAACGGTGACAAATTACTGTGTAACAAGAAATAACAGAAAATTTCAGAGAAATCTAGAAGAAAGAAGGATGAAAAAAGCAGCAAAATGTTGGGCAATCAACTGAAAGCAACGGACAGCAAGTACTCAAGGTACAGCAAACATATTTCCAGCACTTGCAAGAAGAGGAAGAAGGCTTATGGACGATGGATTTTGATGGAGCAGTAGGCAATGATGGCACTGGAATCAAAATTTGGGTACGCAGTCCTTTCTTCGCCCCAAACAAAGTTCCCAGTAGCGTGAGGGTTTTCTCTTACAAGATAGCCTTTGAATGTTCAAATAATGAAGCAGAGTATGAAGCTCTAATTGCTGGCCTGAAAATTCTTAGAAAGCTGAATGCAAAAAGGATTTCAGTATACAGCGACTCCGAATTAGTAATAAAGCAGGTCAAAGGTGAGAATCAAGCAAAACATCCTAGGATGCGGGCCTATCGCAATGCAGTTTTAGACATCCTAAAGCTACTTTCAGAATACACCTTGACATGTGTGCCTCGTATACAAAATAGTATTGCTGATGCTCTTTCCAAGGCAACAAGCAGTTTCAAATTTCCCATGAACTCCAGCAATAAATTTGAAATCCATGTCAAGCATCGTCCAACCATTCCAGACAATCAATGATATTGGAAGGTGTTTCAAGATGATGAGGAGATTAAGGATTTTCTGCTAAACAAAGGCAAGTTCAAAGAAACCTCAATCAACGTAGAAAACGATGAGGGTAAAGGGAATGGTATAGATGAAGCGCAGATCAACGAAATGGACGTATTATAGCTGAAATACAATATTATTCCTAAAGGCTTGATACATCTAGAAGAACTTTTTTATCAGGATGATGTAGCCCACAAGCCAACATCGCAGCCAACAGATAAGGGTGTAGAAGAGGTTAACATAGGAATATCTGCGACTCCTAAGATGGTAAAATTATCTAAAGCATTGCCGCCAAAGATCAAGGACAAATACCTCAGTTTGATGGCTTCATTTGTAGATGTGTTTGCCTGGGATTATTCTGATTTAAAGACCTATGATACCAATATTATTCGGCACACAATACCAACCAAACCCAATCAAAAACCATTTAGATAGAAGCTGAGAAGGATAAATCCAAAGTTGCTGCCATCTATACAAAAGGAGGTAAATAGGTTGTATAAGTCAGGTATCATTGTGCCCATCATGTTTTCAGATTGGATATCTAAATTTGTGCCTATACGCAAGAAGACCGGTGAGATCCGCCTATGCATTGATTACAGAAATTTAAATCAAGTATTGTTGAAGGACAACTATCCACTGCCCAAGATGGACCATATACTTCAGCGAGTTGTGGGGGCATCTTGTATGTCACTGCTTGATGGTTATTCTAGATATAACCAAATTTCTGTCCATGAAGATGATAGAGACAAGACAACATTCACCAATCCATGGGGAACCTTTCATTATGCCAAAATGCCCTTCGGTTTAAAGAATGCAGGTGCCACATTTCAGTGGGCGATGGGCTTGGATTTTACGAATGAGAAGGATGTGTTTTTGGTGGTGTATCTGAATGACTTGACGGTGTTTTCAAAATCTGAGGAAGAACACATGCACCATCTAAAAACTGTCTTTCAAAAATGCAAAAAATATGGTTTATCGCTGAATCCTAAGAAGAGCTTGTTCGCCATGGAGGAAGGCAAATTACTTGGGCACATTATCTCAAAAGATGGCATTCGTATTGATCCAGCAAGTGTGCAAGCCATTCAGCAAATCGATCTGCCCAGGAACAAAAAGGAGATACAATCATTCAATGGTAAGATCAATTTTCTGCATCGTTTTGTGCCTAATCTTGCAGAACACTTAAAAGAAATAAGCAACATGCTCAAGAAGGACAACCAGGTGAAATGGACAAAAGAGGTTGTAAAATCTTTCAACTTGGTCAAATTGGCCCTTTCTTCAGCTCTAGTTCTAGTCAGCACAGACTACACTCAGGACTTCATATTGTTTTCATTTACTTCTGAGCACACTATGGCAGGGGTATTATTGCAGAAGAGAGATGATCATGAAAGACCCATTGCATTCTTTAACAGGGCTATAAGGGATGCAACTTTAAAGTACAACATCATTGAGAAACAAGCCCTGGCATTGGTAAAGGCATTGAAGGATTTCCGAGTATATATCCTACATTCTCACATTCTAGCCTATGTTCCTAATACTGTTGTAAAGGATGTTTTAGTACAGACCGATCCGGAAGGGAGAAGAAGAAAATGTATTGCAGCCTTGCTGGAATATGATGTGGAAATAAATCCCACAAAGCTTGTCAAAGGACAGGGGTTGGCGAAGCTGATGGCCGAATCAAACTTGCACACATTGGACATAAATCTGATCGCTACCATGTCCGATGAGAATGAGGAAGGAATGCCAATTCAGGTATCTGAAATGTTTGCTTTGTCCCCATGGTATTTTGATATAATATATGTGCTGAAAAATCTATCACCATCGCCTGGCAAGACTAGAAACAAAGCAAGAACACTCAAATTGAAGGCAGCCAAGTTTTGTATTTTGAATTCTGCACTGTATTGGAAGGATCCTAGTGGCATTTTGTTAAATTGCTTGGTGGAAGAGGAGGCAAATAAAGTCATGGAGGATTTTCAAAGAGGAGAGTGTAGTGGTCACCTTTTTTGGAAATCAACAGTGAGCAAAATTTTGAGAGCAGGGTACTATTGGCCTACTTTGTTTGTTGATGTGTATAAGATGGTCAAGTGTTGTCATAAGTGTTAGATTTTTGAAGGAAAACAGAAATTACAACCTTTGCCACTTAAGCCTATTGAGATGAGCGCTCCTTTCCAGCAGTGGGGATTGGACTTCATTGGAGAAATTCATCCTGCTTCTTCCGGACAGCATAGATGGATCCTTACAGCGATAGACTATTTCATAAAATGGATTTAGTCAGCTCCTACCAGACAAGCTACAGACAGTAATCATCTCCTTTCTTGAAAATAATATCTTGTCTTGCTTTGGTTGTCCAAACAAATTAATCACTAATAATGCAGCAGCTTTCAAATCAAAGAGGATGGTAGAATTTTGTCATAAGTATCATATCATTTTGGGTCATTCAACTGCCTATCATCCGCAAGGCAATGGATTGGTAGAATCTTCGAATAAATCATTGGTCAACATCATTAAAAAGCTGTTGGAAATAAATAAAAAGAGCTGGAACAAGAGGCTGGTCCATGCACTTTGGGCAGATCGGATCACTCAGAAAAAGTCCATTGGGATGTCACCGTTTGAGCTAGTTTATGGAGTGGACACAATATTTGCCGCTTCTCTTACTGCCCTGGTGGTCAAACTTCTTCAGGAGGCCGACATTGAGGAAGATCCCATGCAGAAAAGGTTGAATCAAATGATCCACTTGCAGCAAACAAGAGAGGAAGTTTTCAAGAACACATCCAAGTTGCAGGAGAAGATAAAGAAAATCTATGACAGAAAAGCAAAGGCAGATAAATTTTAGGTGGATGATGTGGTGCTGAAGTGGGATGCAAGGAATGAAGAGAAAGGCAAGCATGGAAAGTTCGAAAATCTTTGGAAAGGACCTTTCAAGATTGCAGCATATAGGGGTCAGAATACCTTTCTTCTAAAGGAAATGAACAGGGAAAATTGTCCTCGAGGGCCGATCAATGGTCGGCTGCTCAAGTGGTGCCACTGTTGATATAACAACACTGCTTCCACTGTCATTGTAAATACCATTTTTTATTTCAGTTTGGTTTCAGTCTGTAAAGTTAGTTTTGAGTTATTTCAATGTCAAGATTGAGTCAATTTCTTGGTTATTCTAGTTTCATAAATAAGTCAAAGTCCTATGCTGTTTATCGAAATAATGACTCCATAGCCCAATGGAAAAAAGGTACTATCTAGCTCCTCCAGAGATCTGCTGTTCTTGGCACCTCCAAGGAGCTACCATCCCCCATTGGAGCCAATGTTAGAGTTGGTCTGGTCAGCCCTCCGTCAGGGATCAAAACTCTTTATGCATTTCATTTCTAGGTGTCCCGCTCCATCCACTCAACTACATTCCACTAGGTGCATACCATAATATGATAGGGAAGGTCATGATAGTCATTTGCCCCTCATGTCTGGTTCTTGCTGGCTCAGGTCTTTTGTCGGGAATCACCAAAGTCCATGACAGTCAAGGTTTGGTCCTTTACAGGACCAAAGTCATTTTTTATGTTTGGGTCTAGGAATTCATCAATTTGGTCTTTGAAACATGTCCAGTAAAGCCATGCAGGCCAGAAGGAGGCCCTTACACAACTATGGTTCAGAGAACTTCATCGTCAGGTGGATATACTTCGACTCTTCTTCAAAACTCTGTTTTGAAGAAAAGTCAAACAAGGTCATTTATGACAAAATTTTCCAAAAAAGTGCCAGTTGACTTTTTAGATGCAGTCATGGCTCCAGTGGTCAAATGCCCTGTCATATAGTCCCTACAAAGAAGTGTTGAAAATTTCATCATTTGAGCCAAAAGTTCAAAGGAAAAATGAAAATCAATGTGTTCTAAAGTCAATGAAAAAGTGCAAAACACAAACATTAGAAAATGGGTTTTCAAGGAAGTAAAAAATCAAACCCATCTCTTCCAAGCCTATATATACTTTTTTCTGCCCAAATCAAAGCCATTGTGCTCTTACAAGACTTGGAGAGACATTTCAAAGATGAGAGGGTGAAATTGTGAGCGTTTGAGTGAGTGAGAGTTGGTTTTGGAGGGCGCGACGCATACACTCAGGTGCGCGGTGCACACAGAGGGCGCAGTGCACACGCAGCCTACCTGCAGTTCAGACTTCCCAAGGGCGCAATGCACACCCAGCGCGCGGCGCAGTGGGCTTGGCACGCGACGCACACAGCCAGGGGCCAAGAAACGTTGCCAAACCACTTTAAATCTTGGTGAAAGCTATCAAGTTAAAAGGTAGGCCTTATGACATCTCTTGTCCATCAAATTTGTCAATGATATGGTGTTTATAAGATGTTTAAATGGCACCCAAAAGCACAAGGTCAACCATGAAAAAATCACCAAGAAAATGATGGTTGGGGTTGCAAAAATGTGAGGTTAACACCAAGGTTTCACTCCACTCCCCTTTTCCCCTCACCTCTCATTTTTCCCATCTCCCCTTGACCAGTTTTCCTAAAACCTCACCCTAAAATCACTATCATAACCCTATCCCTATTCCTCTAAGCAAGTCAGGGTGACTTCGGCAGCACGCGGCGCACACACAAGGAGGGGTGGCGCACTCAAAGCGCGTGCCGCACTGGGAGCCCGCCCTTAGTGTAAAAATGCCACTGGCGCGACGCACTGGGCAGAGCACACAGTGCATAGAGATATAAGCCCACAAAACAATAAATTTGCCCAAAAATTCTTGGATGCCCATCAAATTTGAGGGGTAGGCCACATACCTCCACTCTTGCATCAAAATTGAGAAGAGTAACATGATTTTGAGAGTATAAACCAAATGCAAAAAACAAATATATATATATATATATATATATATATATATATATATATATATATATATATCTATATATATATATTAAAAAAAAGAAAAGAGAGAAAGAAAATCAAGATCCTAGGGTTTATGCTACAGTGGTAGTGTTGCCAAGGTGTTCTCCTACCCTACCCTATCACTATTTTCCCTATATCATTTTCCCCTAATCATTACCCTAACACCACTAAAATCATATTCCCTTTTTCCCCTTCCTCCTATGGCTCAAAATATCCAAACCCTAACCCATCAAAACCATACCCCAAACCACTCCCAAATCCCTGATAAATCTCTCCCTTTAGCCCCTATTCCCATTTCATCATTCCTCTCCTAATACTCCCTGTTTTATTGTCCCCTTGGTGACAGATTTTCAGAGCATCCACCAGTTTCATTGGATTCAGAGGGCAACATAAGACTCAGGGTACAAACAGTAGTAATGGCATCAAAAGTCTCATCAGATTATGAGGGGGAGACCCACAGTGACACATCTTCAGGAGGAAGGGCCCATAGGAGACATCCCCGGAGTGGCAGATACCTTAGAGATGAGCCAAACACCCTCACTGAGCTGCAGGCATGCCCCCTTGCTATGTCTTGTTTCCAGCACTTGGCATGTTATGAATTTTGTCAAAGGGTGGCAAATGTCAGAGTCCATCATGAGTTGGCCCGTCTTTTTGCACTTCATCTACAGGGAGGTCAATCTGTCCTGGCTAGGGTCACTTTCACATTTACACCCGAAACCATATCAGTGGCAATAGGCATACCAAACACTGGAGAGCAGTGGCATAAGAAAAAGAAGGTGGAGAGGCATCATTATGAGCCTTACATCAAGGACAGCTATTTGAACCAACTCACCGGAGTTTTTCCATTCAGATTTTTGAGTGATGAGTATGCCCCGCTCATGAAATTGATCATGAAGTATTTCAGTTGTGAGGGGAGGTTTTCTCGCCTTTATGCCTATCACATCTGGTTGCTCATGCACTTTACCAGGGTGCGGATGATGAACCTCTCGTTTTTCATTTGTGACAACAAAGAGAAGATGAAAAACTTCATGTAGCACGAGACCCCTCGACAGCAGCTAAAGAGTGTCTATCATTTTGCTCTCATCCGGATTTTGGTGGACCATCAGTTGGGATTGCAGTGTATTGCCTGGGAGGGCTTCATCTCCCGTGATTTCTTCAGCACTCCACCGGTGGTATCAGAGGCAGAGTGTGAGGTAGGGGGTCCTTCACATCAGTTTGAGTGCAATGAGACTGCCACCATGCCAGTGCACATCACATACCAGAAGGGCAGTAGACCTTTGTTTGCAGCAGCAAAGCGAGTGTTATCTCCACCCGGGGTGGAAGGGGCCTCGCTTCCGACATCAGCATCACAGGATCAGAGCAGAGGCAAAGAGCCAGTGCATGATGAGGGGCCTTCGGGAGAGCCATCAGGTGAACGAGAGACCGAGTTTGTTCTCCTTCACGATGATGATACCGATATAGAGCCAACAAATGAGGAGCTTAGAGAGGTCATCCAGGAACAACAGTCAGAGATTGAGGCCTTGTCCCTTGACTTGGAGAGGGCCAAGTGGAACATGAAGTACCTGGAACAGAGAAACAAGTAGCTAGAGGATCAGCAGGCGATCATGGAGCTGCAAAACATTCGTGAGCATTGCCAAGCTACTCAAAGAAGAAGGGTTGAGCTCACATCTTTGGAGAAAGAGATAAATGATGATCGGGAGGCCAACCTTGAGATGACCAACATGCATCTAGAGAGGCTGCTAGACAAAGCTGAAAAGGACCTGGCACTGTTAAGACACATGGCATTTCACTACCGGGCACGAAACATGAGCGCCAAGGCCTGAATAAAGAGCTTAAAGGCAAAATTGAGGAAAGCAACAAGGAGGGAAAAAGAGGCAAAAGGGAAAGATAGGCTTATAATTTTGGCTGAGGCTTCCTTGGCTCAGCATGGCACTCCATAGAGGACCTCTAGCCCAAATTTCAGCAAATTTGGGGAATTTTTGGTCACATGGTGATTTTTTGGACAAAAAACAGGAAATTTCTCCCTGTGCTAAAATTCTAGAGCTCCAATCGAGGAATGGTTTGCATTTTTGGATTCAGCATGAAAAAGCACGACTACTAGTGTCCGGGCAAGAAATTTTGACAAGATTTGGGTCTCCTAAAGGTCAAAAAACAGCCAAAAATGGCCTCTCTGCCACTTTTTTGACACACAGAAAGAAATCTTGGGAGAATGAAGATTTGGATGGGCAAATGAGCACCAAATTCAAAAATTCTAGTTGGGTTGGAAAGTAGACAGGATAGGCTTTCCAACAAGCCCACTTGGGCACATTTTGGACACATGAAAGTGCCCCAAAACAATCCCTAAAGTGGCACGACGCACAGAGAAATTGGCGCGGCGCACAGAGGAAAAATTGCCAATTTGCTCCCGTTTCACGAAATTTCGGTTCGTGACTTCTCCAAGTGGGCCCGGTCATCTACACTTTGGTTTTTTGGCACCAAAGGTGACATTTAAAGAGTTTTTTCTCCAGATTGGCATCTATCCAAGTGGCAAAGGAATGCAAAGGGTCACTCCAGCCAAATGTCATGCTTGTGAGCGCTGCACCTATAGCTGATGGTTGGCTCTTCATCTCCATTTTGTAATTGTTCGAGTAACTCCCCAATCCTTGGGCATTCTATCTCTTCCTCACACATTCTATATATTGTATGCAAGCTATTTGCAAAGGGTTGGTTGGCTTGTAACTTCTGGAAGACTGTGGGAAAGAAACTCTGTTTCTCCACTGTGTAATTTCGACAAATAATTAATGAAAGACAGCGGCTCTGTTTCATGAGATTCTTGTGGTTGTGAGTGTAGAAAATTGTTCTTATGTTCCCAATGTATCTTGTTATGTTCCATAATTCAATTCATGTTTCATTTCAGTGAAATTTTCTAAGTGAGATTAGGTAGAATTCAATTTTTATTGCTCTGCCTGTGGGAAAATTTCATGTACAGTGTTATTTCTTCTGTTGAAAAGGATTCATAGCACCATGCCCTTTTCACTTTCTTCAGCAATCTCTTCATTCCGCGGTACCTCAAACTAAATTTCTACATTTTCCACCTACCTTGCCTCACGGAATAATCTGTGCCTTTGTATTAAATTCTCTTGTTCTTTGCTGAGCGCCAGTCCCATACCACCTTAGAAGCTCGGCCATTCATAAAAATTTGTTTCTCGAATCCCTACTCACTTACCAGCCTAAGGTAAATATTTCATTTCAAGTCATCTCAGACTATTTTTGATTATTTATTCATTGAGCATGACTCGGAGAGAGCCCTCTCCTGTTTTGGTAGGGATAGCTACCAGACTAAGTGTGGTTTGTGGTTACCTAATGTTTTCCTTTCTTCAGCCTAGGGCAGATTTAGGTGCTAACATAGTGGCAAATCCGCTGGGGATCAATATCAAATTGAAATCAAATCCCCTTGTTTCATAATAATTCTAGGCTTCCAGATGATGAACTTAGGATTGGATAGGCTGAGTAAATTCGTTGTGTCCTGTGATTTTTCTCAATAGCATGCTGGCTTCAAGATGATATACCAGAGCCAATCTAGACCCAGATCCTCCTCAAATCTACGAAAATCCCAATTTGATTCCAAAACTCCTTCGTCAAGAAAGCACCATACCTCTCGTGTTCAAATCCCATTCACGTCCCAACATTTTTGAGTATCTTGAAGAGCTTGAGTTTGACGAAAGGTTTGAGATATCATTGTTTGAGTCTAAGTCCGAAAGGGTTGTCGAATATACTATCCCCAATCTGCAATTCCTTGTAGACTTAGAAATAGAAAGAGCTAACCGATTGATAGACAATTATATTGTGGAACAACCCCAAACTCCGATTGTTATCCCCTTGCAAACTGCGCACACTCCTCCAACACCTCCAAGGTCAAATCCATCGAGAGTGATGGCTGCTCGGTTCACACCCCTTATTCTGCCCCAAGTTCTAGATGATATGCCCTCAGATTATCAAAGTAAAATCCCATCTTTTGATGGCACTCCAAATAGCATCACTGCTCACCAACTTGTAGACAAAATGGCAGACTTCTATGAACTGCACGAGATTGATGAGGAAAATGTGGCAATGAGACTCTTTGTGCAGACATTTGTAGGTGATGTAAGGAAATGGTTCAGAGGTTTGACGGCAGCAAGTATCACTACCTTGGCTGAACTGCAGAGACAATTTTTGAACTGGTGGGAAGTGAAAAAGAATCCCCTCCAAATTCTGGCCGAATACGAACAAATCAAATGAAACTCTGGTGAGTCGATTCAAGATTACTGTGTTAGATTTAACGCAGTCTATAACGAAATTCCATATCATCTGAAGCCACCTGTAGGACTAGCCATGATGAAGTTTCTAGATGGTTTTGATGCTGATATGGCTTATCAATTAAGAGAGAGAGAGAACCGGCCATAATGGAAGATATGCAAAAAATAGGGTTAGCGTTGAAGCAAATCTACTGTCCGAAAGAGCTATAGCGAAAGCAGAGAAGAAAACTACTGTGAAAGAAGAATCTTCTTCAATGGATCAACTGCTCAAAAAGGTAGAACAAATGCTTGAAAGGGTAAAACTTGACAAGCCTGATCCACAAGTTAGGAATCCTAACTTCCGTGGCCAGCACCAGCCACAATATAGGATCAGACAGAAAGATCAATGAAACCAAGAGCAAGTAGCACAACAGTCGGTACAAACACCTTTACAACAAAATTTTGTGCATGGACCAGATTCAGATGAGGATGGAAATGTGATAGGTGAAGAAAACCACCCTTTTAATCTATATGAGATGCCTACGTATGTTATCGAAGAAGAGGAATGTGCAGTGAGCTTAGCCACACATGAAGACACGGATTTTATTCTAGCTAGTGACGCGGTTTTGGAAGGAGAATCAGAAGAATATCAAAGGGGGTATATGAATGATCTGTCTGCACAGCAGCAGCGATATTCACTTAGAAACATAGATGTGTTGGCTAAACCAATTCAGAAAAAGAAGGAGGTTGAAGCAGCAAAAAATGACTCATCAGCTACACAAAGAAAAGGAAAGGAGGCAATTGGTCCGGAGAGCAGCAAATCCAAATCAGCAGAACAACCACAGCAGCAAGCTACATCAAAGGAAATGGAAAGGAAAGAGATCCCAGTCAAAGAGATAGAAAAGACTCCCACTTTTAGAGAATGAGATTTCTAAGTTAAAGGTATCCATCCCCTTGACTGAAATAATGAAGAACAACAGCTATAGAGGATAGATTTCTAAAATGTTGAATTTGGACCCAATGTCTGACATGGTGAATGTAGAGGATGATCAACCTGAAATTATTTTTGGACCGGCATCAAATGGCGAGTCTCCTGATAGCGATGTGCCTCCATTTTACATCAGTTTGAGATTGCACGATTTTGTGTTGCATAATGCCATGTTCGATTCTGTAGCTTCTCACAATCTCATGCCCAAGGCTATCATGGATAAGCTTGGTCTGGACATCACCCGGCAATATCATGATCTCTATTCATTCGATTCCAGTAGAGTAAGATGTATAGGGCTCATCAAAGACTTAGTTGTGAGTTTGGATCAGCTTCCTATGAAAAATGTTTTGATGGATGTAGTGGTAGCAGACATTCCACCAAGGTTTGGCATGCTTCTTTCAAGGTCTTGGGTAGCGAAACTGAAAGGGACACTATAGCTGGATTTCTCCTATGCAACAATCCTGGTGTTTGGACAAATGAGGAAGTTATACCGGGAACAAAAAATGAAATATATGATCACAAGCAAGGAGAAACCTGTAAATCATCCTATTAACTATGTACATACAGATTTAGAGTCTTTTGTTTTGTTTTTAGATAGTTTAAATGATATAGATAGTCAGATAGTAGAACCGGATGACATTCCGGAAATAACAGAAAATTTCAGAGAAATCTTGAAGAAAGAAGGACGAGAAAAGCAACAAAATGTTGGGCAATTAGCTGAAAGCAATGGACAGCAAGCAGTCAAGGTACAACAAATAGATTTCCAGCACTTGCAAGAAGGGGAAGAAGGCTTATGGACCATGGATTTTGATGGAGCAGTAGGCAATGATGGCACTGGAATCGGAATTTGGGTACGCAGTCCTTTCTCCGCCCCAAAGAAAGTGCCAAGCAGCGTGAGGGTTTGCACTTACAAGCTGGCCTTTAAATGTTCAAATAATGAAGCAGAGTATGAAGCTTTGATTGCTGGCCTGAAAATTCTTAGAAAGCTGAATGCAAAAAGGATTTCAGTATACGGCGACTCCGAATTAGTAATAAAGCAGGTTAGAGATGAGTATCAAGCAAAACATCCTAGGATTCGGGCCTATCACAATGCAATTTTAGACATCTTAAAGCTATTTTCAGAGTACACCTTGACCTGTGTGCCTCGTATAAAGATAGTATTGCTGATGCTCTTGCCAAGGCAGCAAGTAGTTTCAAAATTCCCATGAACTCCAACAATAAATTTGAAATCCATGTCAAGCATCATCCAACCATTCCAGACAATCAGCGATATTGGTAGGTGTTTCAAGATGATGAGGAGATTAAGGATTTTCTGCTAAACAAAGGCAAGTTCAAAGAAACCTCAATAGATGTAGAAAATGATAAGGGAAAAGGGAATGGTATAGATGAAGCGCAAATCAACGAAATGGATGTATTGCAGTTGAAAAAAAATATTATTCCTAAAGGCTTAATACCTCTAGAAGAACTTTTTGATCAGGATGATGTAGCCTGCAAGCCAACATTGCAACCAACAGAGAAGGGTGTAGAAGAGGTTAACATAGGAATAGCTGCCACTCCTAAGATGATAAAATTGTCTAAAGCATTGCCACCAAAGATCAAGGACAAATACCTCAGTTTGATGGCTTCATTTGCATATGTGTTTGCTTGGGATTATTTTGATTTAAAGACCTATGATACCAATATTATTCAACACACAAATACCGATCAAGACCAATCAAAAACCATTTAGACAGAAGTTGAGAAGGATAAATCCAAAGTTGTTGCCATCTATCGAAAAGGAGGTAAACAGGTTGTATAAGTCAGGTATCATTGTGCCCATCAAGTTTTCAGATTAGATATCTAACTTAGTGCCTGTACGCAAGAAGACTGGTGAGATCCGCCTATGCATTGATTTCAGAAATTTAAATAAAGTATCATTGAAGGACAACTATTCACTGGCCAAGATGGACCATATACTTCAGCGAGTTGTGGGGGCATCTCGTATGTCATTGCTTGATGGTTATTCTGGACATAACCAAATTTCTATCCATGAAGATGATAGAGACAAGACAGCATTCACCACTCCATGGGGAACCTTTCATTATGACAAAATGCCCTTCAGTTTAAAGAATGCAAGTGCCACATTTCAGCGGGCGATGGACTTGGCTTTTGCGAATAAGAAGGATGTGTTTTTGGTGGTGTATTTGGATGACTTGACGGTGTTTTCAAAATCTGATGAAGAACACATGCACCATCTAAAAACTGTCTTTCAAAAATGCAGAAAATATGGTTTATCGCTGAATCCTAAGAAGAGCTTGTTTGCCAAGGAGGAAGGAAAATTACTTGGGCACATTATCTCAAAAGATGGCATTCGTATTGATCCAACACGTGTGCAAGCCATTCAGCAAATTGATCTGCCCATGATCAAAAAGGAGATACAATCATTCAATGGTAAGATGAATTTTCTGCGTCGTTTTGTGCCTAATGTTGCAGAACACTTAAAAGAAATGACCAACATGCTCAAGAAGGACAGCTAGGTGAAATGGATAGAAGAGGCTATAAAATCTTTCAAATTGGTCAAATTGGCCCTTTCTTCAGCTCCAGTTCTAGTCAGCCCAGACTACACTCAGGACTTCATATTGTTTTCATTTGCTTCTGAGCACATTATGGCAACGGTATTATTGCAGAAGAGAGATGATCATGAAAGACCCATTGCATTTTTCAGCAGGGCTATAAGGGATGCAACTTTAAAGTACAACATCATTTAGAAACAATCCTTGGCATTGGTAAAGGTGTTACACAGTAATTTGTCACCATTTGTCACCGTCCCTGTTACCCCTCTCCCGCACACTGGAGGACTCATTCTGGGACCTGTGAGAAGTGACATGACCTGAAAACACTTGCATTGTATCCCTCTAAGTATGAGCTTCATATGCCCTGAAGACATCTCCTGTAGAAAACCCTTAAAAAGTTCCCCTTTTCTATTAGCGCGGTTTCCTAATGTATTACTCGCGCCAATGGGGGAAATCCAACAAAAAGGGCGCGCCAGTGGGCACTCTGTCTCAGAGTCACACTCACGCCAACCCAGTTTGGGAAAGTTTTTAACAAACAAACGCGTGAAGGTTCTTTCCAACCCACTCATGAACTCTATCATTAAAAGCTTTTTAAGGATAAAGCCAATCCCATGGATGTTGTGGTTGATCTTATCTCCTTTCCCTCTATCCATAAAAGCTTTTTAAGGATAAACCCAATCCCATGGATGTTGTGGTTGATCTTATCTCCTTCCCCTCTATCTATAAAAGCTTGTTCTTTTGCCTTTGACAAGGTAGTTGGAGTTGGAGTTGGAGTTCCAGCATAGGGAGAATTATACTTTCAGAAGTCCAAGAGATTGCTGCAAGAGCCTTCTTTGCATTCATAAGGCCAAACCCAAGTGAGGAGATTCTTGTAACCAAGGAGAGAGAGGCTTGTTTCCCATCCCAACAAGCTTTGCAAGACATGTGTTGCTGACCACCCAACCAAAGGAGGATTTGACGTCAAAACTATGTTTGTATTCTTCTTTGTTGTTTATCAATAATAGATGACTATCATTATGGTTCCACTCTCGTTTTCTCTTGTAATGATGTTTGAGTTATATCTTTTCTGACTGATATATAATTGCATCTATTGGATTTTATGCTTGTATTTGTGTTGTTCTTTGCATGTGCAGGTGTCTATTCACTGAGATCGTTGGGATCGTGACT
>Ga0115842_100598_pt1 | contig 14740 bp, 9 predicted proteins | sample InSIn2SAF170_2_FD_83856 | JGI IMG/M metagenome (GOLD analysis project Ga0115842, IMG submission 83856)
CGGGGAGCTGACAAAAGTCAAAGCAGCTAAGCTTTGGCAGTCTTTCGTTTTGGTTGCCACAGTGTGTGCCTTTGTTCTTCCCTGTGCCTATTTGAAAAAAATGTGTCATCAGAAATCCTGCCACCATTCGAAATGCCAGTGGGATAAGGAAAAAATGGAGTCTAAAGAGGACTGCCCTTATTCACGTGGTGCTCATTCCCCTGATTCAGCGGCTAAAGATCACGCTGAAGAATAGTGCTCGTAGCACTCATTCCGCCTAAAGACGCGACAAATTCTTCTAAATTCGATGAGTTATTGAGCTCACAGAAATAAGTGGACTGAATTAGTTCATTATGCTTAAATGCTCCTCATTACGAAAATAGAAACACTATTTTAAAAGGGTTCGAATGAAAAAGCGTATTTTAATGCCTCTATTATTTTGTCTATCTTTAGGTATTGCTTGCAGTAAGCAGGAACAGGACGCCGGCAAGAATTCAGGGGCCTCAGGCGCACTCAAACAACAAAAGTCTGAAGACCCAGTAGCAAAAGTAACTTTGGCCAAAATGATTGGACGTTGGAATATTACGCAAAGTAAGTTTCCCGGTGATGCGAATTCGATTGTTACTTACGGTCCGAGTTATCACTTCGTCAGTGAAACAGAAGCGACAGTCACCTATTTTTACGCACCACAAAACTATGAATTTTGGAGTGGGACTTTAGAAACGCTCGCATTGCATCAAGCAAGTAGCGTAGCCACACTTACATTTTCTCTTGCTCTTACAGTTCAAGAGGGAGGGAAAATTCAAGCTGTGATGGCACGAAACATTCCCAGTTGTATCAACGAGCTTGGAGCTCCGATTTCCTGCCCAAGTCTCTACTTAGAATATCCTTCCGATTCCGGAGAGGGCTCTCTGTCTGGAATCGGAATGCCCGATATGGACTTCGATGCAGAAGTCACTCTGAGTGATGATGGAAATACTCTGACTTTGGTCGGAACTGTTCCACACTTGAAATGGAAAATTGATGCTGATACTGGAGAGAGGATCAACATTAATACCTTGATTCTCTCCCGCGGGTCTCCCCACCTGTAGTCGAAGATTGAGGTTTAAATGCCAAAACAAAAGGGGAGCACGCAGCCATTTCAAAGCCGCTCCTAAAAAGGCGTCTTGCCGCTAGAAGCCTAGACAAGCAGCCATTTTAATTTTGTAAAAAACTTGGATCAGGACTTTTCAGAAGAGCGATTTGATGTACAATGGCTCTCTATTTAACATGGAGAAGGAGTCCCGTGATTAAAAAATTCTCATTTTGGATAGTCGTTGTATTAATGCTCTCGATTGGGTCCGTGGTAGGCATTCATTGGAAAAGCCTTCAAGGGATTCATCAGCGTGTTGCATGGGTCCAACCTTTATATCAACGACAAAAAATTGTAAGTCATCTCAGCCTCAGCCTTGAGCGGTATCGTCAAATGAGCTCGATTTTTCGTAAATTGGCTCCCGAGGATATGGCTAAAACTAAAGAGAAGCTGAGGTCAGCATTTTTAGACGGGGTTGCCCAGTTGGATCAGTTGAGTCCGACTTCCGAAGAGCGTTCGAGTGAACATAGCCTTAATGATGAGCTGAATGAGTTCTTTAGTGTGATCGCTCATGTTGAGCCCATGCTCTATAATAAGGATGCCTACATCAAGTCAGACGTGGTTGAGCTTCATGAGAAGATTCGAGCAACGCTTGCTAGCTTGGAAAAAAGTAACGATGCCAGGATAGTAGCCCTTCACCTCGATTCATCGCACTTTGAGCCTCAGTCCGTGATGCTCTTATTGGTGGTCGGCGGCGTCATTTTTCTTCTCATGTTAAGTTTGATTCTCAAAAATCATTTGGCTTATGTGAAACCGCTCAAAAAACTTCATGAGTATGCCTCTCAGCTTAAGGCAGGCGACTCAGTTCCTCAGCATCCTCCTCATTTTACCGGCATGTATGGTGAAATTCAAAGTGCGCTTAGCCAGCTTGCTTTGAGTGTGGAAACCCATATGAGGGACCGACATAAATTCATTCTCGATATTGTGGCTGATTTAAAGGGGCCTTTGACTCTTCTGCAGGCTGGAAAGTATCTGATTGAAGGAACTGGAAAAGCCATGGATGAGGACCAGCAGCATCAGGCAGCTGAATCCGTCAGAAGAGGTTTGGCCATCTTCTCAGGCAGTCTGGATGATCTAAATGATATTGTTGATATCAATCGACTAGAATCTCGTTTGGAAGAGCGTACTATCGATTTGTCAGAGATGATGAGCGATGTTTCTCGCACCTTGATGGGACCCGATCTCAATAAGAGAATCGATATTTCCGTGCCCCCGATTCCTCTCTGGATTTCGGTAGATGTAAGGCGTTTTGAACGGGCTCTGGTTCATGTTCTGTCCAAAGTGGTCGCGACGATGCCTGGAGAAGGAAGTCTGTCAGTTTCCATTTCCCAATCCATTCAAAGCGGTTTTCGAGGCGTCGAAATCATGATTCAAGATTCTGATCGTCTGCGATCCGGAAGAGTGGCTTCGGGTGGACCTGAGCAGGACATCTTGAGGCATTGGATTAGCGAAAATGGACTCAGTATGGCTTTGGTTCATAAGATCATTAAGGCTCATGGTGGATCCATTACAGCGGCAGGTGTTGCTGGAACGAGCGTCACTGTAGTGATCCGCTTACCCCAGGAAAGAGTCGTGAGCCGAGGCTTAATCTCACCTCCAACGGCCAATGAAGTTGGAATGCGAGGCCTTGTTGTTAAAAGCGAAGCAATGACCAATCAGAATACAGCGCTTTGAGTGCTGAGCTAAGTCCTGAAGGATAGACCCCAATGTTCCCATGATGTAAACGAGATTTGACCCGTCAGCTCATCTGGGTGTAGTTTCCTCATCATTATGTTAATTCACTCGAAGGTGAGGCTGGGTTTCATCCTAACTGGTTTTGCGATGTGTATTTGCCATATCGCCTTTGCCTCTGAAAAACCCGAGGTGATCACTTTTTCTCCTCAAGGGGTGGTTCGGGAAGTAAGGCAAGTGCACACCACCTTCTCAGACGCTATGGTTCCTTTTGGGGATCTGCAAAATTCCACTGAGCCTTTTGACATTCAATGTAATGCTAAATGGACCTCTCGGTGGCTTGATTCAAAAAATCGAGTTTATGACTTTGATCACGATTTGCCTGCAGGGGTTCAATGTGAATTCAAACTAAAAAGCGAATTGAAGACATTGGAAGGCAAAGCGCTAGAAGGGCAAAGGGAGTTTTCATTTACGACGGGTAGTCCCACCGTGACCTATTCGCGGCCTTATGAAGGAAGCTCGATTCAAGAAACCCAGGCATTTGTGCTCGTTTTGAACGGTGAGGCAAACGATCAGTGGGTCAGCGATCATGTTTATTTCAAGGTGGAAGGTTTGCAAGAGCGAATACCGGTAAAGCTGATTAAAGGTGGAGATCGGGAGAAAATTCTCAAGGCGGAAAATGTTTCTAAAAAGAATATTCCGCTCACTCTTGTGGTTCAGGCCAAGCGGGTATTTCCAGCGGGTGGTGAAGTCAGTTTAATGATCGGAGATGAGGGTGTCCAGAAACTTCGGTTTGAAGTCAGAAAGGAATTTTCAGCGAAATTTTATTGTGAAAAGGAAAATGCAGAATCCGGTTGTATTCCACTTTCCTCAATGCACGTTTCTTTTACGAGTGAAGTTCCGAAGGCCTTAGCCCAAAAAATCTATCTCAAAGCTCACGACGGAAAAGTTCTAAAGCCAAAGTTCGGAAGTTCGAATGAAGACGAAGACTCCCAGACTGTGCGAGAAGTACGATTTGAAGGTCCATTTCCAGAGCTGACCGATTTCACATTGGAAATTCCGAAAAACCTGCATGATGATTCCAATCGAAAGCTTGTGAATCAAAGTTCCTTTCCTCTTCAAATTAGGACGGAGAAGTTGCCGCCGCTGGCTAAATTTTCAGCGGAGTTTGGAGTTTTGGAGTCAAATCCGGAATCCCTCCTGCCCGTCACGGTCAGAAATTTGGACGAAGATGGAAAAATCAAAGGCAAGATGATGCGCCTTCGAGAAGAGTCCAATATCGAATCTATTGTGGACTGGCTAACGAAGGTGAGCCAACAGCGGGATACCCATAAACGAGGCGATTCCATTCTTGAAGGATGGCGAACTTTTCTTTCACGTGAGAACTTCAGTATTCCTATGCCAAATGGCGCAAATGCTTTTGAGGTTGTGGGAATTCCCTTAAAAAATCGTGGATTTTATGTAGTTGAGCTGGAGAGCAGGATTCTAGGGAAGAGCTTGTTGGGAATGGACAAACCCATGTATGTGTCCACGGCTGTTCTGGTAACAGGCCTTTCGGTGCATTTCAAGCAAGGGAGAGAATCTTCTCTGGCGTGGGTGACTTCATTAAGTGATGGAAAGCCGGTTCCATCAGCCTATATACAAGTTCGGGATTGTAAGGGGCAGGTCTTGTCCGAAGGAAATACGGACGGTGATGGTTTACTAAAGATCGGTGCACTTCCAAAAGAAATCGGAGAGTGCAAGAAGGATGGGGTCTATTCACCCTACTTCCGTGGGATTTTTGTCACTGCGCAAAAAGACGGTGATTTTTCATTCGTTCATAGCAATTGGAATCGGGGGATCGAATCCTGGCGGTTCAATTTATCACGTGAATGTTCTCCTGGCCCGAATATCGCTCATACCGTTTTTGACCGCTCTCTATTCAGAGCTGGAGAAACGGTTCATATGAAACATTTGGTTCGGCGACATTCGATGAGCGGGTTTACTTCAGTGCCTCAGGATCAGCTTCCGACATTGCTGGAGATCCGTCATTTAGGAAGTGATGAAAAATTTCAATTTCCACTCAAGTGGAAGTCCAATGATACTGCGGAGACTACGTGGGCAATTCCCAAGGAGTCAAAGTTAGGTACCTATTACGTTGCCTTGAAAAACAAGAAGGATGAGCACTGGAGTTCTGGGAAGTTTCGGGTCGAAGAATTCCGACTTCCCTTGATGAAAGGAAGCATTCGTCCACCGGCTGATCCACTCGTGACTCCGGATCAAGTGTGGGTTGATATATCGGCGGAGTATCTGGCAGGAGGGAATGCAGTTGGCCTTCCTGTTCAATTTCGTTATCAACAGAAAACTCAAGACCTGCCAGATTTTCCAGACTTTGAAGGATACATGTTTTCAAATGGGGCTGTTCAGCCAGATCAAGCGAGAGGAAGTGACGAAGGCGAAGAGGAAGGTTCCCGCGAAGGAGATCCTCTGAAGCTTCAGAAAGAGGCCTTGTCACTCGGGAAAGGTGGCTCCAACCGTGTTAAGATCAGCGGATTAAAAAAACAGGATGCCTTTAGCGCGGTCTCTATGGAGCTGGAATTCCGGGATCCCAATGGAGAAGTGCAAACCTCTTTTGCCTCACTTCCTCTTTATCCCGCTAATCGTCTGGTTGGACTCAAAGTCGAATCCTGGACCGGAACGATGAAATCAGTAAAATTTCGCGCAGCGGTAACCGATTTGAAGGGAAAACCTCTCGTCGGTGTTCCTGTAGAAGTCGATTACATCGAAAAGAAATACTATTCACATCGGAAAAAGTTGATCGGTGGATTCTATGCTTATGAGAATCGTTCCGAACTGAAACCTGCTGGAAAGGCTTGTCAGGGAACGACCGACGAAAAAGGAGTTGTGTTCTGTGATGTGCCTTCTCCAGTTTCCGGAAACGTCTATTTACAAGCGAAGTCAAAAGACGAAGTTGGAAATGTCAGCACTGCAAATGTTTCTTTCTATGTCTATGAATCGAGTCGAGTCTGGTTCGGTCAGGGCGATGATGAGCGAATTGATGTCCTGCCTGAGAAAAAACGCTATGAGCCAGGCGAAACAGCCGTATTTCAAGTGCGAATGCCTTTCAGTGAGGCGACCGCTCTTGTGACTGTGGAGAGAGAAGGAGTTCTGGACTCCTTCCTCGTTCCGATTTCTAACAAGAAGCCGATCATTGAGGTTCCGATCAAGAAAAACTATTCACCCAATGTTTTTGTGTCTGTTCTGGCAGTTCGAGGGAGAGTCGGAGAAATCCAACCTACGGCCATGGTCGATCTTGGAAGGCCTAGCTATAAGTTGGGAGTGTCGGAAGTTTTGGTAGGCTGGCAGGATCATGAATTGAAATTGAAGGTTTTTCCTGAAAAGGACGTGTACCACGTCCGAGAGAAGGCCAAGGTGAAAATTCAAGTCGCTTCACCTCAAGGTGGTCAGCTTCCAGAAGGGAGTGAAGTCATTGTAGCAGTAGTGGACGAAGGTCTCTTGCAGTTAAACTCCAACGATAGCTGGAAGCTCTTGGATGCCATGATGAACCGAAGAGGCTACGAGATGGATACCTTCACAGCTCAAATGGAAGTGATTGGAAAGCGCCATTTTGGAATGAAAGCCGTAGCTCCAGGTGGAGGCGGTTTAGGAGCTCCGACTCGGGAATTGTTCGAGGCGCTTCTTTTCTGGAAAGCAGACGTGCTATTGGATGCCAAAGGGAACGCTACGGTTGAAGTCCCTCTCAATGACTCTATTACCTCGTTTCGGGTTGTGGCGATTGCTCATGCCGGAAAAGGGATGTTCGGAACAGCATCTGCGACGATTCGATCCACACAAGATCTGATCATTCTTTCGGGAATTCCACCTTTGGCCAGGGAAGGAGATTCTCTTTTTTCCGAGTTTACATTGAGGAACTCAACTCTCAACCCAATGGAGGTAGAAGTTTCGGGGAAGGTCTCAGGACTTGGAAAAGAGATTCAAAAGCAGAATCTGACTCTTGCTCCTGGCGAGTCGAAGATCGTTAGCTGGCAAGTAGAAATCCCGACTGGCATCGAGACTTTGAAGTACGAGATTCAAGCTAAATCCGCTGGGGCCTCCGACACAATCAAGGTCTCCCAAAAAGTAATTCCTGCCGTTCCGGTAAGAACTGTTCAAGCCACCTTGGCTCAGGTTGAAAACAGTTACAAAATTGAAGTTGAGCAACCCCAAGGCGCCCTGAAAGGAAAAGGGGGAGTTCAGATCTCCTTTGAACCTTCTCTTTTGGCAGGAGCTTCAGGGGTCAAAGACTACATGAGAGTTTATCCCTACGGCTGTCTTGAGCAACGTAGTTCTAAGGCGATTGCGCTTCGAGATCAGAATGCGTGGGACCAGGTAATGGCGGAGTTGCCGACCTATCTGGATGACGAAGGTCTTGCGAAATATTTCCCTTCAGGAATATTGCAAGGATCTGACAGTTTAACCGCCTATCTCCTTTCTATTTCTGACGAGTCTGGCTGGGCTATTCCTGAAAGTCTGAAGAAAAAGATGATCACAGGGCTTCAGAAGTTTATTTCTGGAGGAATTTCCAGAGGGCGTACCATTCATACAACTGATCTTGCGATCCGAAAAATAGCCGCGTTTGAGGCGCTCGCTCGAAATGGGGAAGCCAAAGCCTCAGTATTGAGTACTTTTGATCTCACCCCGAATTTGTGGCCGACTTCTGCCGTGATCGACTGGTTAAGTGTTCTCCGTCGGATGAAGGATCTACCGGATCGGGATATGAAGATCCGGGAGGCCGAACAGATCTTGAAAGGACGTTTGGACTTTCAGGGAACTCGGGTTCTCTTTTCTACTGAAAAAAGCGACCCTTTCGACTGGCTAATGGTCTCAGCTGATGTGAATGCAAATCGTCTTGTCCTTTCACTGCTCGATTCCACCTCCTGGCCAGGTTTAAATGAAGAGGTGCCCAAGTTGATGAGAGGCACTTTAGCACGTCAGGTACAAGGACACTGGGATACTACGACTGCAAATGCCTGGGGAACTCTCGCTCTAGAAAAGTTTGCAAAAAAATATGAAAAAACACCCGTTTCCGGAACAACGACGGTTCACCTGGGAGCTGAAAATCCAAAGGTCAACTGGAGCCAAAATCCAGCAGGACAGACATTGAGTTTGGAATGGCCTACTGGGAAAGGTGAATTGCAGATCGATCATACAGGAGCAGGAAAACCCTGGTCTATTGTGAAAAGTCAGGCCGCTCTCCCTTTGAAGGCTCCCTTGATGAGCGGCTACCGCATTCATAAATCCTGGATTCCCATTGATCAGAAGAAGCCAGGACAATGGACCAAAGGCGATATCGTTCGGGTTCATTTGGAGTTGGAAGCTCAAGCGGACTCGTCGTGGGTCGTCTTAAATGACCCTATTCCAGCGGGAGCGTCGATATTAGGAAGTGGACTTGGAAATGATTCGAGTCTGGTGACACAAAAGGAAAAGAAAGAAGGATGGGTCTGGTCTGCATTCGAAGAGCGGAGCTTTGATTCGTTCAAATCCTATTATGAGTTTGTACCCAAAGGGAAATGGACCGTCGAATACACCGTTCGATTGAATCAGGGTGGAACACTCAATCTGCCAGCGACTCGTGCTGAGTCTATGTATGCCCCTGAGTTTTTTGGAGAGATACCGAATGATCCGGTTCAGATCGCGGAGTAATTCACGATTCAAACTCTCAGTGGCTTTTGCTTTTTGCCTGGGTGCCGGTGTTTTCACGAATTCACCGTGCCAGGCATTTGAGAGTTTTGAGCACGTTCGTGCCCATACTCATCCATCAGAAGGTCTTCTTTTGGACCGAAATCATGAAATTCTTCAAGAGTACCGTGTTGACAAGGGGATTCGGCAGTTGGAATGGGTGTCCTTGCAGATGATTTCTCCTGTCCTGAAGAATGCGATTGTCCATTCGGAAGATCGGGAATTCTGGGACCATCATGGAGTGGATTGGAAAGCTTTAGTGAAGGCTTCCGTCAAGAATCTGTTTCAGTCTCATCCCCGAGGTGCAAGCACGATTACAATGCAACTTGCTTCCATCTTGGATCGGCAACTCGTACCCAAGAAGAAACGGCGGGATTATCTCCAGAAAGTGAAACAAATCCAAAGCGCCAGAGAGCTGGAGAAAAGCTGGAGCAAAGAACAGATTTTGGAAGCCTATCTGAATTTAGTGTCCTTTCGAGGTGAGCTCAGAGGAATTACTGCTGCTTCATATGGGCTTTTTTCAAAGGCTCCTTACGGAATTGATGAAAACGAAGCGTTCATTCTGGCGGCGTTAATTCGGTCTCCTGGATCTGCGATTTCAGATGTTGAAAAAAGAGCCTGTCATTTGGGTAAGCAAATGAAGGTTGGCTTTCAATGTGATGTGCTGCGGGAGACTTTGAACCGGGATACTCTCCAAGCTCGCTCAATTCGACCTCAAATGGCTTTGGCGCCTCATCTAGTGAAACGGATCCGTAACGCTTCACGCGCTCAAGTGACTCTTGACAGGAAACTGCAGGAATTCGTATTGAAAGTGCTGCAACGGCAGATTCTCTCGATTCAGAATAAAAATGCTCACGATGCTGCTGCCTTGGTCGTGGATAATAAAACAGGAGAAGTCCTCGCTTATGTGGGCGGAGTAGGGCAGGAGCTTTCGTCTGCTTTTTACGTAGATGGGGTACGTGCAGAACGCCAGGCAGGTTCTTCATTGAAGCCGTTTCTTTACGGCTTGGCCCTGGATCGTAAGTATCTGACCGCAGCGTCATTTCTCGATGATTCGGCTTTGGATATCCCGATTTTAGGTTCAGTCTACAGACCCAAGAACTATGACAATGACTATCATGGAAAAAATATTACAGTCAGAATCGCATTGGCATCCTCGTTGAATATTCCAGCTGTGAAGACCATCAATCTAGTAGGTGTGGAAGCCTTTGTCAGGCAGTTGAAGGTCCTGGGCTTCAATAGTCTTAGAGAGGCCGATTATTACGGACCCTCTCTGGCTTTGGGAGCGGCAGATATCACTCTCTGGGACCTGGTCAATGCTTATCGGACTTTCGCAAATCAGGGAGTCTGGAGTGAGTTAAAGTTGGAAAAGGACGAAAAGAATCTGTTGCCAAATCGGAAGGTTTTCTCGCCGGAGGCGGCCTATGTGATTTCCGATATCCTGTCGGATCGGGAAAGCCGAAGTTTGACCTTTGGTCTTGAAAATCCTCTGGCTTTAAGATTTTGGGCAGCCGTAAAAACGGGCACCAGTAAGGATATGAGAGATAACTGGTGTATTGGATATTCGGATCGATATACTGTTGGTGTTTGGGTCGGGAACTTTTCTGGAGAGCCTATGTGGAACGTCACTGGTGTGACGGGCGCAGCGCCGGCCTGGGCCGAAGTGATGAAAGGATTACATCGAGGGCTCACGAATCATCCTCCTCGTGTACCAAAAGGGTTAGTTCTAGCTCAAGACTCGAATCGAAAGGAATGGTACTTTCGTGGGACTGAGCCGGTATCTTTTTCTAAAGGTCTTTCATACCCCCAAGACGTAACTCCCTTGCGAACTCGCATTACCTACCCCGTAGACGGAATGGTAATCGCCAGAGATCCTGATATTCCCCCTGAATCTCAAAGGTTGTTCTTCGATTCAAACGCTCCTCATCAGGCCTTGAAGTGGATCTTGAATGGAAAAGAGATTCAATCTTCGAATCATCTCGTCAGCTGGCAACCGATCGTGAGTGGGAGCTATCGGCTTTCGGTTCTGGATGCAGATGGGTCTCTTTTAGACTCTGTTCAGTTTCTCGTTCGTTGAACAGCAGCTGAGTGCTGTCCTCAGTGTTTCTTCTTCTCATGGGCTAGAAAATGCAAATCCTCGAAGTGCCACGAAATAAGAACTAGAGGTGCAATCTCTATCTCGAAGGAGGACGAGCGCGCATGGTAGCCAATGAAAAGAATCCAGACGAAAAGTCGAACGATCAAATGCAGGAAGACGAGCGGGCAAGAGTAGTCCATCGTCCTACCTTACCCATGGATCAGAGAAGGCCAGATAATCCCAACGAAACAAATCGAAGAAAAGAGCGAGCAAGCTTTCTTCGAGGTCAGAATCGTGATCGTAGCCGAAAGAGATAATGCTCTATTAATAAATAATCAAATTAGCGTTGGTCCGAAATCTAGATGTCAGATAATCCTTTAGTGCTCGGTGATCTAGAAAAATGTTCTTTTGGTCCGTAAGGGCCCCCCGGCCCACAAAAACATTTTCTGGATCACCATCATGACTTGATTTTCTTAGCGCTTCCTTTCTCTTGGGAGCGAGTTAAACCCGGATTCGGGGAGATTTCCTCAGTATCCCTGGTAGAAATTCGTTTTGCAATTTTTCTACTAAGCCGTTCATCTAGGTCTCCAATTTGCTCAGATGACAGTCGATAAATGTTGGGTTGATTGTGATAGACCCTAGCTGCAGTGACGATGTCTGCTTGCTGAAACCCATTGCCTAAGGCCTTGGTAAGAAGCTCTTGAATCGTGGGAGTAGGGGAAGGAGTTTTGTTAGAAAGCCAAGCTGGAGTTTCATTCAGCTCTTCTGGAACGGGTGAAGGCAGTGCATGTTCGAAAGGCAGATCTGAATTCGACTCTTTCTTGAGGTGCTCAAGCAAATCCTTGAAAGTTACATTGCCAGTGAATTCGTATCCGATTTCAAAGGCGGGACTGTTACTTTTGACAACCTGAAATACACGGACTATTTCGCCATCTCGTTCCTGAAGTGAAAGTTCAATCATTAAATCTACAAAGTACTCAAGGCCACTGGCGGTCATCGGTAAAACGCGCCCAATCTCGTTATCTTCTTTGTTCTCTTTCCCTTTGGCAGGGATTTGATCGACAATCACAACCGATTTTCCACTTTCCATGCAGAGCTTTCGCAGAATTCCTTGCAAAACCATTTGATCCGCTGCCAGGTCTTCGGCTGATGGTTGCGCAAGATGATTACCTGTTTTTTCGCGGATTGCTGTGATGGTCTCGCTGTGTTTGGCACCAAAATAGGCTGCCCAGGAATCCAGCGCAAAACATCCATAGTTTTGACTTTGCCCTTCGCCGTGAAGCGCCCATTGAATAAACTCAGGCAACTCATCCGGATGTTCGATTTCCAACCCATCGAATTGAACACCGACTCCTTTTAAAAGCCTTGATTTTCGTTCAGTATCAAAGATACAAAGCCGTCCAAGGCCAGCTTCGCTCATGCTTCTCGCGAAATGGCTTTTTCCAGTTCCGGCTCCACCGCGAACGGCAACGATTAGTCTTTGTTGGCGAGGTTGTCTGCTCAGAGGATTGACTCTAGGGGAGATCTTTTTCATCTCGTGTATTTTTCAAATATTCAAATAATATTCAACAATAAATTAAACACGCTCGATTCAATATTTATTTGTCTGATATAAGGTTTGAGTTTTGCATCTTCATACTGTGCATGCGTATAAAACCAATTGCTGAAAGGCCGCAACCGCAAAAGACGCCTGCTCCGGAACGAAGACCTGAAATTGTTCCTAGGACGCCACATCCCGATGTCTTTCCGGTCAAATCTCCTGATGTTTCACCTGCTCCTTTTCCCGAAGTGAGTCCACCCGGAGAGGAGCCGGAGATTCAGCCTTCTCAACCCTCTCCTGAAATTTCTCCTCAGAAATCTCCTGAAATTTATTCCCACTATATCCTTTGAGCGAACGACGCAAAATGATAAATAATCCTTCTATGGAAGAAGGAGAGCCTTGATGCCTAAACAAATTACAATGGTAGAACTTCACAATCAATTCGGGAAGATTCGGAAAAACGAGTTGATTTTAGATGTGCGTGGCAAAGATGAATATTTGGAAGGACATGTACCGGGAAGCAAGAACATTCCATACGATGAGGTGGAAAAGCATGTGAACGAGTTGAAGACTCTAGAGCAGGTTTACGTTCATTGTCGTTCGGGTGGCAGGGCTCAGATTGCTTGTCAAACCCTGGAAAAGTTCGGTCTGAAGAATCTTGTTTGTGTTGTTGGATCCGGGATGAAAGACTGGATTGCAGCCGGCTTTTCTGTAGAGAAACAAGTCTAGATTGATCTAGAAAATGTTTTTGTGGGCCGGGGGGGCCCTTACGGCCCAAAAGAACATTTTTCTAGATCACCGAGCACTAAAGGATTGTCTGGACTTCTAGAGTGATCAAATAAAATGGTCCCGAATTCAGATGAGGACAGTGGTGGTGCTCTTATCGAGCATACTCTATCTGAATTCGAGACCGGATTATATTATTCCATTTAGGATCTTCGACAGCCTAAAGGTCTGCAGTAGCGGGAGTAAGCACGACATTTTTGCATTGCTCTCTCTTGAGCATGTTGTGGGTTGTAACCGTAGTCCTGAAAAGTAACTTGGTCATTTCCCGCAAAACATTTGAAACCTTGACCATTGGGATAGCCAGGATAATTAGGATGGCCAGGATAATTAGGATGGCCAGGATAATTAGGGTGGCCGGGATAATTAGGGTGGCCGGGATAGCCAGGACGGCCGGGATAGCCAGGACGGCCGGGATAGCCAGGACGGCCGGGATAGCCAGGACGATCCCAGTCTAAATTGTCACCGGGCACGGGTACAATGGGGCCAATTTCATTAGCGTCAACAAGACTGTTGATGTCGAATTCCGAGCTATTCATGTCGGCGTCTGAGTTGTTCATGTCGACGTTCGAATCATCAGCTACTGCTGAAACAGCCAATAATGCCGAAAATAGCATTGTTGCAAGCGTAAGCTTTTTCATTTTGCACAATTCCTTTTTTAATAGTTTTACTGCTTTCAAATGCAGCAAAGGCCTTGTGCAACGAGAGAGCCAATCTTAGAAAGTACATGACTTCAGAAAAGTGAAATGATTCTAGTTACATTACGCATCGGATAAAAAAAGAGAGAGGGGCGAAAAAGATTTCGGGCGCGTTCTGATACTGTATTCGGTGTCAGACCGATACTTTACGTTTGTGCAATGTCATCCATAATCCGCCTTTAGGCCTCAGGCTGTTCATGGCTTCATGTTCGACTTTCTGATTTCGACTGGATTTGAAGCTGAATCGTGAGCCTAGAATGGCCACAATAATCATGGCTTCCGACATGGCGAAGTGTTCTCCAATGCAAGAGCGTGGTCCTTTCAAAAAAGGAATGTAGGCGAATTCGGCGAACTCACCTGTTCTTGGCTGGGAAAAACGTTCAGGATTGAATCGCTGAGGCTCTTGCCAGTACAGTGGGTGTTGATGTGTCACGAATGGAACAATATTCACCATATAGTCGGGAGACAGTGAAATCCCATCTACGGAATCAGGTTCAATTGGACTTCGGGAAACCGCAGGCACAGGCGCATAGAGCCTCATAGATTCCTGAAGGACCATTCGGACATAAGGAAGTTGTTTCAGATCTTCAAAAGATGGGGATCTCCCATTCAAGACTTCGTCTAGTTCTTTATGAAATTTCACTTCTTCATCTGAGTGTTGTGATAACAGATGCCAAGTCCAGGTGACTGCCTGGCTGGTTGTTTCGTGCCCTGCGACAATCAGCGTTTTAACTTCGTCTATCAGTTGCTGTTCAAAAGCCCGAGGATCAAGGTCCGACTGAGAGTCGAAAAGGAGTCTGGAAAGCATATCAGTTCTTTGAAATCCTTCCCGATGATTTTGTTTTCTTTTCTCAATGACTTTGCAAACAATCTCTCTTAATAGTTTTTCGGCCTGTGCGGCTTTCAAATTCGATGGGGTAGGCCAGCTGGCCGGAAGTTTGAAGGGAGCGATCATTCTCTGAGTTGTATGACGCATGAGTACGGCTAGGGCTTTTCCAACATCCTCCGCTTCACTTCTGAAATCATTTCCAAAAAGTGTGTCGCCGACAATAAGAAAGGTAAGCTTCATCATCTCTTCGGCGATATCTAGACTCTCTCCAGGATGATCAGAAATTCGCTTCTCCCATTCCCTTGCTAACTCT
>Ga0115842_100600_pt1 | contig 14728 bp, 9 predicted proteins | sample InSIn2SAF170_2_FD_83856 | JGI IMG/M metagenome (GOLD analysis project Ga0115842, IMG submission 83856)
GATCGAGTGGTGAAGGTGGTGTCGAAAGAATTCGAAAGGGATAAAGATTGTTGGGATTGCCGCAGTGCACGAACAAAACAACGTGTGTTCCGTCTTGCCGCACGGTTAGGACGAATGCATGATGACACCTGATACCGAAGGATGATGGCGGCAGGATTTGGTATCGAAAAAGGTTACAATGGAATGAAGAGGGTGAACAGTGCAGTTGTGCAGGTAGTTAGGAGAATTGATCCTGTACCGAAATGAATGAAAGTGGCCAGAGGATGCTAGCCGTTCTCGACGAAGGTGGCAAAAACAAAACAATCTCTGAATGAACGTTGTCGTTACAGAGGCTCATCAATGACCAAGACGAAGAAGGTGGTAATATAGTTGGTCAAGAACACAACGATCGAAGGAAAGCAGTGCTTCGGTAGAGTTGAACATGCAAGAACGAATTCTCGCAAGGACTTGGAGGCACCAAACGAGTGGGTAGAGAAAGCAAGGCTCTGCTGCACAGGCCGATCCAAGTGGAAATCTCGTAAAGGAGTGCTGCAGGTTTAGGTCCTGCTCGGCACTACTAGGTTCATTAAACTTTATGCTACGGCGCCAAGCTAGGCTATCTTCATGCACTTTGGCAGCACTTTGACAACTCCAAGAACCCCTCTCCAATCACTGCCAACCGCTCCTTGCTTTGCTCCAGTCGGCCGGCACTACATGTGTTTCTCGAGCGAGGCACAGATGACAAGGTGATGCTGTGTCTCTGCAAGTACAGTAGAAGCTGTTCCCGCTCGTTGCACAGAACAAGCACTGCAACGGGCTGGAAGTTCAAAGCTTTACGTACTTCCAACACCCCAACCGTGAATCAAGCTTCGGGAGGAGAATTGTGCATGCAGGATATCCCTGTCATCGTTGCACAAATGATGATGACACGTGAAGCCTCTCGGCTTTTGACCAGAGTGTTTGGTTTTTGATTCGTGGTGTAGAATGCACTTACGAATGGACTTTGTACACCCCTTGCTTGCTATATGGGCCACTCACCGTACGATAAAGTCTTCGGCCGTGCTTCACATACCTATACTGACAAAGGCAGAGTCTCAAGCCATGCAGTGTCTTATACCACCTTTTGGGTGACAACTTAGACCGGACCACGCTTGCCTATCACCGAGCTCAGAGGCATGTGGAGGACGCAAGCTATACCCTTTCTCACGCTTCAATAGGTTCGGTAAAGATCGAAGCCGGAATTCTCTTTGTCTCATGTTTTGCAACGTCAACATTCTTAATGTATTCAATTTGCTACTGTAGAGTGTCTACAGCCTCAGAGTACTCCATTCGCTCGGAAAAATGACGACAAGTTCATGGGTGTTCTCAGCTGACAAAGTTATGCCTCTGTCCTGCAATCAGCCATTGGTAAACTCTGTGCCTCACGCAGGATAGTAGCATAGCAGCTCATCTTGTAAAAACAGCTGATGCTTCGCATCGAGTCATTGGATAGCGGGCTGTTGCATGAGTTCTAAATCAGCTAGTTCAACAAGTATTGCCAGTATTGATTGTTGTTGTAGCACGAGCACGAGTCAACGCGCTCTCCAGCAGATATCAAAGTGTCGGTAGCCTGCAACGCGGAGGCTGCGAGGAATACCACAAAGTTTGCCCTCCTTGCTAGGGGATACAAGTATTCGCACTGTCAGAGTCGAGTACGTACGTGGTGGCTTTCAGGTGTTTTGTGGCCTTTCGACATGACATGAAAAGGTCTGCACGTAGTGATTATGGCTAATGAGACTTCACATGGCAGGAGGATGCTGGCATCGACTTCCGCGTTGTTTACTTGTTATAAGCAGGCCAAGACGTACTGTATGCATGATTCAGGGACGGACGAGCGACATCCAACCAAGAGCCGAATAATTGCGAATTACAGCCCACCATGCCTGCATAATGTAAGTAAGCATTTGCGATCCAACCAGTCATGTTGTCGTGTTCGCGTACGACGCATACCGCAATTTGGTAGATTATCCCCTCAGGAGCATGCGAGCACCCTCGGCCTCCCCAAATTAAACCTAAGGCAATCATGATGGTCGTCCACGTGTTTACATGACATTGAGTGCGACGCTGATCACGCTCCTTTGTTTTCCATGACACAAAAATTACTACTCCATAAACATGAGTTATGAAAATGTTTGCAGTACATGTACTTGAGTACGTATGGCAATCTTTATCTAGAGAATTTGTGCACAACCGTATTGACCAGAGTTTCGTTTCGAAAGTCCAACACTAAGGTTTTATAGGATACTCCCGACTGTCCTTTCAACAGAATTCGAACTTTAGTTGATTGGTCTCTAAGCCTTTAATCAGTCACAGCTCATACTGTACAGTATGTCCTCGCAGAAACCCCACCACATTCGACACTGCTACGGAGTAGAGCGTGCCAACATCTGCATAACCGACGACCAACAGCCGTTTTTGAGAAGTATGCGTTATCATCATGCATGATCGTCTTTCATTCACACACAGATGTTGAGCTATTAGAAGTGGATCTGCGAATAAAATCTAATGATTCGGTGGCTTCGAAGAAATGACACTGCACTGTGCAACAAGCTTTTCGACGGTGATTCGATGAAATGACAACCTTGACGCTAACGTCGTTCTCTCCAAGATTAGTGAGTAAAGGCTTATCATCAGCGTCAGTGGCAACGCTATCATTGACATCCTTCACATCACCAACGTAAAGTGTGAACGAAGTCGAACTCGGCTACAATTTACAGTCTGGATCAGTTTTGAACCAATTCTGCAAACATACTGCTTTGAATCATGCAGCCACCTTCTGCCCACAACTTTCAACAGTGGCGACAGAGAAGCACAAATTAAATCGTCGGGCCTGGGCTCGGGCCAGATCTGCCGCTAAGCTCCAAAGTTAATCTCACTGCAGAAGTTCGACCAGGGATATCCCTTCCGCCTCCGCGTTTTTCACCACTTGTACTGTAGATCTGACCTTTGGTCAGAGGTCCTGGCCACAGTACTATACGAGCTCTTCTCTGTTTCTGTATCTGCAGTGGCAGCGTTGATATCTTCGAGACTCGAGCCAGGCTCAATGCAACCCAGCATCAATGTCGCTCAGTCCACTTTATTGTAACAAGCCGAAGTTGGTGGTTGGAGTGGGAAAGCTGCACCATGTGCACAGCGTACAATTATGTACTGTACTTGCGTCTGCTCGTGAACTAACAACTGGCCGGCAAAGGTCTACAGTATAGCGCAATGGTCAGACGTATCGCCACTGGAGTCTTTCATTACGGGTACCGACTCTCAAAATGAAGCCAGTAAGCCTTCACGTCGCATACTTATGCCACGATATACTGGGAGCAATAAAGCTTCACGATCCTGATAACATCGCTGTCTACCACAGTAAGAATTCGTACAAGGGCCGTGGGCACATTCATCACCATCACTTTCGTTGACGACGAGAGCTGATCCGGAGCACCCACCTCCAGAGGCTAGTCGATCACATTAGTGCATAATGTCAAGACAGTCCGGTTAGTGTCCTGTACTTGACGTGCATTCTCGCCGAATTCCTTAGGTGTTTGGAGAGCTACAGTACAAGTGCTCGTACTCCACACAACTTGATTCACCTCCACAGACATTTCCCTAGCTCCAGTTTCGTGGTGCGACAAGTACTTCACACGGTCTATTTGAGATTGATCTTCGCAGTGCGCAAGTCTCTTTTTTGTCAAATAATAAAGGATTTCTATCTGCTATCAGCTTCCAGATTGGCGGTGAGAAAGACTCCAGAACACCATGTCGGGTTACAGACTTATGCATGTCTCCAGTTTGTGCAAGTAGAGACCACATGGCTAGTGATAGTGTCCTGTAACACATTGTTCCATGGTGCCGGAACGTTCGTCGTTCCGCGAGGCATGCACACCGGAGCCTTGTCATCTGGTGAGGAGGCGGTTGGCGAAGCCTTTGATATTCAGGGCCTGACGGAAGGGATTGGACACCGAGCTGGCTCTGCTACTAACTATTTCTGCTAGTCTCACTCGTGCCAACTTACCAAAGTGAACCAAATTGCTTATCATTACATGATTAGACGTTTCCTGAGTATGTATGATGGCGGTGTCCATGCCCAGATACGTGACGCGAACAAACTTACAAACTTACTCTTATGAGCGTCACCCAGGTCATGGCGCTAATTGACAGAACTTACAACGACAATTTAGCAAACGTGTTATGCTGTGTCGTGTATCGTTACACTACTGCTGCTGACCCATGTCCTGGCTTTTTGTAATTCCTTCCACGAGCTTTTTGCGAGTGGTGAGACAAACATCCCAAGGATTGGAGGGAGCAACACCGTGCCTGATCGTGTTGCAGCGGTCATAGGCTGGAAATAGCAGTTCATCATTGTCCCAGCCTTTTCGCTCAAACTCATGCTGCTTCTGACTCTATCAAATCAAGCAGTACCGACCTGGACATCTACGCCGAACCATCTTCGGACAAATACAACCAGTCTTATTATCCTCCACGACCAAGTGCGAGGTGAGAGAACGACTTCTGATGGGTCAGACAGCAAGAACATCGATATTCTTTTCGAGTTTCGGTGTCGAGCTGCGTAATCCCGCCATTAGTAACAAGCAAAGTCTGGTACTTACAACGAAGCCGCTTGTAGATTGCAGGACATGCGAGCTAGTCTCGTTTTCTTGCTTTCTAGTCAGTACGGCCGATGAAGTCGAGGTTGAGGTTTTCCTCTTGCTGCATCACTTTGAATACTAGCTCAAGTCCAACCCTTATAGACTGGATGACCACCGTGGATAGTGGCCCATTTACCACGTCTCAGCAGGCATAGCAAAAGCCGCTGACAGCCATTCTGGGAAGTAGCTCAGTGACGTTGAAGATCGAGTTATGAGGCTGTACGCGATGGATCAATGGAGGCCTCGTAGACAACCACGTTAATCTTGTGAGGGATCCTGCACGTAATTATTGCTGTTGGCAGCAAGAGGCTAAGATGCTGGATTCATATTCGCGAGCTGCACAGCTTGTGTCGGCCGCATGCTGGGTTCATAATGTTGTCTCTTCAGGAAACGACAATATATACTGTACAGTGCACAACAATCAAGCTCGGATAAGCTTGCCACTTCCTGATTTACCTTAGTGTCGGCGGATCCCGTGGTGGCAGCCAGATGCGGAGAAACGTCGTCTGCAGGACCGCAAAGCCACAGTCCATGATTCGACACTGCACAACAACTTACTGATGATTGCTCCCAACAATGACTGTGTTATAACATATCGAACCATTGATCAGACGCGCTCAACAATCTCTGCGACGTCTGAATAGTTAGCCTCTTATTCGTTCACATTCTCAACATTGGTCAGCCGTCGTCGCACTTTTCCCAAATCTCAAACTCAGATAAACAAATAAGGATGAGCGACTTGAGGGGTTTAGTGAAGAACGGGTGGCATCCAAAGGGTAAAGAAGGCGGTAAGGAATCGTGGCGCGGCGATTTCAAGGGTATAAACCAAGTGGTCAGTGTGATCGAAGATCTGGAGCATGAAGCATGAAGTCTGATTATATCAATCGCAGGCAGGCTGGATGGGTAAAGGCAAGCAATCCGAAGCTGAATCCGCTCGAGAACATGTGTCGAGACCACTGGCCACCCTAAAGGACCCGGCTTTGTTCGGTCCACCACCCAAGAATGTCAACTATCATGGTGGAGCAGCACTCCCGAACGAGATCACACCTCATCGCGAGGGTCTTGGTGCACCCTTGCGGCTGGAGCAGGTCCATGAAACGAACCATGCTGTTACGCCACCGGCAGAGGACGAACAGCCAGCAAGGTCAGCCCCCCCAGCACTACCATATCGCGCGGATCGTACTGGCCTGAGAACCGACAATTTACCTCCTCCTCCTGTACGCCGAGAGGCTCTGCCAGTGCTTGGAGTTCCCTCACGCACCCAGACTCCCACCACATCAAGCCAGCCGAGACTTCCTCCACGATTACCATCGAGACAGAACACGACTTCACCTCCGGTGATCGAAACTCCACCACCTTACAATGTGGCTGCCACGAAACCGGGCACTGACCCGTATTTAAATCAGTCTGCGGTCAGTAGACTTGAAAAAGCTGGTGTGTCTGTGCCAGAATTTGGAATTGGGAACAACGATGCACAAAATCCGTGGGGAAACGAGAGCAGTGCGGCGCGACCGTCAAGTACGAAGCAATTGTCCGAGCTACATGCACGTTTTGGAAGGATGAAATCACCTTCCCAGGAGAACGCTGTTGTAGCGACTCCTCTACTGGCAGCTCAAGTACCGTCTCCTTCGTCTTCACAAACTTCTATGCCATCATGGAAACAATCTCAGTCTGCCTTTCAGACCGCACAGAATCTGCGCACAAATCCGCAGTCAATCAGCCTTGCGGATGCACAATCTGCGGCTCAGACTGCTAATCAGGCACAACGGTCAGCAGGCGCTTTCCGAGAGAAGCATGCAGACTCGATAGCTACCGCTCAGGCCAAAGCGAAGGCTTGGGACCAGAAGTACAAAGTGACTTCGAAGATCAACAAGTTCCTCGACGAGCACAGTGATACAGAGAACAATACGCATCAGCAACAACAAACGTCACAAGTTGGCCAGCAATATCAACAAACTCCTATCGTCCCGTCTTACACTCCGTCCCTCCAAGCACCTCAGCATCTGACCAGTATACCACCACAGGTGACATCGTCTGCTGCAACAGAGCTGTCTGCCTCGATTGCAAGGAAGCCTCCGCCGCCACCAGCACCGCGTAAGCCTGCACATATGCAAGCTCCGCCGCCAGTGCCAATGGGTACAAAGCCAAGTTTCGGGTGAAGTCGGTCCTGTTCAACCCAGCATGAGTTTTAGTCATCTGCACAGACTATGTGGAAATCACGACAAAAATCGACATTGACGAGACTCTACGAGCAGATGAGGCTCGAGGAGGGTCCTCTCTGTTCCCAGCTTCGAGTATGGTCGTTCAAAACCTCGCCCAGTACTGCTCCTTCCTGCAATATCCGTACTCCTTGCAGTTCAGTTGACGGTCATAATGCTGACCTTCCAACAATCGCGTCTGGTTGAGGTCTACAGGCTTGTGCGTTTCACAATCGTTTTTCCCCCTTCAAAAATCATGGATGAACAGGCTCGACCTAGTTCAAGAAGACTTGGAGCTGAGGTTCTCATACTTGCATCACCTCTTACGTCGAGCCCGTACCTGGCAGTGGAGGTTCGTGCTCGGTGCGCACCAACGCAACACACAAATTTCCATGATTCCAGTTCTTCACACATGAGACTCTGGTTCACCCATCTTGCTAGCCAAGTCTTCCGTGTTCGTTGCACAAGCTCAAGAAAGACCATGCGCAAGCAAAGGCGCAGCACAACTACATCAGTTCCGAGGCTGGGCTTACCATTGCCGACTACTATCGTGTTTCAATAGGGGATTTTAAGCCTCAATTGCTTCGCTTATTCTCCGCAGATACACTCACGACGGTAGGGACGGAACATCAGCGCCACAATGGCGTTATGTTAGTTTCAAGTTGCAATAGTGCCTATATTGAGGAGATGACAAGCCTCGCTACGATATCACCCACAAATCATAGACCATCGAGCGGCTATAGCAATAGCGGGCTCATTGCAGAGGAGCCTTGACATTATGCTTGTGATATTGCAGCAAGCTCTGAGTGTACACATACACCTGGCCTAACCTGGCTTGATCTGTCACTTGCTGTTCAATTTCGTTTTTACGATCTTTGATCTTACAATCATGCGTCGTGACTTTCACGACATAATGCTTAACTACTAAACAGGGTAGATAATAGCATGGACGGTGACAAGGGAGTGTGCCCTTTTGTTACCTTTGTAGAACTGGGTCTTGCTATACATAGGTAGCCTCAAATTATGTCTCACATGCTGTTCAAGATCACCACCTTTAATTACATCACCCTGCCGCCTTGGCTTCGATGTGACCGTTAGTTGAGCCCTAGCCGCAAGATTGGCACCACTATTGGTTGCTTTTGGAGCATTCCCGCCTTCCTCTTAACGGGTATTGTAGTGCAAAAATGACAGCGTCGGTGAAAACTGGACAGAACCTCCGACATATGTGCATCATAGGAGTGTCTTAGGCCCAATGTAGGCGCAGTGACCTGCCAAGCTTGTCACAGCGTCGACAAGGGCCAACACCACCAAGCACGGAGCTGTCCTCTGCTTATGCCCATTCGGTGCCACGTGCAGTCTAGTTTTATACAACGTGATCTCCAAATAGCAACAAGCAGCCAATGCCGGAGCTTCATCTGAACCAACCACCCGCAACTCATTCTCAGAAGGTGTTACCAGTCAGTTGTTCAGTTACACTCCGGAACATTGAAGAGCACGACTGACGCTAGCGAGCACGACATGATCAGTCTCATCATGGGCTTGAAACTGTGTCAATAGCCCGTGGCCGTTGAAGAGGCGGCATGGCGTTCATGGCAGCCAGGCGTGGCCGGTGGTAGTATTCGGTAAGGAGCCTGCAGGAAGTGTGGACTGCTTGGAGCTACCCACCTATAGTCTCTTCGCATAGGGGTCCGCTTACAGGCTTACTACTCAATTTGGTTCGAGCTACCGGACGTCCGCTACTTGAGAACCCCTCCAACCTGTTTCGTATCTGCTGCCTTGAACCACTGTGCTTTTAGGCTAGCTTTGCTCTAACTGTTAACCAGTTTGCTGTCCGAGGACGAGATTATGCGAAGTCGTGGCTGCTGCCAACCTTCGTGTGCCAGCCCACTTGTCAAGCCATTGGTTCTTCTTTCAACACGAGTCTGAAGTAATATCCTCGTCCTGCGTCGCGCGGATCCTACAATCCTTCTGCTTACATCGAACGAGCGTCATCTGTTCCTTCCAACTCGATCCTGCTGAAATATTTCATCAGAGCTATTCATATTATCGTGTCCGCTTGGGGGCCCGATTTCTTTTTCGTTGCTTCGCCCGCTGCGGCTGTCATCCCTCGTGTATGAGTGCGTCGCACATAATGAACATGGCGTCCTCCGGAGTCTCCTCTCCGCCCTTTACCTTTACCGACAGTATCGACAGCCAGAGCTTTGCATCAATGATGGCGACCATCAGCTCAAATGGATTCCCGACATCAATATCGCCAGAAATGTCGTCTGTGCAGGCGTCGCAGGCATCGATGATGGCGAGTTTGGCTTCGAATTTGAGCAAGTCGACGGAAACATCCTCATCGTCCCCAAAAGCCTCAACATCTTCAACACCTTCAACATTGACAACATCTACCACAGCGGCTCATACCTCAATCTCCTCCCAAATAGGCTCTTCCTTGTCCGCGAGCAGTTCATCACATATCACTTCGCCGGCTGTACCGGCGACGACAACCACAGCATCTCTGGCGACGTCAAGTACTGTAGGCTCTTCGGCCACGTCCACCGCATCCAGCGCGGCCAGCAACACGACGGGTGGTATACATCAGGAATCAAGCAGTGGCTTATCACCGGGCATGCAGGCGGCTGTGGCCGTACCAGTGGTCATAGTTTCTCTGGCACTACTACTGCTAGGCTTCTTCTGCATTAGACGGCGGAAGAACAGAAATCAGAACGAGGATGCAATGGAGAAGATGCCTGCTATGTCTAGCCGAAGAAAGAGGTGGTCTCGCCATCTGAAGATATTCTCTTTCGACACAGAGCTACTGATGGCAGGTCGGTTTTCAAGCACGAACAGCGTTCGAAGTCGGCAAACAGGGAGCATTAGGAGCACTACTAGAAGCCAACGCAGCACTACTGTTAGTGAACGGAGTGTCGACGAGGTTGCGCCACCATATCGAGATGCACTTGCTGCCGGTGCTAGCGCTGGTATTGCAGCAGCAGAAGTCGGTCGATCAGTATCAAATGCAACTGCACCACCGCCTTACCTCGCTCCTGGTGGGCTAGGAGTACCAACCAGTCCAGCATCTGCTCGTACAGCTCGCTCCAACCGCAATCCATTCGCTGATACACCACCTATCAGCCCGGTGGACGCCTCTCCATTCAATGATCCTCCCGACACAACACCAACAGTCAGCCGAAATTCCTCGTTATATCGAAGCGTACAAGACGACACTTCAACCATTGGCGGCGCCTCAGATGTCGCCAGCATTCGAGAAGCTACACTCGCTCGGAATGCTTCGGTAATGTCTGGAGGACGGATAATAAACAATCCGAGCAGACACTAAATTTCAAAGTTTTACGACATTTAATCTTTCCCTTGATAAGTACTTTTGGGACAAATTGGCAAGCGATTGTTTTAGAATATTGGTCCATCTCACGACGCATGGAACCGATAGAATCTCATGTGGAGGAATGAAGCCCGATGGACGAGCACGTCCCTTGATTATGGATTTGATGATGATGGCGGATATGGGCTGTGTACATAGTTTTTAAGCTCCAGATAATGCCATGTACAACTTTTCCAGCATGCAAGCTCTCATAACTCCTTCCGCTATGTCCTTCCTGCTTGAGTCTTGTGGAGAGTATTTCCTTGTGGCGATGATTAATCCCCTTATTGTCAAGGCACAGAGGCATTACGGTGCTACACATAAGACGCCCAAACTTACCTCAGACCCGGCAACACATCTACAGCACAAAGAAAGCTGTAAAAACTCCTCCTCCTTGCGTTCAGCCAAGATCTAACGAGTGTTCCTACCCATCCCTCCAGTGGCTGTTTTCGAGACACGTACGTTCACAGGGCCACAACCTGTACCCTCTCACAGCCCGTCTCGCAGCGCTTGACGCCCTCCGTGAAGGAAAACACATTCCCCTGCCAGTCAGTAAAGTATTTAAATTATGTCACTCTGATTCATGGAGACCAGGAATGGTTGTTGTTGGTTGAACCTCAGAGAATTTTCTTATCTCACCTTCGTCCCATATAAAACTCCCGCTCGGTCCGATCACAAGTCGCCAATGACATCTTGTAAGTGTGGGAAGCTCTTCGTGGTAAGAATGAGATGCTTGATATGTGAGGTCTGCTGACAGCGTCTTTTGACCGCGAGGTTTAACTTTCAAACGTGACCACCTCCATGGACGTTGCTCCTTTCTGGGGTAACTCGTTCGACAATCTGAATCTATTGTGCTGCGAGGTTGGCTCTCATGCATCAGACGACATTCGCATCGCCTTTGTGGAGATTGCCACGTATATGCTCAAAACATAGTAACATGCGACGTTGGCGTTTCTGCTCGCGTGTTCTGTGCCGAAGAGAAGGGAATCCCAAGCTCAGGGGATCGGAGCCCAGCCTTTCGTTAGCACAGTCTGCGTTTGACTGTAATGTCATGGAAATCTGCTATTGAATAAGCTGGTCGAATGGACGTTATGCTTAGTGACCAATATGAATCACCCTCATCCAGGTCTATATTCCTTGTTTTCTCTTCTGAAATTGTTTCTAACTATTCCAAGGTTATGGTCTTGCTCACATGAGCTCGCGAGAACATTGTACAAACTTCTTCCTCTTGTTTTCGTCGTTCCATGACTTACCTGGCTGGCTCATCATAATGCGATGCTGCGCGGTGCAAGCTTGAAAAATGACGGGTTTTCTACTCAGTCCTTGCCCATATCCCAAGAGTGCAGTTCTTTCCCTCTTCGAACTCTCTAAGTACTAAGGGCAGATGCACAGCGGTTCAGAGGACGTTGCGATGCTGAGAATCTAACGCTGATAGTGCATAGGATCTCGATAACTTAGGGTATTTTAACGATTACAATATGAGGACAAAATTTACGCTGTAAACTCTGTTTTGATTAAGCCGCAAGATCGGTACTCTTTTCCGTTCAAGTAGAGCTACCACCACAACATTGTTCTTAGACCCCTGTGTGTCATTTACAAGCCTTCAACTCTATCACCGAGGTTTCGGGAATGCCCAACATTGAGGTAATCCGTATAAGCGACATGTTTGAGGTTATTCCCCTGAGTCGTTAATAAAGGCAATTTGTGTATTCATTGGTAAATGGTGGAGGTTAGTGCATGCGGGTATGCAAAGTGGAGGCAAAGTCGGAGAGCAAAAGACCAGGTATCCCTGCTGTTCGCATGAGATGTCAGATTCGACGTGATCGATCATGGCGTGACCACCCCAGATCGTAATTTCGGTACCTTGAATCTGACAGTGGCCGCTAAGTACGCGGGACAGCTAACATTGTAGGGTAATATCTTCCGTTTGCGCATGGACAATATGAGAACAGCATAGATTTCAAGTTAGATTTAACGCGACGCAAACCACAGTCTGCACAAGAGCGAATCGACTGCACCTGAACCCTGGCAAACTCAGACCAGGACTTGCCCATGCTGTTCGAGAAAGATGTCTGGCTGAGAGGAAGACTGGCATCCGCCTCCGAAATAGCGAAACCTTCACCCCAATGACAACGACCAACTAAGCCTTTTCCAGCCTATCAAGATCATTGGTGCATATGCAAGCACTTGGGGAGTGCTCCATTTTCTGCTTATTGTAATGAGCATCTTCAATTTGTGTTCAAATATCGTCTCCATCATCGCGAACGGCTCGCCATGGCGAGCGAACGCCTCTTCATCATGGCTTCTTACCACTATCCATCCTGGTAACAGGCAGTTCAGGCCGCCAGTATGCTTCTTCTTCTTTTTCTCTCTCTTGAATAGGCTATCTGCGGCTGGCGGGACTTCAGCCTTCCACCCTGACCAATCAAGTTCATTTGCGAATCCGCATTCCATTGCATCGCTCCGGCTGGCTGTCACCAACATTGCTGGAGGGGTCTCAGCTAATCTCTCCTGGACCCAGCATTATCGGACGAGAAACCTCGGACAGATCTTGTTCGTAGATACTGGACCGACTACGAACCTCATCGTCCTGTACTTGTGAATGTTTTGTGCTCTCTTGCTGCTGTGTTGACACTTTACCGGAATAGACTTCCAACAGATCCATTACGCTACGACCTCGTGCAGCTGTTTCAGCAACTTCCACAAACGAACCCATATGGAATCTGAGTAGAAATTTCTGGTTCAAGAGACGGATAATCGAACATCTCAAGTCAGGCAATAAAGGACAAATTCAGCTGTGAGGTGCACAATCGCCAATGAACTGGGTATATTCACATCAGAGGTACGAGATATCTCGAGCATAAAAGTGGTCTCGTTGTGGAGGGATATACCTCTGACGATATCAGCAACATTCCATATGTCGAAAATCGTTACAGAACAGCTTCGGTGCCATCGACGCCTGCCCAAAATTCGTCTTCCTTCTGGCCTACTCCTTCCACTGAATCCCGGGTGAACGACACTTCCCTTCATTACCGAGATCAGCGTACTGGCAGTATTAAAAATTCGGAAGAGAAGAAGTTCACTGCACAAACACAAGGCCTTGGATTGTACGTCAAGACAGAACCTATGGACCAAAGTCCTGGCTATTCAAGCGAATACCTAGCACAACAATATTACCAAGCACATACTCAATCTCAATCAATTAAGCAATCCACCAAGGTGTCAGCTTCTCCGGGGCCTGTAGGCACACCATATCAATTTACTGCTGCGAGCTTTGCTCATACGCCTACGAGTTTACATACACCGCCCTCCGCTGACCAGTCAGCTCGATTTTCCTCGGGGCCACTTCCCCAGCTCCAATCGACAACCATGACACAACGAAGGATATCTTCTCATGGTCAGAGACCTGTTATGGGTCCGCCGGAGACCCCTAGTCGAGGCGTACTACCTCAATCTCCAAACCTGTTTCCCAATATACAGTTCTCACCAGATTTATTCTCTCAGCAAATGATGGATCCTTCTCAAGTATCCATTTATCCACAACAAAGACTCTTTTGGGATCCTGCAACTGCTACGCCTCTTCAAGGCACTCCTCAGCACTTTCATACACCTACTGCTTTCCCGGACGATTTTACTGGCTCTTTTACTTCGAACTCGACTATCATGCCTCAAGATTTTATTACTCCTCCTCAAGATATAGCTTATGATCTGCCTTCCGTGACGCAATCCATGAGTGCTTCCTTCATGGACGGTTCTGCCTTTCCGGCTCCTTTCCAGACCTCTCCTCGAGCCGCACTTCCGCTACCTGACAACCCAACTTTATTCTTAAGCTCACCGGCCCGGAGGTTTGGGGGCGAGCCTCAGCGCAGCAGGTTGATGACTAAACCGTCAATGCCGGAATTGCCTGCGTACCATCATCAGCTCCAAGAAAGCAAACGGGAAAAACAGCTGGCGAGGAAAAGATCAAGGACATTCAAGCGCACGAAAGATGAAGATCTTGTCATGAACTCTGTCAGTAGAGCACTATCATCTAGCAAATCCAATCGGCCGACCCTTCAACGAAGCCAAACACACGCCGGTACTCAAAGTGCAGGACGACGAAGCACGATCCCTGACAACGTATCTATCGATTCTGGCACTAGCTCAAGGTCGACTCGAGCAGGCAGGTCATCACCCATACATCAGACCAGAGATTTTGCGCGAAGGTCATCAGCATCCACCTTGTTGCGGTCACGTTCTTCTGTCAGCCTAGCTATTGACGAGAATGGTGTTGCACGGGCAATCATGAATGCAGTGCCCGAAGATGAAGATATGGGAGTCGACGAAGACGATCTGACAGATCGCCTAACTTCAGAAGATGAAAATGACGATCCGATGCTCTATTCTTTCAGTGGCGACCCCCTTGATAAGTACTTTTGGGACAAATTGGCAAGCGATTGTTTTAGAATATTGGTCCATCTCACGACGCATGGAACCGATAGAATCTCATGTGGAGGAATGAAGCCCGATGG
>Ga0115842_100601_pt1 | contig 14716 bp, 16 predicted proteins | sample InSIn2SAF170_2_FD_83856 | JGI IMG/M metagenome (GOLD analysis project Ga0115842, IMG submission 83856)
GATGTAAAAAAAACTTACGAACACCACGTTTCAACTCCAATATCCACAGATCTCCACTTTTTCAAACTCCAGCAACACGTTTCAACATAGATCCATGACCTTGTTTTTCTTGCAGCAACTGCCTTTTAGTTCCAGACTTCCTTAGCGATTTCCTGGATAGATCCTTCAACAGCTCCAGTAGTAACAACCAACGTTTTAACGAACGCTGCACAGTGGATATTCGAACCATGCTCTGATACCAGTTGTTAGACTAGAGCATACATAAAACACAATGGATTTATACTCAGAGACAGACAAATGGAGAAACAACAAGATTACTTAATCAGAAATAGCAGAATAGATAAAACAATCACTAGAGAATAGAAATCACTTTGCATTACATTACAGGCTTGGGCCTTGGCTTGCTTTCCTTGGCCAGAGAAATTACAAATTTATAGAGGCAAAAGAAGGATCTAGAATCCTGTGCGTGGTTCGGATGAAGATCTGAAATGATCTAGAAACCACTAGCGTGTAGGAGGTTCTAGAATCCTGCATGTGATTCTAGAAACTAATGGCGGTGTAGAAAGATCTAGAATCCTAGAGATATAGAAAGATCTGATCTGGAATCCTCTGTGAATTTGGCTTCACACTTAACACAAATTAATATAGATGTGTGAGAGTTTATTTTTAGTGTGAGATTTTTTTCAAGTGATCATGTGTGTAGATTTATACATCTATTTTTTAATTGTAGTTCATTCCATTGTTGTTGGATTTGCCTACTTCCTACGTTAAATTCTCTGGTGGAGTCGTAGGAGGAGATTGTTTGGAGGAAAAGCAAAGAGATCCCAGGGTTGGAAGAAAGAGATCTTCCTGGCACCGTAAACAACACTGAGACACCATATGAGATGATGTACGATTTGAAGAATATATAGACAACAACGTGGAGTTGATTTGCGCGAATATCAGATCCTTCAAAAAAAATTGTCCATTCATTTCATTCTAGTTAAGATCCGACAGTAAATGCACAGGACTATTACAACACATGGAGGGCAGAAAGGAGCAGTGATGTCCATCGTAATTGTAGTGAACCAAATAAGTTTTTCCTTCCTGGTGACAAGGGTCCATACCACACGGCGTAATCTTGTACGTAAGCTTCTTCCAGCAAAAGTAGAGGAGATTTCGGTCATGGATGACTGCTTAAGAATTGTGGGTGAAATGGCTTTGAAGCCGCCTAAGGGAATAATGAATCGTTTTTGGATCACTTGAGAGCACGATCGTAATTAAATACCACGAGATCCATTGTCAAATTCCACAATTACATATATAATATAGCGGATATATGGTATTTTCATTGAGATTGTTGAGATCAGTGAAAACAAGCTCTGTCAGGAATGATATGATGTTGTTGATGGAATTTCTACTGCCAGCGTTGCTTTGATCGAGATCTACATAGATCGAAGGCATTAGTTTTTCCTGAGTCCATTTTGGGTTTTGTCACAATTTGTTTTGGTGTGTTTTGGAGTTTGGTTTTTATATATGTAAAACTATTTTGGTGTGCAAAGAGAAATTTGATGCAGAACCACAATCAACACCACAATCGACAGAAAAACATTTTTCAAGTTGATGGTTCTCAATGTTCTTCTTCGATGTTGAGAGAACACATCATTGACTTAGTTATGTTAAGCCTGTTATATGCTAATGTGTCTTGTGGTTCTTCAGTCTTTTAAGAACATTAGTTACATGTTTCCTTCATATGTATGTAAGTGTATATGTCAAAAAGGCCAGTTGTATAATGGACTGTTCAGTACATAGACAACTTATCTATATAACCAGAAGTACATATTTTGATGCATACTACTATGATGGAAGCATGTCTATAGAGATATTCAGTATCTAGGCTATTCTTTGGGGTAGTTCAAGAAGCATCAATTGTACAAAGTTCATCAATGATGGTGAGGCAGTTATGTTTTAAATGGAGGTCAAGTGACAGCTCGAAGATGTGGTGGTGAAGGAAAAGTGATGTATGCGAGATTCGAGAGTGGATGTGAGTGCTGATGAAGACCAATTAGATAGATATCATATTGTTACTGTAATGTGTGATTTCTATATATGTTACACTTAAGCATTAAGGGAGGGTATTGGAAGTAATGCTTCCATGTCATGTGTAGTTGTCATTGTGAGTCCCTATGCGTCAGTATAGAAGGTGTTGATTCTTATGTAGTGAGTTGAAGTCATAATCTAGATGTGTCGAAATCAGTGTGTTATGTCATATATGTAATTGTTGTGATGAATAATATAATGTGTGATTTTTGTTGTGCAATCTCTCTTTGTGCTCATCTCTTGAGATTTATATCAACCATGAGATTGATTTTGCATTCATCAGCAAGAAATGACATGCATTTAAGGAATTACAAATTTGTTGAGGAGTTGCTCACAAATAGGATTTGCATCCTAAATAAATCTCATAACTTGACTAAAACACCACAATCACAATAAACATATAATAATGATACATTCTAGAATAATTTATACTTCTCCATTAATTCTAAGTCATGTAACATAATCCAATAACTATTTATTAGTATTTGTGTTAATTCCACTATTTATTAGTATTTGTGTTAATTCCAGTTTAATATGATGAATAGTAGAAAAATTAATATTGAAAATGTGTAGATTTATAAATATTTTTAAAATTTGATGAATAAGAGTTAAAAAATAGTTGATTTCATTTATATGTCACATTAAGATTATGAAATTTTCCATCGAGATAATTGAAAACTCCTCCAACATGTTATCTTTGTCCTAAGGTTAAAATAAAAAATGATATGTTTATAGCTTTGTATAAAAACTTAGTTTACAAATTCTAGATCGAGATCGTTTAAACAATCACTTCAATAGAATGAAAGCATGTTGTTTAAGAAAGCCATTAAAAAGTAATTGAAATCCGAAAACAAAGTTTGCACCTTCCAAGCCTAATCCTTAAACCCGAAATCCTAATTCATGAATATGGATTAAGTATCGTTTGGATATGTTTCTTTTTGCCTAAGGTGATGGTCTTTTTTTAATGTATAGCTATCAAAAACAGGAGTGCGGATGAGTTGATCTAACATGCAGAAGAATGAATGTGACCCAAGACAATGGAGTGACTATATTAAAAAGTGATCAAATAAATAATATTTAAATTTAATCTGTAATTTTTTTTATATGAAACTGAAAAATCATTGAAATATTTTTGATCTCATTCATTACATAGTTTATTAAATTAGACGAAGAATATTCCCTTAACATGAAATATTGTACATTTATTTAATAAAAAATTAAAATTTCGTAAGACTAATTTTAATATCGACTTGTAAAAATACATAAATATAATTTTTCTTATATAAATATATGACCATATATAAGAGTTGGATCATATAAATTTTTTATCATACATGAAAAATTAGCCAAATTCAACTAATAATATTAAATCCAGTTAATATTGTTAAAATTGACAACTAGGGCCAACTTCCACCTTAGGATAGCTCATATGATCAAGATGCTTATTGCATTGGATTCCTCTGTCGAAGAGGTACAATTTTGATATAAATATCATCTCATTCTGACAAGCAAAAATCGAATTATGAATTTATTCTTCTTATGGACAAATTGTCAAGGTTGGCCTAAGTTAAATGTAGGCTCATGAAGCCTAATGGATGGGTCTCCACCCTCAGCGGATTGTACAAATAGAAGTGACCCTTCCCTCATTTTCGCATTTGCTCATCACACATGAAATCATCTCTCTTCTCTTATTTGGTTCGTACTTCTAGGAGGCAGCATCTCTTCTTTGCATGTGTTAAGGTCGAGTTTTTCGTGGGCAAAATAGGCCGAAGTTTCAAAGCATTGACCAGCGTTCACCAAGGGGAATTTGACCAGCGTTGACCTCAGTTTTTGGGCCAAATTTTTGATTTCACTAGGCTACATTTATTGGCACATAAATCAAGGAGTTTGGTGTAGGTTGACCAACGTTGACTTCAGATCTGACTGTAGAAATTACAACACTGTTTATCTCTCCTTTGACTGGGTTTAACCAAATTGTTTTGGGCTTACTTTGACTTTCATGGAAGGCCGAATTGAACTGTTGTTGACCAAGCTGCTTGGAGGACATTTTGGGGCAACTTTGACCACCATTGACTTTTTTATTAGGGCTACATTGATTACTGATTTGGCAGGATTGTTTTGGGCATGTATTTTTGATATTTGTACTCTCTCTCTCTCTCTCTCTCTCTCTCTCTCTCTTCTGAACTATTGAAGAATAATAAGAAGATTTGATCAAAGTGTTTCACCACATTGGGGTTTGTCCCTAGAATTTGCCACCTCTTATGTCCTCGTGTCTTAGCTTGTCTTATGCATATGCTTTTATGTTCTATCTACATTTACTGTCAATGTGTAAAATTTAATGTGATTTCTAGTGAAGATAATTGGAGATTATTGATTGGATTGATAAGGAACATTGAAGTAAATTGCACGTTAAATCATAGAACATACCACTGTTATCTAAAATTAACATGGTATCAGAGCTCAGGTGAAGACAAAGCCCAATCAAGAGTGAAGTAAAGAAATCACTAACAGAAGTTGTTGGACAAGGACTTGGAACTAGTCTCAATGACGACTACATTGTTCTTCCGATCTGAGGACAAGCTTAAGGACAACATGCATGGAAGATGACTTTGGATTTGACTTTGGAAGAGAATGATGTCATGCACTATGTCAAAGGAAGAATAGGAGAGCCTCCTTCAAATGCATCTGCGGCTACTCATCCAAGTACAAGAAAGGTCATGTAAGAGACAATAAGATTATTGTTGATTCCATTCATAAAATTTTGGTTGCATATATTTCTGATTTGGAAACATCTAAGGAGATGTATGAAAGTCTGGTTGGGATGTTCAATGTGAACGATGCAAATCAAATTCTCTTTCTCAAGAACAATATGAGAGATATCAAAATGGATAGAGGAGAATCCATTCAATCCTACTTCATGAGGATTACTAAGATCAATAATGATCTCCTATCTATTGGTGAATCATTGGTGACCAAAAACTCTCTCTTATTTCACTTAGAGGCCTTACAAGAGATTGGGATGTGTTCAACACTTCCATTCTCAACAATGACAGGGTTCCAAGATTTGATGAACTATTGGCCAGATGCACTCAAGAAGAAATAAGGATGATGGAAAGAGACACCCTCAAATGGAAACAATCCTACTTTCTTCCCCGCTCATTCTAAGAGAAGGAACAATGTTGGTCTAAGGAATCAAGGACAAAGGTTCAAGCTGGGATTCAAAGAAGTATGAAAAGGAAGGTGCTTCAATTGTAATAGGTTTGGCCATTTCCTTAGAGAGTGTCCTCACAATAAGGATACTCCAAGAGATGATGACAACAATAACAACAACAAATTCAAGGGTGATGGCAATCAAAGGAACAATAGGTTCAATAACAAGGGAAAGAGGAATGCTCTTGCTACTCAAAATGGAAGTGGTTTCCCTCCCAAGAAGTCGAGAAACTGCCAGTATGAAGAAGTTAATGTTGTAAAGAAAACCAAATTTATCTTATTTCTTCCCTCTCCACTACCTCTCCTCCGAATACATTGGATCATTAGTTGATTGATATTGGTGCCTCAAGGCATTTCACTGGGTACAAAGAATCTCTCTCAAACTTGTTTGAAAAGAAGATGAATATGGAGATTATACTTGGGAATAATGCCACTTATCCCATGAAACGAATTGGGGTTGTTACTCTTCACTTAAATCAAGATCAAACCCTCCACTTATAAGAAGTTCTATATGTACCTTATCCAAAAAAGAAATTGGTTTTTATTTTTGCGATGGAATAAAAAGGTTTCAAGGTGACATTCATTAACAAGAAGGTTCTTGTTTGGCAAAGGAACCCAAGAGATGCATTCACTCTTGGATTCAGGGTTGAAGGTCTCTATCAAGTTGGAGGAATTATGTTGGGAGAAATGACTTGTGATACTTCTCTTCAATCTGAATTATAGCACCAGAGATTTGCTCACCTTCATTTCAAATCCTTACCCGATGTAAGGAAGATGGTCACAGGGATGCCCGAATTCAACTTGAATCATGAAGGTGTTTGTCAGGGATGTGAAGTAGGAAAACATATGAGGGGACCATTCCCCTCAAGTGAAACACAAACCATTGATATTATTCAATTGGTCCATTAGGATCTACCAGGTATGTTTCCTATGACATATTTGGGTCGATATTTGTATTATGATATTTTTGTGGATGATTTCTCTCATAAAACATCGATCTATTTTTAAACAATAAGGATGAAGTATTCAAATGGTTACGCTCTTTCAAATCCTTGGTCCAGAATCAAACAGGGAAGAAGATAAAAATATTGAGGACCGATAATGGGACCGAATATGAGTCAAATGAATTAAAAGACTATTGTAGAGAAGCTAGCATTAAGAGGGATACCATTACTGCATATACTCCTAAACAAAATGGTCTTTCTGAAAGGAATAATCATACTATCACGAAAGCCATTCGTGCTATGCTTCGTGATCAAGGTATTATGAAGTCCTTATGGGGAAAAGCTGCCAACAACGCTGTGTATGTCTAAAACCAATGCCCGTTGAAAGCTTTGGACTTCAAGACACCAGAAGAAGTTTTCACCGGTAAAAAACCTGATGTTTCTCAATTTAGAATTTTTGGTTGTCCCGTATATTTTCATGTGCCGAAAGAGAAAAGAAACAAACTAGATGCATCTAGGAATAAAGGAACATTTGTAGGATACAATGAAACTTCGAAGGCATATATAACCTATGTGCCTGGTTAAAGGGAAGTGGAATTAAGTCATGATGTCACTTTCAATGAAGATTTTTCTCTTAGAAAGATTTGAGAACTTCCTATTCCTACGAAGGGCAATGATGATGCTCATGCAGAAAAGAAAAATGAACCTCCGTCTAATGAATCGATGTCCGGTGTTGAAGGTCTGATGGATCCCATTGATCCACCTCCTAGTGAGCCCTTTATTTCAATAAAAATACCTTTGTGGCTCAAAGATACTCTTGAAGATGCTGAGAAACATATTGCACCGAGGGGGGACATTTCGTGAAAGTAAGAAGCTGAATAGGTACCAAAGGTACTTAGCTGCCATGATTACCATTGTACAATCTAAGCCTTACATATTCGAAGATGTTGTGAGACAACAATTTTGGAAGGATTTGATGAACAAGGAGTATGAGTTGATCACAAAGAATGATGTTTGAGATGTGGTTCCTAGACCTAAGGACAAGTCAATGGTCACTTTGAAATGGCTCTAGAAGATCAAACATGGAGTTGATGGGAGTGTTGAGAAATTCAAGGCCAAATTTGTAGCTGAAGGCTTCTGTCAAAAGGAAGGAGTAGACTATGATGAGATATTTTCACCATTTTCCTGATATACCACAATTCCTTCTATCATATCCCTTTCTTCCTTGCAAGGATGGAACCTTCATCAGATGGATGTCAAAACTACCTTCTTGCATTCTTCGCATAAAGAGGAAGTGTATGTGGAACAACCTAAGGGGTTTGAGGTTCAAGATCATGAGACACATGTATGCAGGTTGAAGAATGCCCTTTATGGGTTGAAGCAAGTCCTAGGGCTTGGTATGAGAGGATCGATAGCTATCTTATGAAGTTGGGATTTACAAGGAGCGATGCTGACCCAAACCTATACCTCAAGATTAAAAATGGCATACCTCTCATTCTCATCCTTTATGTGGATGATCTCTTTCTAAAAATTGATGACCCTCTCATTCATCAATCCAATAGGGAGTTGGATTCCGAGTTCAAGATGGAGGAACTAGGACTTATGCATTATTTACTAGGGTTGGAGGTCTAGTTAAAGTTAGGTGATATTTTCCTTTCTCAAGGAAGATACATTGTGAAGCTACTTGAGAGATGTGGGATGGTGGACTGCAAGTTCGTGACTACTCCGATGGAACTCAACTTTAAGAAGCTATGTGGAAGTGTTGTTGGACCCGGATTGGCGAACCCTTCCGAGTATCACCAACTTGTGGGGGCCCTGATGTTCTTGGTCAACTCACGTCCTAACATATGCTTCACTGTGAATACGTTGATTCAATATATGGTCAAGCCTCATCACATTCATTGGATTTCTCCTAAGAATCTCTTGAGATATCTTTGAGGCATAATCCACTATGGACTAAGATACATTTTCGGGAATTTGAGGCTACATGGATATACAGATGCTGACTGGGCTGGTAGTGTGGTGGATCATAAGAGAACGTCTAGGTGATGCTTCTCTTTGGGTTTTGGTTCTATATCTTGGATAAGCGGGACAATATCAGTTTCACTAAGCACCTCTGAGACCAAATACATTGCCATGAGTATGGCCTATTCTGAAGCAATTTGGTTGAGGAATCTCTTCAATGAGCTATTTGAACATGTTCTACATACCACCGTTATCTTCTGAGACAACCAGAGTCAGATTCATTTATCAGAGAATCCCATGTTCCACAACCACTCCAAGCACATTAATATTAGGTACCACTTATTCGTGATATGGTAGAACGAGGAGCAGTTAGGTAGCAACACATCAGGACAAATAAGCAAGTTGCTGACATTCTAACGAAACCTCTCGAGAAGATCAAATTATTAACCTTTCGAGAGAGACTTGGAGTCATGGAATGACCCTCCTATGAGGGTCCCATATGAGTTGGACATAGATCTCTAGGAGCTCTTGTAGGCGTGGGGTTCTTCTTGGAGCTAGCTATGAGAGACCATAGGGAGAGTGGTTCAACTTCCCCTAGTGGTGTGCTGGATAAAGGGTGAGTGGTTCACCATCACCTATGATACCCCACTATAATTTACATGTGTGTAGGGTGAGTGGTTCACCTTCCCTTACCTGGACACATGTATGAGGGGTAAGTGGTTCACCTTCCCCTATGATTGACATATTCATAGAATGAGCGGTTCACCTTCTCCTATGGCATATGAGTAGGATGATATTTTCACCTTCTCCTACTGATGCCCTGACACACTGTTGGGAATCACGATTGCAGTTAGACAAAAACTGGAAGGTTTTAGTCAGCAATGGCATCGCCAAAGATAATGATCCATGAGAGGCGGTTAGTCCATGTCACAAAACACATGGGGAACATTGGTTTATCTAATTTCCAACAATCTCCCCCCAACGCAAGCTGGGTGTGTATCGAACTCATGTCCTATGCTTTGATACCACTTGTTAGGAATCATGATTGTCATTAAACCAAAACTAACAGGTTTTAGTCAATGATCACATTGCCAGAGATAAGGATCCATAAGAGGTCGTTAGTCCATGCCGTGAAACACATGAGGAGCATTGGTTTATCCAATGTCCAACACACACATCCTACACATAGAGTCTGGGACTCATGGGACGCACCTCTCATCTAGCCAATGAGTTGGGAAAAGTTGGTTAGGGACCATAGCATTATCGATGGATACATCGTGTACTTCCATACTCCCTATGACTAGGATGCATAGTGTTCAACAACTTGATCTAGGATCAAGGACTAAATTTAGTCAGTGGAGAGTGGTATGATACTCTCGATCACTTCTTCTTCATTATTAGTTCATGGTTCAGTGGAGAAAAGTAAAGAAGATCAGAGAAGAGTAGTGATGGCATGATGGTTCATGATGACAGGTTGGCATGATGATGGATTGGTAGGTGGAATTCTCCCTAGTTGAGAGGGAGTGTTAAAATTGGGAACTAGGGAAAAATTCCACCTTAGTAAAACTCATATGAATGAGATGATTATTGCATTGGATTCCTCTTTCGAAGATGTACAATTTTGATATAAATATCATCTCATTCTGATAAGCATAAATGGAATTATGAATTTATTCTTCTTATGGATAAATTTTCAAGGTCGGCCTCACTAAAATGTAGGCTCATGAAGCCCAATGGATGGGTCTCCTCACCCTCAACGAATTGTATAAATATGAGTGACCCTTCCCTCACTTGGAAATTCACTTATCACACATCACATCATATCTCTATTCTCTTATTTTGTTCATACTTATGAGAGGCAACTTACCTTCTCCACATGTGTGGCGGGAGGTTGAGCTTTTCTAGGGAAGATAGGTCAAAGTTTCATAGCGTTGACCATCGTTGACCAAGGGGAATTTGACTAGCATTGTCCTCGGTTTTTGGGTGAGAATTATGATTTTCTAGGCCACATTTATTGGCACAGAAATGGGGGAGTTTGGGACAAGTTGACCAGTGTTGACTTCAAGTTGACATCATATTTGAATGAAAAAAATTACAGCATTGTTTCTCTCTCCTTTGACTAGGTTTGACCAAATTGTTTTGGGTTGATTTTGACTCTCCTGAAAGGCAGAATTGGCCTATTGTTGACCAAGCTATTTGGAGGACATTTTGGGATAGCTTTGATCTAGGTGGATATTGGTGGCCACCCACCTATTCCACTTGGACACTCACCATTGTTCTATCAATTTTTATTTATTTATTTATTTATTTTATTATTATTATTATTATTATTATTTTCCTTAATTTTAGCATAGTTTACTATTTTTGGTATTTTTTTCAGGTCCTAAACTTTTAGAGCTGTTTTGAGGCCCTAAACGACATTTTGTTGGCAATATTCACCGGGGTGATTTCATTGAAATCACATTTTCAAGTGTACTCCTCGGAGACATATTTCCAACGAGGTATCATGCATGTCAAACGAAGATAATATGACCAAGTTATGACCCCTGGAAGTTGGTTGCCAAACTAACCCCAACAGGGCCCATAAACTCTTCATGTTACATTTCCTTGGGTTAGGGTTTTGGTTGTTTAGGGTTTTATCTTATTGTTCAATAATAAAAAGGCCCTTGAGCCTCATTGTAACTTTGTTAAGAGGCATGTAGCTACTACATCTCTTCTCAAAGATAAGTTACCCTCGCCCGAGCTAGTCTCATTTCCATTATGTTTGTAAGTATATTTCATTGTTTGATATTAATGAAAGGAAGTGTTATTTATGCTGCATCTTTGTATTTATGGTTATATATGTAATTTGTTGTGTTCCTATTTTAATTCAGATCAATGGTATCCGAGTAGTCTACTCTTTCTCTTTTTTTCTTTGCATGTCCCCAACGAGGTGGGGATATAAGGATTTAGGGCTCAAACTGGTCGAACCTTTGCAAGACTAGCCTCGTAAATCCCCACGGCCTCCCACGGGGGAAGAAAAGAAAGATGAGGGAGCAGGAGATCCTATCAAAATATTGGTTGAGGAGGCCCTCGAGAAACAAAGGAACATGATGATGGATAACTTTGCCCAGATCCTTCAACAGTTTCCCAACGGTGGCGCATCCACATCCAACAACCACATTGGAGGCTCCACACCATTTAAGGTACAAGTAAACTTTGGCATTCCCATATTTGAGGGAAAAATAGATGCAAACACTATAGATAAATGGTTGAATATGCTAGAAGGATATTTTTCTCTTCATGATTTTTCCTTCCTGGAAAAGATTACTTTTTCTCTTCTCAAAGTCGCCCACAACGTCAAGGACTGGTGGGAAACTTATTATGAGCAGAAGGATGAAAGTACGACCTCATTATTTTCAGTCACTCCCACTTGGAATTCATTTTGGGATGCCATCAAGGAGTAGTACTACATGTCTAGAGCTACAAGAATAAATACATAAAGTGGACCACGCTATGGCAAGGAAGGGACCAAGGTTCACTAGAGTTTACCAATGTTTTTCATACCCTAAACACGAAGTTGGATATGAAGGATTATGAGAAAAATTTGGTACTTACCATGGCTGCCTACATAGATACATCCAGGATGAGATTGAGTTCGTGGACATCTCCTCGCTTGGCACAACGTACTGATAAGCCGTCAAGATAGAGAAAAAGTTTAAATAGAATAAGTGAGAATTTGGATCTGTAAATTTCAAGCAAGGGAAAGGTGCCCCAAAACTGCAGAAGAAAATACAAATCCAAAGTAGGACAACCCAGGACTATCCACTAAGGCCACAAGTAAAGGAAAACACTCTGAAGTCGAAGAAGGAGACAGGAAAGTGGTGCGAGTTCCATAAGAGCTCCACCCAAAACACAAGTGATTGTCGGGCTAGGCAGTCACTGGTGGCCGAGATGAAGGCTTTAGGATTAGATGCATTTTTTTACTCTGAGTCATAAGCTGACAAGGGGAATGACAAAGGGAAGCATATTATTGATGTGGAGCCCAACACCATCACTGCCACCACAAAGATTCAGAAGGAGGAACCCGAAGGTCCAGAGGAGGAGGAGTGTCTCTTCCACTATCAGATATGGGTAAAGGGTTCCTCGTTATAGCTCATTGTAGACAGTGGGAGACAAAAGAACCTCATTGCAAAATAGGTCATGAAGTGGCTGAGCTTACCAACCACAACACACCCACAACTGTACACCATCAGATGGCTTCACCAAGGATGAGATCTATGCATGAGACAACAATGTCACCTTCCATACAACATCAAGCCCTTCACGGATGAGGTATTATGTGACATTTCTCCCCTTAATGTTTGTGATGTATTATTAGTCAAACCATATTTATGGAAGAGATATACTGTGTATGAGTCAAGGCCTCGCGTCTTTATTGTTACATTACGAAATAAATTGTACAGGATACTGTAGGTAGCACCACCTACCACCATCTATCTAGTTACTACAAAACAATATAGTGAGCTCCTTTCCAAAACCAGGAAATTTGTTTCCCTAATGATATGCCCTCAAGGAAAGAAGAAGACGGTGGCCATGACCTCGAGACAGGGCCCCTCTGCACAACAACAACATATGGGCAAGGTCATGGAGGTGTATGAGGACATCTTCACCTCCCTCGCAGGGGTGCCTCTACACTGTCAGGTCAAACACTCCATCGATCTGACCCCAGGTGCGTCGTTACCAAATGGACCAATCTATCAGTGCCCCATTCTAGAGAATGATGAAATTAAGGGGCAAATTTAGGACCTGTTGCAGAAAGGTCACATTCGTCTGATTTCATTGCCCTATGGGAGCCCAATCGTGTTAGTATAGAAGAATGATGGGATTTGTAGACTCTGTATTGACTATCGGGTGATGAACAAGATCACTATATGGAATAGGTTCAAAATCCCACAAATTGATGACCTTTTGAACCAACTCAAGGGGGAAAAATATTTTAGCAAGATCGATTTGAAGCCCGTATATCACCATGTACCAATTGAACTCTTCGATGTGTGTAAGACTACCTTCAGAGCCAAGGAGGGCCTTTTCGAATGGTTGGTTATGCCTTTCGGGTTAACGAATGCACCTGCAAGATTCATGAGGTTGATGGATGAAATCTTGTGGCCATTCACCAACTCATTTGTAGTGGTATACTTTGATGACATCTTGATCTTCAGCCAGAGTTGGGAAGAGCACCTCCACCATATCGACAGGCTCTTCAAAGATTGCGGCAACACAATATGTGTGCCAATTTGGAGAAATGCACTTTTGGCATGATTTAGGTTCAGTATCTAGGATACATTATTGATGAACGGGGGGTGCATGTGGATCCAGTGAAGATCCAAGTCATTCAGGATTGGCCAGCCCCAACCACTCTGATAGAGCTCCACAGCTTTATGGGTCTTGCTAATTTCTACTGCAGGTTGGTGTTGGGGTTCTCTCATACCACTTGGGCCTTGAGTCAAGTCACCAAAGGAGGAGCAAAAGAAAATATATTTTTGTCTAAATCTCAACAGAAGGCTTTCATAAAGTTGAAACATCACCTCTGCTCTGCACCAGTCCTCAAATTTCCGGACTTGCAACAACCATTTGAGATCGAGACAGATGCCTTTGACTATGCTATTGGGGTAGTCCTTACTCAATAGGGGCATATAGTGGCATATCATAGTGAGACACTTTCAGAAACAGTTCGGAAGTATCCCACTTATGACAAAGAGATGTATTCCATTGTGCAGGCCTGTTGATAATGGAAGCATTATATTTTGGGGAATGAAACAATCATCCACACAGACCACCGACCCCTAGAGTGCATATAGATGCAAAGGAAGTTTCAGAATGATCACCATCAGAAGTGGTCCACATACCTTTAAAAGTTCCATTTGAATATCAAGTACAAGAAGGGCAGCACAAATAATGTTGCAGACTACCTCAGCCGAGCACCGATCATGGCATTAACCACTGTTCTCAACTCTTCTGGGCACGAGACTTTTGATTGGCCACTTCTCTAAGGGAGGAGGAATGATCCAGGTGGATAATAGTGGCCACCCACCTATTCCGCTTGGACCCTCACCATTGTTCTATTAGTTTTTTTTTTGTTATGTTTCCTTAATTGTAGCACAGTTTACTATTTTTGGCAGTTTTTCGGGTCCTGAAATTTCGGAGGCATTTTGAGGCCCTAAACGATGTTGTTTTGGCAATATTTGCTTGGGAAATTTCATTGAATTTACATTTTTTAGTTTTATTCCTCGGACAGATATTTCCAACGAGGTATCATGCATGTTAAACGGAGATAATATGACCAAGTTATGACCCCAGGAAGTTGGCTGCCCAACTAACTCCAATGGGGCCCATAAACGCTTGGTGTTACATCTCCTCGAATTAGGGTTTTCTCTTATTGTTAAATAATAAAAAAGCCCTTGAGCCTCATTGTAACTTAGTTCAGAGGCATGTAGCCACCCCATCTCTTCTTGGAGATAAGCTACAATCGCTCGAGC
>Ga0115842_100602_pt1 | contig 14695 bp, 17 predicted proteins | sample InSIn2SAF170_2_FD_83856 | JGI IMG/M metagenome (GOLD analysis project Ga0115842, IMG submission 83856)
GTATACAAGAAGAACAAGTCAAGAAACGGTTGAAAATATTGCATCGACAATATGAACAGGTGACATAGCTTTCGAATGGAACCATTTCCACCTTGCGCTCGTTCCGATCAGCATAGAAACTTTCGGACATGAGTACTCGAGTATACAATGAGTGTAACCTCTTAAAATCCTTTTGCAACTGTCGTATCTGGGCATCTGCTTTCTGAACACGCTTCGACTGTGGATTTTTCTGCTTAATTTTGTCCGCCTGTTGTAACGACTTGGAATACTTGAGAAGAGTGTAATAGACAATAGCCTTGTTTTTGTATTGCTCATCGCGGCAGACAATGCGAGCTTTCGGTAATGCTTCATTCATGGCCATCTCGAGAGTTTCAACAGTGGTTCGGTTCCAGGCAACCTTCATGGTCCGTGTCCCACGATTCCAGACTTGATGGGGCGCGAGCGGAGGAATGAGAATAAAATCGCCTGGCTTCTGATCCACCACATAAACCTTGAAAGGCGCATTCTTCCACGCGTTGATTTGTGCAAAATGTTTTTCGACCTCAATGTCATGACCAAGCCGAGACAACCAGTATTCAGATACGACTTCTCTTTCCTTACTCTCTGTCATGAACCAAACCGATGATCCTGGCTTGGTGGTGTTCCCGTCCTCGATTACTCCTGTTGAAGCTTCAACCATGATATTGTGACCTAATGATGCGCACATTTCCCTATGTGAAGGAGTATAAGTGCCCTCATGTCCAATGTAGCACATCAGGTTCTCCGCCCGCATTTCTTTCGGCAAACTACTCATCAAGTCTCCGGCCTTGGCAATACCCCTACCTTTCCTCGTACCTGAGCCGCTGGGATCTGGTTCATCGGCTGCACCAAGACCTCCAACATCTCCGGTACTTTCATTGAGGTAGAACAGAACCGGTGGCATATGGTCTTTTACCCGCTCGTGCCACATAGGCGGACAATCGATGTCCTTGAGATACATTCGCTGGCGTTCGGGGTCTTTGTAGTTTGTTGTGGTCCACTGGTTGGTGAGCAACGGCATGTGTTTAAGGTAGTGTCCTATGGTCATGGGCACATTGACACTTTTTGTCAAGTCTCTGGCATTCTCCACCTTAGTACCATGGTTGTCTCTTAGCCATTGAATCGCGAAGATCCAACGATCTAACCTTGATTCATAACCTTCAATGACCAGTGGCTTGCCTCCAAGGATGACGTGCATCAGGATGAGTCGCTCAAAAGATGCCAGACCATGGTGTTCGATCATGTTTGAGTCAATGCGAACCGCATATTCGAAATTAGGTGTTGACTCAACAAGCGCATTGAGATCGAAGTCAGGAGCTATTGGTTCGAAGGCCGCGCAAGGACGTGTCGAGGGCATGGTTGCTATCAACTATCGCTCAATTGGACATGACTGAGCGTGCATGTTTTGCTCACTTGTCGTTCGCAACCGCGTGGTTGCGACGCAGTGCTGCTGCGCAAGATCGAGAGCGAGCAGGTTTTCGTAGCAGGAAAGCTGTAGAGGAAGCAGAAGGGAGTGAAAGTCGTAGACTATACCAGTCGCGGTACCCAGCAGGGCGCACCACTTCGGGGAGTGCAAAGTGAAGGATAATACATATTTATCCAACATGCAATACAAGTGGCAGGTCCTTGCGCATGATCCGTTTGCTAGTCGCGGTTATCAAACTCCGCATTTGATTGATCTTGGCGCGTGCATTCCGCCTTACACCTCGATGACTATTGACGCCGGCTCCATCTCTATTACAGGCTCCCTAACTTATTCTCGCTTCAGAGATACTCATCAAGACGCGTATTGGACTTGTTTCGTTCTCTTTACACATAGGTGTGGCGGAGTGAAGACTAGATTTTGAAGATATCGGTCCTTCACTCATGCCAGGCCAGCAAAATGGGTGTCGTCTACTCAGAGCTGTGCAATACTCGAAGTTACGATTCCGCGATGAAGGTTTCACCAAATTGAGCTGCAACACTGCGAGATGGAAACACTCAAAAGGTAGTAGAGGGTGTCAGGTGGGAAGCTGCCAAAGATTCAGCAGCCAGAGCTTGAGAGCTGCAGCTCCGAACACACCACAGCCGGACGAAGCTCAGATCAAGTCGCCAGCTATCTACACACCACCACAAACTGGCCTTGTCTCCAAATTACCAGCATCATGGGTGCCCTATGCCGAACTCATCCGTCTCGATAAACCAACTGGCACGTACTACCTCTTCTTTCCATGTCTGTTCTCCACACTGATGGCAGCACCTTTGGCTACGCCGATGGCATCAGTGGTGGATGTCGTGACGACGGGGGGTCTTTTCTTTGCTGGCGCTTTGATTATGAGAGGTGCTGGATGCACAATCAATGACCTGTGGGACCGTAACCTCGACCCTCATGTTGAGAGGACGAAATTCAGACCGATAGCCAGGGGAGCTGTAACGCCACCGAAAGCAATCACCTTCCTTGGCTTCCAGATGTTGGCCGGCCTTGGTGTGCTCCTATCGTTTCCCACCCAATGCTTCTGGTATGCAACGCCAAGTTTGATCTTGGTCACACTGTATCCTCTTGCAAAACGAATTACAAACTACCCCCAAGCGGTACTGGGTCTGACCTTCTCCTGGGGCGCCATAATGGGATTTCCAGCCCTCGGCATTGACTTGCTCTCTGACACTAATGCGGCGATTAGTGCGGCTCTTTTGTATGCCAGTTGTGTAGCATGGACGGTAAATTACGACATGATTTACGCCCACATGGACATCAAGGACGATGTCAAAGTAGGCATCAAGTCAATCGCTCGAGCACACGAGCACAACACAAAAGCTGTGTTATCTGGGCTATCAGCTGCCCAAGTGATGCTACTGCTTGCATCTGGCTACATGGCCGGCGCTGGGCAGATCTTCACCATCATCAGCTGCGGCGGCACTGCTGTGGCCCTGGATGCGATCATCCGCAATGTCAAGCTTGAGGATCCGAAAAACTGTTGGTGGTGGTTCAAGAATGGCGCATGGATAACAGGGGGCGTGATTTCGGTTGGTTTGTTCGGTGATTACCTGTACAGAAGGAGTAAGGAGGAGGGTAAGAGTGCTCTTCGCATCTTAGCTTGAAGGGTTTTCATGTATCACCATTGAAGAGTTTTGGAAGTCCAAGATGCGCTTCGACACGCATGACAATTTGTCTCCAGTCCATCATAGCACCATCGCCTGTATCACCACACGCGAGTTCCTTCTCCATCGGTCTCAACAAGATTACTGAGCTTTCTTCGCCATCAGTCCAGTCCTGTTCGATCGTCTTGAGTTGTTTCTTTGTGATAGGATGGCGCCACATGGCAGTATTCATAGCAGGGGCGATCATGATATGTTTCTTCTGCATATCAATCATGCCCGAAGTATCCCAAGCTCGAACAACGCTCAGCAGTAAGTTGTCGCTAATGCCGTTCGCCATCTTGGCCATTGTGTTAGCAGATAGAGGAGCGATAATCAGGACATGCGCCCATCGACGTAGTTCAATGTGTAAGATTTTGTCACCTCGCACCCATGGCTTGGACCACTCATCCGGGTCGAAGTGAACTGCGTCAATGCCATCGACCTTTACTAGTGATTCGATCGTCGGTTGCTCACCGGCTTGACCTTGTAAGAATTCTCGTGCGTTTTGAGTCGTGATCAATCTCACAGATACATTCTGGTGCTTCGCCAACAACTCAGCGATTAACGGTAACTTAATCGTTGCGACCGAGCCGCTGGCTGCCAACAAGATGTGCACCTTCCCATCATTTACGAAGTCGGCGGCGTTGAAGCGCTTCTGAGGATTCATCTTAATCAGAAGATTGTTCAGCCTATTTCAAGACGACATGTTGTGTCTGTGGAATTATACTCTTGTGCTGAGTAATTGGGTGTTCACGGAATGAGGAGGCCGTTCATCAACAACTGACATCATCCGGCTCCGTCTCCAAAAGTTCACGAAAGTCATCGCATCGAAGCTCATCTTGAAGCTGCATACACCATCAATAGCCAGGTCTCTACAATGTTGTCAAGAAGCTTACGGTTACCAGTATGTAGCGCCTATCTCTTTGGCAGCTGAACAAATGGCTAACTCTTTCCAGGCCCTTCGTGGCGCAATCTCAGCACTACACCCATCCGCCACAGCCACGTCCATACTACCTCGGATCTCTCAGTCACTTCTACAAACCAGATTGTTGTCGTCAGAGGTCAAACAGGCAATCGATAAAGCTGTTGCCTCGGCTCCAGTGGTGTTGTTTATGAAAGGAACTCCAGAGACACCACAGTGTGGCTTCTCCAGAACGAGTATACAAGTACTGGGTCTTCAAGGAGTAGACCCAAAGAAATTCACCGCTTTCAACGTTCTCGAAGATGAAGATTTGAGGTCAGGTATGTAGCATGTCGAGGAAGAATTCACAAGGATTGGGACTGATCACGAGCGCAGGTATTAAAGAATATTCCGACTGGCCTACTATCCCGCAGCTCTACGTGAACAAGGAGTTCGTTGGTGGTTGCGATATTCTTATGCAAATGCACAAAGATGGATCGCTAGCAGATCTTTTGTCCAAGAACAAGCTGATTGTGGAAGAGGAGGGGGGTGATGCTGTTGATTCTGATGTCGAGGGCCAGGTTGCAGAAGATGTTAGAGCGACAACGGAGCAAAGTACTGGTGCCAGATCCAAGGATGCGAAGGGCGAGAGTTCTTAGTCAAGGGTGGCTTGACATTATGTACAAAACTATTGCGAGCAAGCGACAGATGAGCATCCGTGTCCGACTCCTACATTCGATGCTGATTATGGCAACATTGACAAACCTCCTTTGGGGCCACTCACCCTACAAATCTGAACTAGAAGAGGAAGAAATGGAGCCCAACGACCTATACTTATCAGACTTGCCCTGTGCATCGTTATACTGAAATTTGGGTAGTCGAGACGATTGGCAGCAAGGAGTTCTGTGACAGCATACAGCGCGAACTCTGCACACATGCTTCCCTCACACCACAAACAGTATTATGGCAGTATGATCATTGTCTCCATAAATTGATGTATAGTCAAATTATCGTCCTTGATATAGTTAATGCCTGAGGCATGATATTGATCAGTTGACAAACGCCGCAAATCCACGCGGCTTGCCCGCGCCATCCTTGCAACTTCAGCCTCGATCTGAGTACCTCCTTCCTGAAATAGGCACACACTGACACAACTCCAATCTCATGACCTTTCGCTTTGTTCCGCTTTGATAGCATATCGTTTTCGCGATTCGAGAGAGAGACTGTATTTGCTCCTTGATCTTATTTTACAAATGTTGGCAAGATGATGGACGACTTTGCTTCCGAAACGGACAGCGACTATACAAGTTATTGGCGAGATTGGGTAGGTCTATGCGTTGCTTTTATGTTTGCCCTGGTCAAAGTGGACTAGTGATGTTTCTCACATTGGTGCACGTTTGATGCTAGTTGAGCACACTTCACTTGAGATTTGTACCTTTACTTTTTCACAATGTACATCCTATTCCTTCTCACTTGAACACCTTCTGGGAGGATGACAACAAACGTGAATCAATTACTCGAAGTTCTAATTATCACATGCCTTTCAGCAAACATACAATGGCTGGTCAAACATGGGGCATCTACGCTGACAGTGATGCGACTGTGACCGATAGTAGCGACTTTACTGGTTTCACGGATTTTGTCTGGGAGGTAGTTAGCCTGGAGACTCATGCCTTGCTTTACGTTCTACCAATTGTCAGGTCCTCGTTGTACTAATGTTTGATTTCTAGTTTATCTCGTCACGAGGCAATGAATACTTCTGCGAAATCGACGAAGAATATCTTACCGACCGTTTTAATCTGACAGGGTTGCAAACCGAGGTGCACTACTATCAGCATGCACTAGATTTGATCACCGATGTCTTCGATCTAGATTGTGAAGACGACATGCGAGAAACGATCGAAAAATCCGCACGTCATCTCTATGGTCTAGTTCACGCCAGATATATCGTCACTACTAGAGGTCTGTCAAAGATGGTATGTATGATGGACGGCCAGTATTAGTGGAGGGGTCCTAACTTTCATCTGTATAGGTCGACAAGTTCAAGAAATCCGACTTCGGCAAATGTCCGCGAGTTCACTGCGAATCACAACCACTGCTTCCAATGGGTCTGTCTGACATACCATACCAGAAATCAGTCAAGCTATACTGCGCCCGTTGCGAGGATATCTACAATCCGAAGTCCTCCAGACACGCTCAAATTGATGGAGCTTACTTCGGTGCCTCGTTCCATAATATTCTGTTTCAAGTATATCCAGCCTTGATACCTCAGAAGAGTCGACGGCGATATGAGCCTCGAATATTCGGTTTCAGGGTGCATGCTAGTGCAGCGCTGGCCAGATGGCAAGCAGAAGAGAGAGTTGAGATGAGAAGGAGGCTGAAGGAGAGCGGTACAGTAGTGGATGCAAGCAAGCTGTTCATCGAAGACGTTGCTGGAGAGGATAGTGAAGCTCACGACGATGGGATTCGAGGGGCTGCTGTTACGGAACAGGTCGCAGAGACAGGCCCGGCAAAATGAAGCAACCTGCGTCCATTCGCCGGACTTCTGACCCGACAGAACATCATTGAATTGTTTAGATTGGCTTGACATTTTACATCCACAAGAAGTGACTTGCTGGACAAGCACTGATAAAATGGTGGAGCTGGCTTCAAGGTCTGTGGACGACACGACATGACGAGGCACATGAGCACGGCGGCCAACTGGCAAGTTTTGGGCGATTTCGAAGCAGGCGCAGCGACTCGGGTTTTCGACATAGATTTCTCGCGATTCTCACGATGCAGATTGTGGTTAGCAAAGCAGCTTGGGGTCACAATCAGCCAAAAGATGTCTTTCCACGCTGCATTCACAAGTTCTGATGTCTTTCGAACCAATTACAACAAGCATATGTACTAGCTGGTCGTTTTAGGTTATAGGGTAAAGTGAACCCGGAGGATAAGTCTATAATAAGTCACCTGGTTACATGCATCCCGCTTAGGGGACAGTCAGACCAATTTGGAGCCTCAACTTGAGGATTGTACTTCACCGTGCATCACAAAGTGTGCTTGGAAAAGGCAGTTAGAGCCGACAAGCTAGTCTCGGCCCGCTCTCCACTAGCGCGATATCTAAAATAGCGTGTCAAGGCGCGAGGATCAAGTCAGGAAGTATATTCATTCACTTATGTACATCCCATGCAAAGCTGACTTCAAAGTTTTGTAAGCAACAAACCTTTCGATCCACGAGCACTTGCCCGACAAATCACCAAGCGAACAAAGGTAACCGCAACTTCGTACAGGAACAATAGTAGTGGCCAGTTCATAAAACCTAATGCCAAAGAACAAGAAACAGAAGACGCACCATCACCATCAGACAGGCGCGACAAAAGGGGACTTGACTCACGAAGAAATTTGGGATGACTCAGCACTGCTACGGAGTTGGAACGATGCAGTGAGGGAATACGAGGTAAATTTCCATTCACAATTTTCCTCCCCTACCATAAAGCAACTATGCGAAGCCTCCGAGTCGTTTAAACAATACTAGCAAACCAAAACCCAGCAATCAAATGCCAAAACCATGATATCTACACAACCTTCACTCCAAACACTCTCTTCCAAGGAAGCAAGACTAACCCAACAAATGCTTATAGTACTACCACTCTATCCACGCCCGAGGCGAGGACGTCGAAGAAGTCCTACGCCAAGCAGAACTAGCGGACTCGGATCAGGCGCAAACCACTGCTGCACAGATGACAAATCCAGATGTGCCACAGAACGGTCTTGATAAGCGAACGGTAGAAGGGGAGGATGTTTCGTCTGACGAAGGGGAAATCAGCGATGATGATCATCTTGATCAAGCTCGTGCATCGACGTTGGGGACGGCGAAGGAGGGTTTTATGTCTACGAAGCAGGCACAGACGTCCATTTCATTAAACTCATTAATGCCAGCGGAAACGAAAATCGATGTTCGACAACTCCCGAACACCAATAATGCAGCACTACATAAATCCGAACCTTCAACAACAGAATCATCAGCACCAGTACCAATCCATCCCGCTAATACTCAACCTACATCTGTCCCAGCACCAGCATCAACATCAATACCGGCAACAGACTCCATAACACTGGAAAACATAAAAATGGCCTACTACTGGGCTGGCTACTACTCTGGTCTGCACGATGGGCAGCAACAGCAGCAGCAGCAGCAGCAAAAACAGCCACAATGACAATAAAAGCCACCAACATATACAAAAACTCTTACTCAATACACCACTACAGAAAAGCGGAAATACCACACCGCCACCCAAAACACGAGCTACCATAACTGAGCCCCGCCTGAACCAAGGCAGTCCACGCCATGCAGCCCACCGATGCACCCAAACACTACGATCCATACATACATACGTACACATACAGATCTGAACCACATGTCCTACCACGCCACCACGTTATCAACAATTGCAAACCCAACTCAACAGAACCCAGAACCGGTGCCGGTCCTAGTACCAACACAGCACCAGGCACTACAAGAAGTCCATGCAATGCGATTACGGCAAATGGGATGAGATTGTGGATACCATATGCGGTGTTTATGATACCGCAAGTTGAAGTTGATAACAATCCAGTAGGGGAAGTGGGAATTTGGATTAAAGGAGGGACAAGGAGGTAATGAGATCGAGGAGGGGGAACTGCTTGACCGCTTGCTTGGAACGAATTGATGTAAGTGAATATTGTATCAGTTTGAAATGTTTGAATCATGCTATGGATCCATTGAATTCTTCAGCTGATGATCTGGCTTTCTATTGTGGTATGCCTACCAATGCCACCCGTCACAATAACGAGGAACCCTACCTCGAGAAAGGTCGAGACCAATGCTGCTTAATCCAATTCCGCTTCGTAGTAAACGTAAGCGCTGTATTCTGTTGCCTCACTACCAGCGGCCGCTCCTCCTCCCATGTCACCTTGCGACATGCCCTGATCTTTACTTATTCTTCCCCGCTTGTCCCTTCCAAAAGCATTTCCTGCCAGGTATCCATACTCGGTATCGAGACCTTGTTTAGCTCTCTGTGCCTTCTTGACGTCGGACTGTTGATGATTTAGTATTAGTGTATCCAACTTGTAAGTAGGGACTCACCTTTATCAATGCTGCCACGAAATCTAATGGCAGACCGTATCTCAGCACACTCTCCACGAAACACCTCAACACAATTATATGCACAAGACACATCACAGCTTCACTCCAGCCTGTCCTTCCTAATCGTAATGTCTCTCCCCACACTCTCTTCTCTTCCGCTTCAGTCTTCTTTATCTCCTTCTGTTCTTGTTCTTTTCCACCCTCCTTGAACTTGAATTCTCTGGGCACCCACTTCCTTTCTCTGCACTTATGCACAAATTCCTGGCCGTTCTTCTTGAATACTGTAACTGCGTATAAGCTAAACTCATCATCTTTCTGGATGTAGTATGCTGAACGTGGCACGACTCTGGGTGACACTGTTTCGTACGAGCGAGTGAAGTCCTTAACGGACGAGTTAGGAATGGCGACAAGGTGGGTTTCGAGGTATTCGGAATCGGAGATAAGCATGTCCGGAGACACGATGGAAACAAGAGATTTGGTGCTGAGGTTGCCGGTCTGTTTGCGTGAAAGATTTTGAGATTGAGAGCGGATAGTGTTGTATTGGTTGTATTTGGCGCGGACGTCGTTATCGATTGAGTTTGCTTCCTAAGTAGGAGTGTTAGACAGGTAAGATGTTGATGAATGTTGCTTGCCTTCTGAAGCAAGTCCATAAGTTCCCTTATCGGTTTGTCTGCTCTATACTTGACCTTGTTCCAGCTGAATGTTCGAAGGTACTGTTCTAGTGGCTCTGAATTCCTGTCAGCCTCAGATTCGAAGATGGCGCCTCAAACTGTAGTCCATACTATCGTTGACATTCTTGTGCCGTATGATCTGCTCTTCATCCCCATCCAAAACATTTCGTAGCGTATCTCCGACCTTTGACACCACACCTTTACATAGTCCTTCGATCTTTCCTAGCTCTTCGGACTGCTGTATTAGCTGGTCCAAGGTGCCGATTTTGAAATCCGGTACTTGGAAGGGCAAGACCTGGCCGTTGTCGGATTTCACAGCCCGCTGTATGGAGGATATGGCATCATCCCTGTGACCAGATGGTGTAATCGAGGAAGGTACCGCAACGAAGAGATATTTGGCTTTTTCTGGCATGCTGTAGCTGCAACGGCAAATTAAAGAACCTGATGAAGTGCGCAGAGGTGAGAGGAATAGTACGTGTATATCAGAGTTGCAAATTGAGCGCTGTCTATCGATTAAGCTGGTATTGAAGGTGGTGGTGGTTTTGTCCTACCTCCATCGCGGTTGCGACTGCCAGTCAAAAGCATGAACCTGAACCAAGTTGCATCATGCCGAAGAAGTTGCGGGACTAGGCTCGACTCGGCTGCTTCACATAACTATAAGAATGGGCCAAAATTTATGTTCATCTGGGACGGATAATGATTGCCAACGTTCTACCGTAAAGTCATATCTGGATGGCATGAAAATCCATGGTGCAACTTCAGCCAATTTGATGGCCTATTGAATCCCGCACCCGGCAATATATCCCTTGACACGCTCCAAAACAAGCTATCCTTCTATGCATGTGCCATCGACTCCTCCCACTCTATTGCACCAATCCTTGGAGCCTGTCCTATGTAATACATGCGCATTCTGTGTATACGCGGGAACACTAAATCACTTGTAAGGTGGTAATTACGTCGCTTGCCGGTACAAGTTTTTCAAAACCTGTGTGGACTGTTAGTGGACTGCTACTGTAAAACACTTCCCGCGTTCTTGCTTACCTTCGCGTGCTTGGGCTCGATGAAAAGTGCGTTGGCCTCGACTAGGCGACTCTTGATCCGTTCCTCGCCTTGAAGATCGAGACCTTCCAACGGCTCGATCCATCCTTCCGCCCATCCTTTTCTCCCCTCGACCTTTGTTGTCTTTGCTATCAAAACAAGGAATTGGCCAGCCATCGTTGGCTTCCGGTAGCTGATGTTGAGTTGCGCAGTGACTCCGACCTTGTTGGGCATGGCAGCAAAAGCGCATCTTGCAAGACCTTCATCTAACATCGTCGCTAGAAATCCTCCATGTATGATGCCTGGGTGACCACTAAGATTTGATCCAACGTAAAATATACACACCATGCTCTTTCCTCCATTTTCAATGAAATAGTATGGCGGAACGACAATCTTGTCAGGTCCAGCCAGTGTTCCTGCTGTAAGATTGTGGTGCCGTATCTCTTCCGGTACTTTCAAATGGGGTCGTGATTCTGTCCAATCTGGGTTGGCTCGTAACAGTCGCGCAGCCTCACAGTTCTTGATGTGCTCGTCAATCTCTCTCGAAAATTCGTCGGGAGCCTCCCAACGGAGTGTGTCTTCATTTGTTGGTATAGAGCCCATGACTAAAGAGGTAAGGTAGGGAGGAGCGTAGCTCAGAGCAATGTATCCACCAAGGACAAAGGCACCTAAGCTAAGCACAACACTGGTGACGATTCTCCGTGCTCGACTGGGTTGCTTGTCCTGTACAACGACTGCTTATAGTTAGAGTTGATGTTGGTCGCAAAGCGTAGGCGCATACCTGTTGAATATGTGGCGATGGTGGTTTGACACGGAAAACGAGTTCTATGCTTCAATCTCGTGAAGGATGTTACTGAGTTGGTGTTGGCTCGAAAGGTGTGGAGGGGAGCTCTCGGAATTAGTAGTCCCACAGGACTTCTCAACGTTCTGGAAAAAAGTGAAGCCATGTTCAGATGTGCCGGGAAGAGTCTGGTCCGAACGGCCGCGCCTCCCGGCATAGTTCAATTGACGCAAAGGCGAAGAATAAATTTCTGATCCGCTGGCGAACAGAAATATGAGCCTTAGTCTGCAGTGGAACGATCGCCCTCGAGATGTACAGATACGACATACGCCAGAAGCAATCTTCCGATAACGCAGTGGATGATGCCACATGGGAGCCAGGATTTCCTGCTGTGCCTCGGATCTTGGCATCTGGTGAACCACAGCTCCGGGACTTTCATGCTGCTACCACATCGGTGCCGTTGTTACTGAGTCAATTGCATCAAAAAGTGTACAGGATACTCCTGGGTTGCGAGAGTTGGCTTGCTTCGTTGCAAATTGACGCTTAGCACAGCTGCAGCACTGTGGCTAGGATCAATTACGGTATGTGTGGCTAGCAGAGAACTGTCTTTTCTGAGACATGAAAAAATGCTTTAAAATAAAAGTAATCATGCAAGCCTGCTTGCTCTCGGAACACATGTCTCATGTTCAAGCGGACGAGACCATGCATCACATCGAGCCGCTCACGAGACGGAATGCGTGCAGTCGCCTTCGAGCTGCTCGGCGTGCCCAACAGCCTCGCAACGTCCATCAAGAATAGTAGTCTTCCGGTCGGTGCAGGTGTGCTTTGTTTCTTTCTCGACCGCGTCTTTGCCGGCACAATAGGACCTGAATGTGGACGACAATGAGTCCCCTGAAGTGAGTTCGAAGAAGACGACAGAGTCAAATTTTACATTTCCGGGTGTGCTATAGGAGACGCAGGACATTGACTCGTGGATGGCGGGAGTATGCTAACACTCTACGTGAGCTACACAAGACTGTGCAGGTTTTGTCCCAAAGCCTTTCGATCCTGAAACCTGTTACGGCAAGATCACAATGGCGAGCACTATGATGGACTGAACAACCATAGTAAGTATGGATCTTGTCGCAGTGGTGCCGGAGCCATCGCTGTCAAAACAACGCTACCTATCTGATCAGATGGCCGTGGCTGACAAACCACTCAATCACCATCTCTGATACCGTTGACGACGTCGGTGTCATGAACCAGCTCATACTGAGAACCCCAATTAGTCAACAGCGACGGCTCACTCACAAAAGCAGTTACCTGCTCCTGCAGAATTGCGGTCAATGCGCCCTCGACAATGACTAGTTAACCGAATACCTTACTTCGGCCTGGTCTATAGCACGTCGATGCCTCTGTTCGACCTAGAAGATGGCTCTTCTTGGTTCACATATCCTTCTGATCTTCATCAGATGGCATGTTCATATCGTGTCTCAACAACATCTTCGAGAGCATAATCTCCAGCATCGTCTGCCGCCTTGCACAAGCGAAGCAGGTCTTCAAGAAGTGCTTTCTCGTATTCCAATGCCTCTTTGACAGGCATAATTGGGTCAACTGGGTTGTCGGGAAATTGCGTGTTAGGTGCTGGGATGTCACTTGGCTTGGAACGACCACCACGTTGGACGAGGTAGCTTTCGAGCCACATGCCATCTGCGAAACACTCTGCGGCTGCTCGCTTGAAGAGTCTGTTTATGCTTAGTCGGCGTTCTTCTACTATCTGAGCGCACAACCACGAACCTGGAAAATCCGTGAAGACCGATGTTGGCACGAGCGCAGTCATTGCCTATCTTTCGGTAGAAGAACCATGTCTTCCACTCCATGGCAACGTGGCCTCGAATAGCCTTGTTTCAATTAGCACATCATGACGTGGTTGTATTCGAGATTTGCCTACATCATGAAGCTTCTCGTCGCCAAAAGTGCTAGCTTGCACATACTCGTCAATGTTGGCTTCAGAGTGCTCCCTGAGAGCCTGTTGAACGGCCTCGGTGTGCTTTCCGGATGATTGATCGCCACTCGACATATTGCTTGATAGTTTCTAAACGGTTTGAATGAAGGTTGCATCAAAGGTGAACACTGATCTGAGATTTATATCATTGCGTCTCCTGCAGGTACATCTCCGCTCTCCTAGAATGAGCGTCACTCAACATGGATGACACCTCGAACGCCCACTAATCCAATTGCCTCGAAGCAGGTTTTACACCAGCAAGAGGCCACCGACATGTCTTTCTGCAACTAAGACCCGGTCCGTTCTCAACAACATGAATAGTTCTCGTGCCACATCAGGAAAGCCAAGCCACAAGGAATAGCGGGAATGCAGGGAGCTCAAGGGTCCGGAAGCTAGTCAGTATCCTATTGGTCAGAAATATATTTCCGCGAAGTCGGGGTAAGCAGGATTCATGTCATACCGCAGCATGGTATTCTTTTCCAGCTCTACAGCCGTAATTTCCGTGGCCTAGGCTGTCCTGTTTCGATGACATTACTTTATCTGTTCCGTAGTACGCACCAATCACAGTTCGTGGGTGAGCAACGAGTTTGAGGACAATCGAACCCCTCTGCATTGAAGTCCATGAAATCAAGGTCCGACCGTCAATGTCTACCCACTCAGCTACCCGTGTACGACAACGTTCTTGTACCCATCTGTATCGTGATGTACGGAGCTGCCAAAAACTTGATCTCGTCCTGCCTTTGAGACAGGGGTCAATGTCCAAGAGCATGTCCCGGGAATCGATCCCCTGACAGACCAACCTTGAGTCCCTCGATCTCTAACATCCCTTCGAATCTCTGGAGGAGGCCCTCGAAAGAATTCTAGTCGCCTCATCAGCTGCAAACAGCTAACACTGTCCCGGCTCGAGTGAAGGTCAATGCAATCTAGGCTATGAGGTGGCGTTCTTCACACGCACTTTGCAGCGTGAAGCGGACAACATCGATATGAACATGCCATCTGATGAAGATCAGAAGGATATGTGAACCAAGAAGAGCCATCTTCTAGGTCGAACAGAGGCATCGACGTGCTATAGACCAGG
>Ga0115842_100603_pt1 | contig 14683 bp, 9 predicted proteins | sample InSIn2SAF170_2_FD_83856 | JGI IMG/M metagenome (GOLD analysis project Ga0115842, IMG submission 83856)
CAATTTTATTATGGCATGCTAGACTTGGACATCTAAACTATGATAGTCTCCGCTTATTGAAGAAAAATGGTGTTGCTGGTTTGCCTACAATTCCTAGCAAACATAAGCAATGTGATGCTTGAATTCTAGAAAAGCATAGCAAACAGTCTTTTCATGATTCACATTCAAAAGCACATAGGAAGCTTGAACTCATTCATTCATATTTATGTGGTCCAATGCCTGTTCCTTCTGCAAATGGAAATAAATATATCATGATGTTTATTGATGATTACACCAGAGTGTGTTGGGTTTATTTATTGAAGAACAAATCTAATGCCTTTCAAACATTCAAGAATTTTGATAAATGGATTGAAAATGATGCACAATCTCATATTGGGTCTATTTTCACTGATAATGGAAAATAATATACATCAAATGATTTTGAAAACTATCATCGCCAACATGGGATCAAACATCAAACATCTGTGCCTTATAATCCCCAGCAGAATGGTGTAGCTGAAAGAATGAATAGAACAATCTTGAATATGGTACGATCCATGCTTTTCTTCAAAAATGTAAATATAATGTTTTGGGCTGATGTTGTTTTGTGTGCTACATATATAAATAATAGATGTCCATCTAATGCTATAATAAAATTGATGGAAGTGTACCTTCTTCATGATCAGAAATATATGAGAAATGTTGTGCATGAACAGATGTTCCTTGCAGTTTTAGAAGCCTTTCTTCTTATATTCCCCTCATGACAAGTGAGTGGTTAGATGCTTTTCTTACCTCAAGCTTGTCATCAAACATATGAATGGAGTGACCTTGCTGGCGGATGTGGACCAAGGACAACAAGTTTCTTTTGAGCTATGGGAGATATAGAATGTGATCCAGAAGAAAGTCTAGAAGACCAGGCAGTTTAAGCCTGATTGTGCCAAGCCCTGATGGCTTGATTTTTGACTGATTTGCAAAGTATACTGCTCCATCAACATTGTCAGTGAAATCTTCAAAAAATTCTTTTCTATGAGTCATGTGACAGGTTGCTCCTGAATCAAGCAACCAATCATTCTTCGAAGAAGCAAGTGAAGCATTAAACAAATCTTCATTTACTCCAATGTTACATTGTGCCTCAATATAGTGAGCAGATTCAGGTGCTTTACCTTTGTCTGTATCATCAATTTTACCTTTCTGTTGGTTTCTTTTCTGCTCAATTTTGTCCCATGGTAGCTTGCATGTAGAAGCATCATGTGATCCATTTCTTTTGCAGTGAACACAGTGTAAGTCTGCCTTTTCTCCTTGAGAATGTCTACCCTCCTGCCTCTGAAATATCCACCTCTTCCTCTTCGTCCACCCCTTCCTCTTGTAGAGTCTTGAGCAGGATGCTTTTCTTTATGAGAAAGGCACATAGTCTCTTCAGAAGATTCAGGGGTTGTCTTCTTTCCGAAAGCTTTCTCTCTTTCAACAAACTTTTTCACAAGAGAGTCAAAGGTTATATCTTTAAGATTTCCATTTGCTTGTAATGACTCAAGATAGTCGGAGTAAGTAGGATAAAGTGCCTTGAGAAAATAAATAAGAGGAATATCCAATTCAACCTTAGTGGATTTGATATCATGCATTATACACTTTACTTCAGATGAAAGAGCAAGAGGATCATTATTTTGCACTTCAAGAGTGAAGAGTTTAATCATGAGTTGGACTAATTCAAGTGCAGAATGTGAGTCATAGAGTTCTTTTAGCTTTTGTAAAGCTTCAAAGGTAGTTGAATATGATGAAATATGGTAACTCACATCTTCATTTACAGATGCTGCGATTAATGCATAAGCTTTGATGTTCTTGTTTTCCCAAATGACGAGTTCTTTCTCTGAGGTAGGCTATACTGGGTCATCATCTCCTTCTCTGACACACACTCCTTTCCACAACTCATTGAAGATGAGGGTGTTTTTTATCATCCGGGACCATTTAGGATAGTTCTCCTTGCCACTGAGAAGTATTCCTACCATAGAGATGATTGAATGCATTCTGTAAAAAAAAACTTTTGCTGATAGAAAAAAATACTTTTGCTGATATACAGTGAAATTGTACTTAAAAAAATTTCCTTGGGAAATAGTTTTTGTTGTTTAAAAGTAATCAATCATTCATCGCGAGCTCTACAAAGTTGGAGCAACAACAGAATCAACCGCGAGCTCTACAAAATTCACTGAAATGACTAAAATGAGAAGTGGAGGTGTATTATTAAAAAAATGGAAAGCAATGGTGTGCATACAACGCAACGCAGTATGGAGTGCAACATGGAGTGGTAAGAATATGTGACAGCATAAAATACGACAGCGTAAATATGTGAAAGGATTTTGATGGCAGCAAGAATATGTGACAGTGTAAAATACCAGATAGTAAATAATATGTGAAAGGATTTCGATGGCAGCAAGAATATGTGACAGTGTAAAACACCACAGAGTAAATAATATGTGAAATAATTTTGATGGCAGCATAAATACCATAGCGTTAATACATCTCATATACAATCAATCTCTGTCATGTGGAAAACAAGGCAAAAATGCACATGTACTATTAATTTGTCATCACAAATCCATTCCATTACCCGGTGGTATTTGAAGTGTTGGTTCAATTCCAATGACCATTGGACAAACAAGAATACCATACAACGTTTAATGGGTATGGTGATGGCGATATAGGTAAGAATGCATATGAATGATAAGGTATATGGTATGCTGGTGGAGGCACAATGGAGGGGAGGTCTATGGAGAGGTGTAAAACCAGTGTATACCACACGGCGTATGCCACATGACTGGTAAAAAACACACAGCGGACTGGTTAAAAAAAACACAGTGTTATAATACCACAGACATAGTGTTATAATATTGTATTGCAAATAGTCTGCCTGCTCCTAAACACAGCCTCCAAACGCTGCTCCCTTAGTCCTCTGTTGCACAGTCGAACTCCCTCCTCACAGTCATGAGACATCACATTCAAACGTCCCACTCGTATATCCATTCAACAATGCATATAAGAGCTGGTAGCGTATCTCTGCAGTGGCACCGTTAGGTCTCATTATGGACAGATGTTTAGTGTGGCAGAGGCAGATTATTTCAGAACAGAAGGGAATAAAGTAGAGGCCAGGACAGAGGAGTTACAGGGAGCATAATAGCTAAAACAATGAGCTGGCTCTGATACCATGTCAGGCCAGGAGTAACTCCAGTTTGGCAGAAAACTGATTCGATTTATTTCATTAGGTAGCTATTGTTATATACAAAGAATGTGACTGCTCGGTTCATCTTCTGATGACTGTTCACATTCCAAATTCACCCAATCGCAGAGGATTAGGTGTCAACAAATTGTTACCCATAAACACAGAACTACCGTTTACATTTTCATACGAGGTAAACCAATTTCTATGTGGGCACATGTCATGTGAAGTACCAGACTCTAACAGCCAGCTATCTAAACCCTCAGAGACATTACATTCAGGTGAAGTTTAATCTATCATACATAATTCTTCAGCAGATAAAACTTCATCTATCATACCTGAATTGACCTGATTCGCTTCGTTCTTTAGGTTTTCAGATTCCTTTCGTTTCCAACAGTCCTTCTTCAAGTGTCCAACCTTACCGCAGTTCCAACATTTTGCCTTACACTTCTTTCCCTTCGATTTCTATCTGGAAGACCCCCTTGGTTTTTCTCCTCTTTCCTTTGAGTGTCCTCTAGCTTCCATGGGTTCTGATGCAGTTGTTTCAGTGCTGGATTTCCTTCTACTTCTTCAGACATGAGAGCTCCCACAAATGATTCAAACTTCAAAGAATCAGTAGTTCTCAAGCTGATTGAAGTTACGAAGTGATCCCATGATTTAGGCAGAGAACACAGCAAGGTTATGGCTTTATCTTATTCCTGTATTTTGACTTCCATATCTGTTAATTGACATATTAGTGTATTAAAAACATTCAAATGTTCTACAATGTTTGAACCTTCTTCCATTCGAAGACTGTATAACTGTCTTTTCAGATAAATTTTGTTGGTTAATGACTTTGTCATATAGAGTTTTTCAAGTTTTTCCCACAATCCTGACGCCGTAGTCCCTTCAACAATGTTGAGTAGAACTTCATTTGCTAGGCATAATCGGATGGTACTGAGTTCTCAGGCATCTAAGTCCTCCCAGTCTGAAGTAGTCATGGTTGCAGGTTTCTTAGTTGCCCCATCCAATGCCTTGTGTAACCCTTGTCGCACAAGCAAATCCCTAACCTTCAGTTTCCAAAGAGCAAAATTGCTCTTTTCGGTGAATTTCTCCACCTCGAATTTTGCATTCTACATCTTGGCCATTTTTCCTCCTTCCTAGGGTTTTAATCTTTCTAGGAATTATATATATTTTTCTTTGTCTTTCTCAAAAAAAAAAAAAAAATTCGCCAATTCAATTATTTCAAACCCTTTGTTTATTTTTTCTTCAAACTACATGAAATCATTCCTTCAATTCACATAAAAAAAACCTCCTTTTACAAATTGCTGGAAAACTTCTCAGAAAAATAAATTACTCGGATCTAGATATATTTGTAATACTTCAGCTTCCTTGCAGCATATGGCTGATGGAAGATAACTCTACATGCAAGCAACAGGTCCACGACTTCCTCCTCGGGCTGCAGTCAATGCTTCACGCTCTGCTCATGCAGTGGCGTTCCTCCTCACACTGCAGTCAACACCCAACTCTGCCAGACTACGCCAGACTCTTCATGCTCTGACCCAAACCAGGGATTCATGCTCAGGCAGAGGCAGATTCACGCTCTGATCCAACGCAGGGATTCACGCTCAGGCAGAGGGAGATTCATGCTCTGAGCAATGCAGGGATTCACGCTCAGGCAGAGGGAGATTCACGCTTTGAGCATGCAGGTTGCCTCCTTTTCACGCTCAGGCAGAGGCAGATTCACACTCCGATCAATGCAGGTTGCCTCCTTTTCATGCTTAGGCAGAGACATATTCACGCTCTGATCAATGCAGGTTTCCTGCTTTTCATGCTCAGACAGAGACAGATTCACGCTTTAATCAACGCAGGTTGCCTCCGTTACAGACCCTCCTTCGTCCTCACGCTGCAATCAACGCAGATTCAAGCCAGCAACACGTAGTACACGTAGGGTGCTGTAACGGTGGTCTGAAAGCGTTGGTCTTCCACGCAGCAAAGAAAAAGTCTTCAACTCACGCCTTCAACACACAACTGCTTTCTTTCATGCCCATGCTCACCGCCCTTAGAGCTCTGATACCAATTGTTGTATAAATAACTGAAATAATGAAGAAAAACAAATAATATTAACATAATAACCCAGACAAGAAACTGAATTTGGATTGGAATTTGTTATTTAACAATGATTCTCCACATCACATTTCATGGGCATTTGATAGTTTTATATCATCGACCATCATTACATAACTAATTATTCGGTATAAAACTATCTAGTTACATTTTACCCAAAGTTAGTAATTTGTTGTCAAACTAACAAGATTTCCCTCTTTGGAGGTAATCATCTTGGTTCCTAAAGAATATCATCATAGTTAGAAATTAATTCACACAATTCATTTTTATACGCATGATCACAACCCTTGAAAGCATCGAATAATTCTGCATCTTTTCCCCTTACAATCATAAGAATGCAACCCTTACTGGAATTCACCAACCTATTCATTTGTCCTGCACTAACAAGGCTAGCATTAATTTTATATTGATGAGCCCTTACAATATATTCTACCCCATATTTTGTGATTTGGTATTTGTTTTCATGATGAAATAAGATTGCCTTTCTATCATATACATATGGATGCCCTAACACCATGCCACAAATGTCTAATGGTATCACATCAAGTTTTACCTCATCCACTAACTTAAAAGCGATCACAAATTTAGCCTTGCATTGCTTAGTTACATTTAGTTTTGCTTTATCATGTATACATCCAAGTGTGTAAGGTTTTGGATGTGGTTTAGTTTCCAAGCCTAGCTTCTTTACCAAGGACTCTGAAATTAAGTTTGCTTGGGATCCGGTATCAAATAGAGTTTCCACTTTTCTATGATTTATGATAACTCTAATATGAAATGGCTGAATTATCTTTCTTTCATTAGGAAGAGACTCATCTCTTGAACAAGTGCCTTCCTGTGATTCAGAATTAACATGAGGTGATGAATGCTTCATCTCTTGAATTGAATCCAAGGTCTTTTTGCACAATTGCCACTATCCTCTGCTTGCCTTTTCCTCCATACTTCTTTGGTCTCTTTTCCAAGTACTGTTTCCAAAAATGATCGTCATCATGAGCTTCCTTTCATAGTGATTGCAATAAGATATTTCTCCTTCATCTTTCTTGGATGATGTCATCCTCTTCTCCTTTCCTTTTCCATTCACTTTGGGTTTTCCATTTGGAGGTTTGAAAGGTGGTTTCTTGAAAATTAATGATCATCTTTTCACTTTTGTCCCTGTTCTCAAGATGAATTTTGCCTTCACACCGGCGGAGTCAATAGAAGTTGGTTCAAACAATAATAATGAATGTCTAAGGTAACCATGTAATGATCTAATATACTTTGTTCCTACTTCAGGTGAGTCAAGTGCAATGTCAAAATTAAGTACCTATTTTCTAAATTCCTTTGTAAATCATTGAACACCTTGACCTCTGCCTTTCCTTAAGTATTTCCAATCCATTAATGCTTTCTGTTTGTAGCCCAAGGGATAGAATTGTTCCTTTAATGCAGAAATGAAATTAGGCCATGAGGAAATAATATTACCCACACTCTTACTACTTGTCAATTTTCTCTCCGACTAAAGGAGAGTGGTGTTACTTACCCAAAGAGAGGCCAACTGAATCTTTGCCTCGTCCTCATCGATTTTCTAAATCCTGCAGTAGATTTCAATCTGCCTAATCTAGTTGTTAAGATTTTATGCATTACTTACACCATTAAACATGGGAAGGTCAAGTTTGACATCTAATTTAAAGAAAGGTTTCTTAGATTCATCCCTTGAATTTCTATAATTATGGCGATGAGAGGAAGAAGAACTTTCATTCGTGGAAGCAGAAGGAGGGGGTTCTTCTCCACCATTTCCATGTGTTGAACAATGTTCTTCTATTTTTATCTCCTCTTCCTTCTCTAGCCTTGAAAGCAAGTGACTGACATTCTCTACCATTGAATAGAAGGTTTTGTGGAAATTTCACTCCTCTTCAAGACAAGCCTCTTCATCTAACATGTTTCTCCTTCGATGTGCACGTCCTGCTTCCGAAGCTCTACTACCATAGAAAACTTGATATGCACATGAGACAGGAGGAGAAACAAATAAAGCATGAAAGAATACAATAATATTTGATCAATTGTTCATCTGACTTAGATAGCGTCTCTAGGGCCTGCTCGATCAATGGGGAGGCCTTCATTCATTAAGTGGCATGAAAAAGAAGAGTACAAGCATTAGTTACAAAAAGGAGTCTTATACCTCCATACTAAAAAGTGGTTGAAAAAATCAGAACTCCGATGGAGAAACAGACAGTTCCATTGCATTTGTGGCGTCGCAAAATGTTGAAACCGTATAAAATTTGTAAAATTCTGAGAAAATGAAAATTTAGCTCTCTTGCAAAATTTTGCCTCAAACTACGTGCACTGCCTCCTCTACCTAAGCACACTAAAAAATTGTCTTTAAATATAATTTTGAGGGTGTATTTCTCATTAATGTTGTTGGCATAGTTGTTTGTGATCCAGTTTAGAGTTTGGGAGGTCAAACCTCGCCTCCTCCTTTTTTAATACACCACAAACAAAAATATTTTAAAATTAAATTTCAATTGGGACGGGCTTCCCTTGGGTAGCCTACCCACCATACCCACCTCTGTAATTTTTTAATGGTGCACCTCCTCCATTTTTGGTTACGGTGTTGTTGGTTTTGGATTCGCTCGTGCCCCAAGAGTCAGCCCACCCATCTCTGATAGTTTGGTGGTTCTATGGGAGCAATGGAGGCGCCATCATCATGGCCTGTCCCTCCCACATTTATGTTGAGTTCCATGGTTGGGAGAGGGGCCAAGGGTTGTGGCTTTCCCCTCCTTTGTTTGTTGTTTATTTTTGGGGTGGCAGGGTTGGTGGCTCACCACACTTTTTTTAATATTTTTTTGTTATACCAAAACAACCAGCTCATTTTTGAAAATCTAGTTTTCGATCGAAGGAGTCCTCTTAATGAGGCAACAATTATTCCTAGAATTTGGACAGAGTTAGCCGGATTCCATGTTCCATAGAAAGTCCAAATTACCCCTTCATTTCCTGCTGAGTCATCAAAATTCAACCCAATTTTGACTGGCTCTATCTTCTTCATCTGGACTCATATTGGAGTGTCATTTTCATAGTTGGAATCAGGCCGATGAGCACTTCGGTTTGATGTCAAGTTCATTTCCCTTCCACCAATTTGATTTTGAGATTTTTCTCATGCCACTATCAGAAGATCCACCTAGATCAATGTGTACCACAAAAAATGATTTTTGGTTGGTTGGTTTCACTGACAATGATTGGGCAAGAACTGTCAATGATAGAAAGAGCACGTGAGGATATGTTTTTCATTTGGTTATGGAGGAATTTCATGGGTCTCCAAGAAACAGCCAATAGTTTCATTATCAACAGTAGAAGTTGAATATGTCGTCGCAACAGGAGCAATGTGTTAATTAGTTTGGATGAGAGGGATGTTGAGGGATCTTCACCATGACCAAGAGGGAACAACAACTATTTTCTTCGAAAACACTTTTGCAATTGAATTATCAAAGAATTATGTCTTTAGAAAGAGGACCAAGCATATTGATGGTAAATATCATTTTATTAGAGAATGGATTAGCAAATGTGAAATTGTATTGTAATTTGTTGACATTTTCACAAAGTCATCGACATGTGAAATATTTTTTTAATCTGAGAGACTCTTTCAGAATTAACAATGGTGATAGTTATTATTAATGAAAAATGTTGGAAAATTAATCCCAACTACTGCGTTAAACACACTAACAACAACCATACTTTTCAAATGATTTTTTCACTTAGTCAATTTCTTTGCAAGTTGAAGGACAAAAGGTCTGAGCAGGAGTAGGAGTTCTCGAGTCCGTAACATATCAACATACATCAAGAATTTAAGAATGAACTTTAATTTAATGTAGGGTTCATAATTAAGTATGGTCAAACATTTACACCGCAAGTGAAATATTTACTACGCGACATAGATATGAACAATCGCCCATCCTCTGTCTTAAATATTTTCTCTTTCATGTATTAATGAGTCAAAAATGTATGTTTTGGATAAATATGAATTTAAAGTCATTTGCATGTTTAATCGAGAGTGAGGTTGTATGTATGTGAGGTAGTGAGGAGAAAATCGTGGAGTAATTTGTGGTGGGCCAATGAAAACATGATTTACCGCAAGTGAAATATGTACTGCATGACAGAGATATGAACAATTGCCCAACCTCTATCTTAGATATTTTCTCTGTCATGTATTAATGAGTCAAAAATGTATGCTTTGGTATGAATTTAAAATTCATTTGCATGTTTGAGAGAGACTGACGTTGTAAGTATATGAGGTAGTTAGAAGAAAATCATGGAGTAACTTGTGGTGGGCCAATGAAAATGAGTTTTACAGAGTTTTACAAGGAGTTACTACTCAACCCCTAGTGAAGCATAAATCACATTAAGATTGTTTTGTTTTACTTGGAGTAGAAGCCTGCAATTTATCATACTCATGTATTTACATATATTTTATAACATAATCCAAATGGTTTTTTGCGATATGGCTTTAAACATTCACGAGTAGATTTATGGCAACCACATTATTTTACTCTATTTTTCCCTAAGTTACCTTTTGTGTTTTACTTAAGCCTATGTCCAATTGCTTACGAAAAGTGAAGTATTGCCGCAATTATTTTCTTGAGGAAAAATCCTCTCCTCTACCCATATCATTTTTCTAACAATAGAGCTCATCCTCTTCCTACTAAGCCTGAATAAAGTGGAGGACGGTCACCCAACAATTTCCAATAAATTCCACGTTCATAATCATTGAACAATATAAATGCTAGCTATACTTCAAAATCTAAATATGATAGCCATCGATGACTCTCCATTTTCTCTACTATTTATTTACATTATTTATAGTTGTTCAGCAATCCCTATGATTAGGTGTCAGCAACGTTCTAATATCAGACGAGAAATGCAATCATTTAATGAACATAAATAACTCGTAACAGCAATCTACAATGTTTTCCAACAATCTCCAAATATTGATATAATGGAGGGTCATTTGGTCTTCTACCAAACTAAGAGCGTACTCAGTCAAACACCACACTCCAGTAATAATAGACTCAAATATAGTTGCAGTCCCAGTGTTGGCCATAACACCATTCTTCCAGCGGCACCACCCTTCCAGCACATAATACACAACTCTTCATCACATCGTATGACCATTCCATGCAGCAATTGACTCCAAGTCTCACAGTAGGCAAGGAAATGCCTTAATGCAGCAAATTGACCCTTTAACACTCTCACTACATTTAGACTAGTGAATTCAATAATGCACATAATATTGCAGGGATAAGACATAGAAATCACCAATGCATGTGTGTTGGATGCAGAGAAGGTGACATTTCTAAAAAAATAGGCAAAACTTGAGGGAGTTACAAAGGGAGGAAAGCTAAAATTAGATCTGGCTCTGATACCATGTTAGGTCAGGAGGTAACTCCTCAAATGAGATTATATTATTCATTTAGGTTGTTCATTATTATATACATTAGGGAGTGACTGTTGAGTTTCATTTCCCGATGACTCTCCATTTTCTCTATTATTTATTTACATTATTTGTAGTTGTTCACCCAAGCCCTATGATTAGGCGTCAACAAAATAAAAAATTATACTTTCAACTAATTTCATACATATCTTATCCATTATATAGAACAAAGAAAACCCTTAGTCAGGCAGCAGTAGTAGCAATAATGATGTTAAGTTTATCAATTGTAATATTTACATTATACGAGTCCTTTACTTTTTAGGTCGTATTCCACTTCCCACTTGAAACAAAATTTCCACAACACTCACGCAATAATTTTATTCCACTTGCCACTTCCAACAACATTTACAGAACACTCATGAAATGATGCAAAGCTCTCAATTTGTGTGTGCAAGACACTAAAATTTTCAATACTATAATTTCTTAGTTAAAATATCGCAAAACACTTAAGTCATGAACCATAATTAGATGATCCCTCTCACAAATATTTCCTAAAGTCGAAGAAATAATATCATTGTTGTCAGAAAATTTTTGTTGATGTCTTCCTACAAGTTATGATCTCCAGCGAAACCATAGGAAAGTTTAGACAATAACATAAAATTTAATAAATAAATAAAAATTGTTGAATTGAGCATGTGGCAGTCCGGAGAAATTGTTTGACATAGAAAGAAGGAAATTTTCAGACCTATAATTTATCGAAATTACTAGTGATTCACAATATTCCCTTGAAAATATCGCTTTGTCGAAATAAAATAGTAGGTTGACATGAAACTTCAGTTAAAATACCCTCAATTTAATGCATAATTTGTCTCGTAAATTTATGTTTTACAATTTCTCTATCCAGGTATTATACTTACATTTTTCTATTAGGGATGAATCAATGGGTGCATGTCTGACAACTTACATGGTTTCCATTAGCTATGAGGATTCTATTCACTTTATATGTTGAAAATGGCATTATAATGTTGCTAATTCATTTTCATAATTGAACTTCCTTGAAAGTGTGTCATCATACTTACTGGAATGAGAAGATGTTAAATTGCCAACAAGGGCCAAACATCACTTTGAACAACTCTTATGAGGAAGATGATATTTTTCTTGGATTCATCTTTCCGAGAAGTGTAGGATTTATCTAAAGATCATCGCATTCTAACATGTACAAATGAAGTTATGAAGTTATTTCGATTATGGACAAATTGTCAAGGTCGGCTAGCCATCAAAATAACCTCTTCCTGCCTTCAACGTTGCATATAAATACAAGGTACCTCCTACTAATTTTAGCATCTCATCTCATTCATCTTTCACTCTCTCATATTGGTTAGGTACACATTTTTGGGTCTCTCTCTCTCCACATGTGCAAAAGGAAGGCTCTCTTTTCTAGCTGCCAAGTTGACCAGATTTGGCCGAAATTTCAGGAGGCCAAAATTTCAGGAGACTGAAATTTTAGGAAGCTGACTTTTCCAACATTGACCCAGTTTGTGTTTGGTTTTGTCAGGGAGACTTTTTTTTGGATAGGATGTTGTTTTGGGCACAAAAATCGAGGTATTTTGAGCCCTGCGTTTACTAGCACTCGTTGCCCGAATTCAGGTTGTTGCATTGACTTTTGTTGACCAGAATTGACTGGTTATTTTCAGAATGTTTCACAATGCATTATCTTGCTATTGGAGGCTGAGTTGACCAAGGTTGACAGAGCTATTTTGCAGGTCAATTTCCTCCATATTTACCAATGTTTACTTTTTGGTTAATTATTTCTATTTCTATTTTTTAACTGATCATTTTGGGCAAGTGAATATTATAAATTGTACTCTATCTCTGCTAAACTTGGAATTGCATGTTATCTTAAATCTATGGAGGATATTTGTAGTGCAGTGCTTTGGAATTATAGTTGGACCTTGAATAGGACTGTGGAGGATTATAAATATTATTGTGGAAGAATTAAAGAGAAAACCTGTGATAGGGCATAGATTCATCCCTTTTATGGATGTGACAAGGTGCAGACATTGGCTTCACCTTGGAGTAGTTTTTAGCCTACTGTAAGAAGCAGACCTTGATGCTTCTTTGAAGTAGATTCCAATTCCTATTTGAAGTTCTTCTTTGACCCTTTATTGAAGCATATTTTAAGTTGAGCTTCATTAATACTTGAACGAATAATCTTGGGAACAATATTCTTGGACAAACATTATTGAATATCATTTGTTGGATCATTATTGAAGACCTATTGTACAACTGTTGGAGACAATATTGTTGACCTTGAAGGCCTCATGGAATAGTATTTCAAGGAGTTTAAAAAATTATTGTAGAGATTTGAAGAACAATCGTGTAGGGCTAAACGAAACCTTTGAGAATTATTGAAGGATTCCTTGGTGAGTTCTTGAAGAAGTCCTTGAAGAGGCCTAGAGAAGGTGTAAAAATTGCGTTGCCTATTTAATCCACCTTGAAGGATGCTTGAAGATATTTGGAGGATTTATAGAAGTTGTTGTTGGAGATACTATTGGAGACCATAATTCATTGAAGCCATCATTAGGTGATATTGGAGATTTGGTTTAGGTGACATATAGAGTTGTGGTGATACCCTCTACGAAGATAAGGTTTTCATTGATGATGTAGGATGAAGACTACAATGAAGCTTAACATTGATATGATTGGGTGAAAAATAACTTAGGAGTCATGAAGAACAACCAAACATATGTTGAAAAAGTGAAGCTATAGGGTTGGAGCCCTTGGGGTTGGTGTCTTGGAAAGTTAAAGCTGGTGCTTGGAAAATATAAGATTGGTGTCCTTGGAGTTGGTGCTCCTAAACTCAATGTTCACTCCTTGGATAAGATAAGGTTGGAGCCTTAGAGGATTATAGTCTTGAAGAAACTAGATCGTAGTCTATACCAAAGAAGGGTTGGTGCCATAGGTTTTGGAGGATCTAAATTCAATGTTGGTGCCTTGAGAAGGTAGGGTCAGTTTCCTAGGGGTCAGAGCCTCACAAAACTTCAACTTGGTTCTTGGAAATAGGTTCAAGCCTCGGAGTTTGAAGATTAGTGTCTTCATCTAGGGTTGGATCCCTATATAGATTGTACTTGATTTATCGAAGGAATAAATTAACAAAAGTATTCATTCTATCATTTTCCATTTTTTTCTAAATACAAGTGATCTAACTGGTAAAAATAACAATTTAAATGAAATATTGATTCACCCCCACTCTCAGTATTGCTAACAATGGTATTAGAGTCAATAACTTCATTCAAAGGCTAACAGCTTGAATGTTATGAAACCAACTCACAAAGAGATAGAAAAGATATATGACCACCTTATAAATAAGCCTATTTGATGGGTTAACCTCCTTTACATACAAAAATGAACAATTCTTGGAAGACACAAATGGCAAGACCTCCTTTCTATATATAGGAGTCTAAGGGGTCATAATATAATCAGAGCTGAGATAACAATAATAATGTAAGGGCACAATAATAACAATAGTGGGCATCTATGGGGAAAAATAATAACAATATGGGGGCTACATGGGCACGAAAATATAATAACTGGGTTGTACTAGTAACAATAAGGGGTTACACAAGTAATATAGGGACCTACCATGCCGCTCTCCTTCAGAAAGTGTTGTCCTTAATGCTTGAGTAGTTCTTGATGCTTTTGTATAAGATTATTGTCCTCCCATGTGGAATCTTCAGTGGGTACATTATTCCAATTGATGAGATACTTTGAAATTGATCAATTCCATAGCTATCAGGTTCTTGCTTCTATGACTGCTCCAACATCCAATATGATTTTTCCTTCATTTTGTTATAGAAATATTGTTTGAAATGGGATTGGAATCTACTTCAAAGAAGCATCAAGGTCTGCTTCTTACAGTAGGCTAAAAACTACTCCAAGGTGAAGCCAATGTCTGCACCTTGTCACATCCATAAAAGGGATGAATCTATGCCCTA
>Ga0115842_100604_pt1 | contig 14677 bp, 18 predicted proteins | sample InSIn2SAF170_2_FD_83856 | JGI IMG/M metagenome (GOLD analysis project Ga0115842, IMG submission 83856)
AAATAACATTACCATCGTGGGTGGCAGCTCACGCACCGTCGGTGCCGTAGGCGGATGGATCTCTGGTGGCGGGCACGGCGCGCTCTCCAACACACTTGGACTCGGTGTGGACAACGTCATGCAAATCAAAGCCGTCCTCCCCAACGGTACCTACGTAACAGCCAACCGCTGCCAAAACACCGACGTCTTCTACGCATTACGTGGCGGCGGTCCTTCCACTTTCGGCGTCAACATCGAGATGACAACGCGAGCAAACCCACGCTGGTAATGTTATTTGCTTCGGCGAACTCGTATGTGTCCTGGAAACTATGTCCGGCGCCCAGTGTGACTCCATCGCCAGCCGGGGAGGCGCAGCCGTCAGGCGTGAAGCCCTTGGTCATCGTGATAGCAGGCCTCAGATTGTGCGTCCAGAGAGCGAGGGCGTTGGGTGCCGAGGAGCGGCCTTTGTAGTCATGGCCGCTGTTCTTGATGACGAGAGGAACCCCTGTGTTTTGGGAGAATTTGAGCGCGGCCTGGACGTCGGAGACTTGCTGCACGTTGATATAATAGCTGGGGACGCTGCCTTGGTAGCAATTTGCCGGGGCGGTGTAGTAGAGTGGGTTGGTGGGTAGGTTGTAGTCCAGTGTGCAGGCCTGGGCTTTGGATTGACACATGCCCCAGTTGGTCTGTAACATATTAGCGGATGCTTTTCAGTAAACGTGTCGAGAGGGAAGTTTTACGTTTTGGTAGCCGCCGTAGTTGTCGGCTATGAACTGTTCGTCGGTGTATCCATTTTGTACGGCGGAGCATTGAGCGGCGTTCGGTACTGCGGCGCTACCGTTGTAGAAGCTGTAGCATGGCTTTGCGAGAGGAGCGCCTTGGGCCAGTCTGCCACCGACGGAGCTGTTCAGGGAGGCCCATTGGGATGGAGTAATTTGAGAGATTGAAGTCGTGGCGCGGGGCTCAAGCAGAGGGCTTGCAGAGACGTATTGAGTCGAGATGGTGAACAAGAAAAATACGTGATACAGCGTAGTGAATGCCATTTTGGTTGCCAAATACAGAGATGAAAATGGACTCAGATAGCCTCATACCTCTTATATCAGAGTCAATGCCTCGGCCGCTTCTTTGCATGCAGGATGATGCTCCAACATGCTCTTTTCGGCATGCCTACTTTGCATCATTGTACGCCTACAGTCGCACACTTGCCATCATTTTGAGCGTGCAATGGAAACGTTGTGCATGCCGCGGACCCTTTCAGGCGTACCATGACAGACCAGCGGTAAGTCCCAGCCAGTAGGAGGATATCTGACTGATATTGTGCAGTGATGTTTACTCGAATTGGACTGGCGATGTGGCATCGGTCCTTGGTGGCTTGCGCAATTGCTGTGCGGTTTGGCGCTGGCAGAGCGGAGGGGAGAGCGACTTGCCGCCAAGAATTGCCCATTATTGCCCCAAGATCAGCATTCTTGCAGTAGGAGGTAGGGCGAAGGAGTTAGCACAGAACCCAGCGAGGCAGCGAGGACGATTTTGCCGCCTGGTCTTGTTAGTATTCTACTGGCTCGTCACCAAGAATGTTGTTGGACATACCGTATGGTAGCAAAGCTAGATCGTCAAAGGTGGGCGATCGTTCTATGCACTGTAGCCAGATGCTTTGCTTTTGGGATTAGTCTCAACCTGGTCTTGCTATGCTGTGAGACGCCCTCTACCACCTGCATTCTAACGGCGGCGGTCTTGAATCACGATTTGAGTCCAAATCTACTGATCGATCAAAACACCCAGCGTTGGAGATGATTAGTCTTGGACCAGCCTGGATCACTTCGTCATTTTAGAACAAGCGGAAGCGGCCGCTCGTGCCTGTCCTATAGCGGACCCCCCACCTTGAAAGGTGGCGCGCACAGAGTGATAGATGGCCAGAGTTGGACTCAACAATCACGAGTCAAGATCAAAGATTGCGCGGTTACGAACGAGCTGACTGTTTTTTTTTTTTTACAGAGCCAGCCGTCGTTGAACGTTCCGATCGCAATTTTGAAGACGGGCGCTTGGACAGTACACTAGTCTCAGCTCCAGCAGTATTCATCCCTCCCGGTCAGCGTGCTGAATCATGACATGACGAAGCCTTCGTACGGTCGAGAATACCCTCGAGTGTTCAAATATCCTTCGTCAATATCCAATCTGCTGCCTGCCTTCCTGTAGAAACAGGGCAAGTGCGAGCTTCATACGAGGCTCTTCAAACAAGCCGTCTCTTCCACTCTCACCAGTTCCTGAACATGAACAGAGTAGATGCTGGAAGGCGTTCAGCGCAAAGTGCCTCCACCCGGACTGGAAACCTTGATCTGCGGACCCAGATGCGTCGGAGGCGGAGAATGCATCTCAGGAACATCATCTCCTGGCAACTCGTACACTTGCGAGCTTGACTGCGCCCCTCCCAGCTCGGCAGGTTTGCCAGAAGAATCAAGCTCCGACCGGTGCGTACCCTCACCATCAACTTCCATCATCAATGGCGTATCGGCACCGGCCCCAATCTCGAAACGCTGCGAATCCGTGGCATCGGCTTCGTGTCTTGGAGCTTCGAGGCCGTCGAGCTGTGGAGGTAGCTTCTTTTCATCCGCGAATTGAGGCTGGACTTCAGTGTTTGCGAGCTCTGCAGCCTTCTTTTGCTGTCGGCGTTTCTTTCTTCTGGTGAAGAAGACGGCGGCGGCGGCAATAGCAAGAACTGCGATTATGCCTACGACAATACCAGCAATCGCTCCTCCGCTTAACCCGCTGCTGCCACCTAAGCCATCGGATCCGGATCCGGATCCAGCGGTATCATTCACGCTCCTGATGGCGATGATGTTCTGATCACCGTTGCTCCATGATACCTGGCTTAAAGAGAAGTTCCGGCGCTCATAGTCCGCGGTAAGGTAGGCCTCCTGGAAGAAAGTCCTGCCAAGGGTGTATTGGGTGGAGTTGGCGGCTCGTTTGAGCGGAAAGTATCGCGTGCTGTTACTTTCCACAATCGGGTAGCTAGCGGTAAGATCGAAGCTTCCATATGGAAGAACAATTTCGATGTTTGGATTGCTCATTGTGGTTTGTCCCAGTGTGAAGGTCACTGTCGCGTTCTCGCTTACAAGGTAGTTGTGGAGAGTGTCGTTCACGAAGTACATCTCAGCCGTGTCATTCCACGTGAGACCAAAGGCTTGCTCAAATTGCTGACACACTGCAGTCGGGAGCCAAATGAATGGCTGCGTGGTGTCGAGTGCGGCCAGAATTGGCTGTGTCAATAGGCCCTGCTGAGTGCCTGATTTGGTAACGCCCTGAATTCCAACGACGAACTCTCGCCCGGCATCGGAAGCGAAGGGAAAAGAGAGCTCGCCGGAGCCTAACTTGGAAGAGTCATATCCTCCCAAGATCAGCGAGCCCCAGGCATTGGTTTGCTGCTGCGAGCGATAGTAGGAACCCGCTGTGAAGCTATAACTCAAGCTAGGTATGGAGTTCTGTTCCCGGAGCAGAGTGAGAAAGCTTGGCTGCGGATCACTGAGGGCAGATGAGTTGTCGTTGGATGTCGTGAAATTTGTAGATTGTGGTGAGATTCCAATCTGGCCGACATAGTAGTCCGTCGCAATGTATGCGCCAACAATGGAGTGATTGACCGTAACGCTCGATCCCCATGAGAGGCTGACGGAGTCCCAGCCGTACTCTCCAGGCACGTAGGTTCCCAGTAGCGCTCCAACGAAATCGCCGAGATAGTAAAGACCTGTGTTGTTCCAAACCGTCGTGGTAGAGACCCACGAAGTGGAGTCGTTGAGGTTGAAGAGGTTACCACGCAGGTTTGCACAATTGGCGGGTTCCCCTTCTCCGCTGCAGCCGCCTGTCTGGACTACCTGCGTTTCCTGCCCGTTGATCGCTACGTTGACTCGAAGGCCTTGCGCCGGCGTGCCCACTTGGACGATGAAAGTGCTCCAGGGGCCGTCGTTGCCTTCGAATTGCTCACTTGGTTCCGCAATCAGAGGAGCCGGCTCTATCGTCGCGCGCCCTTGCAATACTGCAAGGGAAGACGCTGAAACGGCCCCCAAGAACGGTGCGAGAGTCCTCATGCTGTGAAGGAAACGCGGGGAGGAGCGAGGAGGAACAGGACGAGACTCTGGGAGTCGCGACAGCTAAGTCCGACGAAGCTCGATGTACGTAGTACTACGGGAGTTACCTGGTACTCCATACAGTATGAGCCCCTGTCAATTGTCTGCAGCAAGCCCTATCCGACTGCAAGTTTCCGCTTCCAAAAAGATTCCAGGTTGTGGCCGGGCTAGTGTCGAGCCATACCGTAGCCCACAGCGGTCGCCGAAATGCTTACCCGACTGGTGGCGAACAATTAATGATCGGGGTCGAGAGCGGATTTACTCTCCACACTTGTCTGCTAGCCACATGCGCCCTGGCCCGCTTCCACAGGCAAGCTTTCCCTGAAGCTTTCGAGCAGATCGGGTCCCTGCCAGTGCCCATCCCCCCCTCCCCACGGCATGTGTTGAAGCTCTCGCTCCGTACGCATGGCCGGGTTGGTTGTCAGAGAGATGCACGAGCCGACAAAACATGAGGGTCGGATGCAGAGTGCAACAGTGTGCCTGCCATGAGGAACGAGGTGGTGGACGATGATTAGTGCTTAGGTTGGATCCCATTCGCTGCCGGTTTCATGATCGGCGAGGTCGGTATGCTATCACCACGGCGCTCAGCCTCGTTTTCATCATCAGGAACTAGCCTTGCACATTTCTCGACGCAAGGACCCGTAAGCCCCCCTTCCCCTCACCCAACGCATGTCGAAAGCACCGACGCATGCTTGCCATAACAATGTGCACGGAAATAGGCATGCGGTAGGGCATGTCCATGTCCCTATCGGCACAATCCTGGGATCCAAGATTTCCTCGTAGGGTCGTGGCTTACCCACGTTGTACTAAAGTACTCTGTAGTACTGCTATCTCATACCTCCAGTCCCCGGAGTCACTCCTTCCAACGCTCACTGTCATTCTTCGTCTGTCAAGTCGTGATGTTGCGCCTTGCCTTTCTCGTTGGCTGCGCTTTCACTGCGATAGGTCACGTAAATGCGCGGAGTATGTGTTCGAATCACACCTTACGAGACTTGACTGACATGCCGGTCAGCCTATGCTAACACCACAACTTCTTCGAGTGCTCTGAGCTCGGCCGCATTGGATTCTACCACCTCGGGCTCGAGCATACCGCCTTCTAGCACAATCACTGCACCCACCACCATTACCAGTGCTCCTTCACTATCCGGCACTGGAGCATCTCTCTCTAGAAACGTCAGCGACACGAGATGCGGCGGTTTAGCATATCCTATCGTTTCGGAACAATGCGATTTTCTTGCCGACGTCGCCGTGCACTACTTCATCAACACGACTATTGTGCAGACCGTGGCAACCGTGGTCTACGATGTTACGCAGTATGGAAATGTATCCAGAGTGACCAACACTCGAACGGTGACCAACAATATTACGAGCACGATCAACGTCACCGAGCTTGTGCCAACTGGGAACCAGGTCGGTGGGGGTCCATATGAGGGTGTGTCCACTGTAGAGCTTGTATCAGGTGGCAAGATGACTTTCACCACATGGGCTGGCGCAAACACTACAGTCGTTCTGTGAGTCGAGACACGACAAGGTGTTATATCTTGCTGCATTACTGACCTTTTTTTCTTTTTCTTTTAAAGGACTGCCCCAACTGCGTACGCGGAAATTAATGGATTTCAACTCTTTGACACATATGTGTGCGAGGATCCGAAACCCACTGAGATGACTCAAATGTCTTACGTCGTTCTAACGCCACCACTCGGCCCTATAGCACTTGCATCGAGCGATTGGCTAGCCGCTACTCAAGGTGTCGACATTTTCATTCCGATTCCTGGTCTTGCCGAAGACATTCATACACGCATGCCGCAATACCCACTCTGCGGCGGTAGTGGAGAAGGACAACCAATCCCCAAGGTCGTCGTTAACGCACTGACTGCGACGTCGACGAACGTGGTAACGAGCTCAGCAGACTCTTTGCCATCTTCCTCCACACCGGAGCCTGCGAGCTCTCCTACTTCGACCCCGGAACCTACCACTGCCACACCGCACATTGAGTCCTCAATCGCATCCTTTGTGCATACTGAGTCATCCGTCGCGCCGCCTGATAAGACAACCGAGCAGCCAGAGGCATCTACCGAGCAGCCGAACACACCTAACGGGGATCCAGACACCGCCACGGGGCAACCAGGCACCAGTAACCCACCCGTCGTCGTCGTTCCAGTACCGTCCTCCAAAGGCCCATCCGCAACCACCATTGCCTTCTCAGCACATACTGAAGAGACCGTCTCCCCGGGACTTACTGACGGTCCATCTAGCACTCAGCCTTCTGCTGTTGCGGATAACAATCCAACGCCAACAACAACGAATACTGGTGGAAATGTAGCGTCTCAGATCCTTTGCGCGCTTGGTAGCTGTCCTTCCTCGACGAGCGCTGATGCAATTACCGTATCTGTTGTTCCGGGGAGTGGCTCGTCAGGCTCAGCAAGCGGATCATCAGGCAGTGATTCGTCAGGCAGTGGTTCGTCAGGCAGTGGCTCGTCAGGCAGTGGCTCGTCAGGCAGTGGCTCGTCAGGCAGTGGCTCGTCAGGCAGTGGCTCGTCAGGCAGTGGCTCTTCCGGCAGCGACTCCTCGAGCTCTGGGTCGTCGGGCAGCGGATCTTCTGGGAATGGCAATTCTGGTAATGGTAGTGGTTCTTCTGGTAGCGGCTCTTCTGGCTCTGGGTCATCCAACAGCGGCTCGTCCGGCTCAGGCTCAGGCTCAGGCGGTAGTGGAAGTGAATCATCAAACAATGGCTCAGGGGATGGTTCCTCTGGATCAGGCTCTTCTGGATCAGGCTCTGGTGGATCAGACGCTCAAGCCGGTGGTAGTGTAGCAACTTTCTCTGTTGGTGGCCTGACTTACACTGCAAGCGCGAACGCTCCGGTTATCGTTGGATCTACAACGTTGACTGCTGGAGGCGCCGCATTTGCGACAGGAGGCCAGGTTGTCAGTGTGGCTACGAACGGTGTCGTAGTCGGAGGTTCTACAGCAACATACGCACCTGCGCCTGGAACCACGTCGCAGAGTGTTGCGCAATTCTCGCTTGGTGGTCAGATTTATACTGCTACTGCAGGAGATTCCGTCGTCATCAACGGGGCTACACTCTCGGCCGGAGGATCCCCTGTCACTGCTGGCGGTCAGACTGTGAGCCTGGCGAGCAATGGCATTGTGGTCAACGGCGCAACTGCATCATATGTCGCTAGTGCTGGGTCTGGGTCTGGGTCTGGGTCTGGTTCCGCTCATCCACCCGTAGCTACCGTAGCGGTAGGTGGTCAAATATTTACTGCCACTTCAGGCTCACCTGCGGTCATCGGCTCGCAGACGTTGAGCGCGGGTGGACCAGCGATTACCGAGAGCGACCAGACCATCAGTGTCGGCTCCGCTGGCGTAGTCGTGAATGGCGCAACAGCATCTTTCGTAAGCGCTGCTGCTCCAGCCATTGCGACCTTCACAGCAGGCGGCAGCACCTACACAGCTACTGCCGGATCACCGATCGTCATTGGCTCCCAAACTCTCAGCGCAGGAGGTCCAGCAATCACAGAGAATGGACAAGTCATCAGTGCCGAACCAGCTGGCGTCGTTGTGGACGGGACTACCAAAGCTTTCTCGACCGCTGGACCTGCGCAAGCTGCTACCTTCTCGCTTGATGGCCACACTTACACGATCACGCAAGGCCATCCGCTTGTCATTGGGTCTACGACTTTGAGTGTTGGAGGTAGTGGCGCGACAGTCGGGTCCGAAGTCGTGTCTCTCGCCAGCGGCGGTGTCGTTATCGCCGGAACTACGGACGCCTTCTCCGGCACTGCTAGTGTTACTGAGGCAGTCGCGACCATTGGCTCGGATGTCGAGACTGCGGCGTACACCGCTGGGCCTTCAGGTACAGGTTACGTGCTGGATGGCACGACGCTGATGGTTGGTGGCCCCGCGGGTACAATCAATGGACAGCTCGTTAGTGCAGCGAGTGGCGGGCTTGTTGTTGGAGGAACTAGCACGGTAAGCCGGACAGTTGTCGCAGGTGCTACGTCTGGCACAGCTGCGTCGACGCCGTCTGGTTCGGCAGGTGCTGGAGAAACAACGGGAGCTCCCTTGTCGGCAAACGTTGCGGCGTTGAGTAGGCTTGGTGGGGTGGAGAAGGTGCTTGGGTTGGTGGCCTTTGGGGTGGGGTTAATGGCTGTCGGATTGTAAAAAGGACGGTGTCGGATCCGAGCATTTTTGCATTGTTGGCGTCTTTGCATTGCGTGAAGGCGGATTCGGTGAGATGTTAATGCCAATTATGTCGGGCCCTGGTGGAAATACCCTGCCTTGGATGATATTATTATCTCCTGTTTCCTACCATTAATCTAGGAGGGACGACTGTTGAGCATGCCGTTAGCATAGAGATGGTCCTGAACGCGTCTACGAACCATGAGTTGGCCTCTAGTCTAGATACAGATTCAGATTGGTTTATACAGTGCCATACTTCCGACGCAAAAACCGTCGAAAAAAACTGGCACTCACGTAAACACGATCAGATATCGCGAGCGTGGTTTCGGTTTGACCGCATCCACATCCTCCGTTGACAAGTCGTTACTGTCAGAACTAACCATTACTCCGGCCTTACACACTGATTGGATCAGCTGAAACATCGGAGCTTTGTGGATGTCTCTTGCGTGGAAAAGACAACATGCGCAGCCGGACGGTGACGGTGAGACTCCAGCTTCGCCCGCAAAGCGCCCCAAGGGCAGCAGACCCATTGCGTAAGCATCCGTAAGGTGGGAGCTAGTATCTACTGAATAAGTGCGCTGTTACTGGTAGCCCGTGTCCAGCATCTCGGAAAAGCCTTTGGACAATGTATTCTTCTTTGTTCAAGTGCTTGTCAAGTCTCCGGCAGAGTTTACTCCAGCGCGCTCGCTCAAGAGACCCCAGCTCCTCCCATTAGCGACGAAGTACAAGTACTATACTAAGGCATGTCTCAGCTGTCAGAGATGTCATTCACGCAAGGTGAAATGCTCAGGAACCTCCCCATGTACGAACTGCCTACAGTCAGGCCTGCGAGATGGGTGCGCATATCCTTCTCGAGATCGTCAATTACGAATGAGTCAAAGGTAGGTGCCGATACGGCTGATGAGAAACTTTTTGGCAGTTGACATGCCCGTAGGTATATCAGCGAGATTCTAGAAGAAAATCAGCGTCTGCGCGATCAGACTGCAAGCGCCGATACCAGCACCGACACCATCACCAATGATCCTCAAACCACTGCGCTTGAGAAGCAAGGAAACCTCCGCAATCCATTACTCGAAGACCGACCCTGGTTCTGCCCCGTAGCTTCGCTGGACATGCCTATCCATGTTGCGGAAGCCTCCGACGCAGGATTTGCCAGCAGATTCCGACAGGCTTTGTCGAAGACTTCCGCCAGTCACATTCCTCGAATGAACTATGTATCCGACGAGATGTTGTTCTCGCTATCAGATGTTGATTGCCCCTGGCCTGATCCCGCTCAGGCTCGATTTCTTGTCAAAGCAGCTCTACGAACCGCTTGTAGCTATTATTATGTAGTACGGAAGAGCTTGGTCTTTGAACGTCTTGAAATGGCCTTTCAAGGGTCAGGAGATGACGATCGGCTCGGTACGAGCAAGCTTTTGGCTCTGTTTGCTTTGGGAGAAGTCTTCTCCACTAGGACCGCCTCTTCGGAAAGCTCTTTTCCAGGTTTGCTCTACTTTGTGCGATCACAAAGCCTCGTTCGCATACCGCCCGAGAGGCCCAAGATCGACCATGTTGAGATTATGTTACTGCACGTACGTTATCTTCAAGCTCATAAAAATAACCTCTCTTACTGACGTTGTGCGATCCAGACTCTATATGCTTTGACGATGAACCGACGTCATACCGCATACTGCTGCGTGAGCTCTGCTGTCAGACTTGGTGTGGTCATGGGACTGCACCTGAACGTGCCCGAAAATCTACTTCAAGACAAGCAACTCCGGGAGCACCGAAAGAGGGTCTGGTGGACTGCCTACATCATTGACCGATCATGGGCCGCGAAGCTTGGCCATCCGGTCTCTGTACAGGAAGATGATAGCTACGTGGACCCTCCTAGTGACGAAGGACTTGAGACGTCACTTGACGACTTTGGGGACTGCAGCTACGCTCTGTGCAGCATCGAATTGGCTACGCTATCGCATCGTACAATTGTTTCGATTTATGGTAGGAGAAAGCAGCACAGCTCGTTCTCCTTGCGCGTGCAGTCGTTGCTCAAAGATCTCACGAAATGGGCTGAAAAACTGCCTCCGCACCTACAAATAAGCCAGGGAAACGGGGATCAGTTGCTTGCAAATCATGTTCTCTATCTGCACCTCAGGTTCAATCAGGTAAGTATTTCCCATTGCTTCGAGGCACCGGTATTGACAAACACAGTGTGTCATTGTTGCAACCCGGCCAATACTGTTGCATGTTCTCCGCTGCTATAGAAATTCGCAAGAAGACCCCACAATAACATTCAACTCTCGTGTCCCGCAGGGCGCAAACGCTGTCGCCGAGAAATGTATTCAATGCGCGCGGCATTCCTACCATCTCCTGTCCGAAGCGTGGATCCATGGCTCCTTTGCCATCCTGGACTACTTCAAAACCCAATTTCTCTTCTCCTCCGCAACGGTCCTTGCTATTTCGAGCCTCCTTGGCGGCAGAAACAGCCGGACAGACGCAGAGTACTTCCAGACAGCTGGCCGGCTCCTTGAACAGCTCGATCAGAGCGGCAGTCTCGCTGCGAGAGAATATAATCAACACGTCGCGGCTATAAAGTTGAGGTTGGCAGATGTCGCTCTCAAGAGCCAACCGACCGAACGAGCAGAGACCGTTGTGGGACGATGTCGGGACACGTTGCAACCGTCCGACTTTCCCACATACGACCCCCACATCACCGCAGGAATGGCCCTAATCGAACCATCATTCCAAGACCTCCTTACTCAGGACAATCTGGATTTACAATCCTTCGATCCCACCTCGTTCGATGCAGCTCAAAGCCTATACTGGCCAGAGCTCTGGGACGAGTCCTGGACAGGATGATATGTTCAACGCGGCCCCAACGGCTCACATAGTTGCCTCCAGTGTCCATTCATTTACTGGGCTCAATACGGCGGTCCACCCACTGTTGCATGACTGTAGCAAACTTGGCAGTAAGAAGCGTCAGTACGCCACCGAGGAGAATGAAGCTAACACCTAGGGCGAAATTAAAGACGGACATCGCGCACTGTTGCCGGGTGACAGACCTACCAATAGTGGACGCCCATCCAATTCCGATCGCTTCCATTAGAGGGACCGACCCAGCACTCGCGCATGCCCCAAACATGTATTGAATCAGGTATTTGCTCGCGATAACCTCTTTACGCTGTTTAGGGAGCACCTCTGCTTCTTGTTAGCAATGGTTAAACCACGTATTTGCGGCACTTACCTGCGCAATATGTGTTGAGACTGGCAAACGCTACCAGTAAACCTGCAGCAACGAAGAACGATGTGACTATAGGCAGAGCCAGTCCGCCAGACTCAATCGGTGCAATGTCACACTGCAAACCCCAGCCATATACCAGTGACGCTACTGGAACAAGAAAGAAGAATGCAAATACACCGCTGCGTAAGCGGTCGTGTGGAAGACGAACGCCTTCCCGTTGAGCTATCCATTTAGCGACAGTCATGTCCGAGTAACGCCCGCCCACCATAGTTCCCAGCAGAAAACCTGACGCGGGAGCAAGGTAGAAGAGACCAGAAAGCAGCGGGGATGTGAGGCCGAAGCGTGTGCTGATGATGTGTCGTGGTCCCGCGAGTAATGAGTATTGCGCCCAACTGAGCAAACCGCAGCTCAGGTCCTGCTGAAATGTTATCCTATGTTGCATTCTACACTTCGAATAATCTTACGGTGAGGAAGATGTTGGGATAAACCATAAGCTTAAACACGGGCAGAGGGTTAAACTGTAGCATCAGCTCTTGTAGAGAATGGCCGCTTTTCAGCATACCCGCATCTAATCTACTACGTGGGATCGAAAGCACGGAGAGGATGAAGCCTACAGCGATCATACCAGCCTGAATCCACAGTATGATACGCCAGCTTGCGAAGGTTACCACGATTCCAGCGATACATGGACCTGTCAGAGTCTCGTTAGTCCTTGATACACACATGGAGCTTATGAATGTTACGTACCAAGTGGTGGTCCCAAGACAGTACCAGCAAGGAAAACCCCAGTCGCTGTGCCCCTTTGGAGCTCAGACTATATCAGCTCCAGGTCGGGACGGTGCACGCGTGAATCGACTTACTGGAGGAAAGTGCTCCGCAAGTATGGTTTGGCCAGCCACATGAAAATATGTCCCCTGAAACCCGGACAGAATCCGCATTGCCGTAAAAATGGCCATGTTCGGCGCAAGAGCCGCGGCGCAGGTGAACAAGAACAAGACGGCAATACATGAGTTGTACGCCCATCTCCTGCCGATAATCTATCAAGAATTAGTCGGATTCTACCGTGCTCACAAAAGACTACTAACCACTCCAACAGGACCCCAGATCAGGGACGACGTTCCCATAACAAGAAGAAGGCCGCCAGTCGACAAATTGACTGCCGCCGTTGTCGTTTGAAAATCCTTGGCGATTTCGTCCGCGGCGCTCAGAAGCGAGGTACTGGAGAACGTGGCCGCCATTGTGGCCCAGCTTGCCGCAAAGACTATGGTCCACTTCCGCCACAGCGGAATGCTGCAGTCAAATCCAGAAGCTCTGGTTTCGGTTTTGGTCAATTCGCTTCCAGAGCATGGCTCCGGTGTGCCAGGGGCAGCTACTGGGGCTTCGATGTCAGTTGTGGAAAGCTTCATCTTGTTGCGACTGTTCCAAACGACATAAAAGCAGAAAAACACAATGTCCCAAGCATTCAACTTGTGCTGCTCATAAGCGTATTTATGGTATGTCTTGGCTCGGTAGAAGGGACTCGTACGCCGTCGGCGAAAATGCTCGTATGCCGAGAGAGTAAGCTAAGCGCAAAACCTTGACGCTGTATGCGTTGATCGGCTGTTTAGACGAGTTTCCGCCGCCATACGTAAAGGGTCCTTTGTATTTCTCGTCCAATCCTGGGGTCTTGCTCCAGGCCTTGCCATGCGTGGACTTCGGCTTATGGAGTTTTTCGCCGAGCGCTCTTTGTTCACCATGACTTGTAGCTTTCACAAAGTCTTGTAGCTTCTCAAGACAAGCGGAGCTTGACTTGGCCACGGATTTCGTGCAGTCTTTCCAGTTGCGCTCTGCTTTTTCCTCTTGAGCCCCCTGCATCACTTCTAAACCGAGATTTCGCTCGAAAAATCATGTTTACGCAGCCGTTATCTGGATGCGAACGAACGTTTTCGTATAATCTCACAGCGTTCATCGATCAGAATATTCAAGAACCCTAGAATTCTTTCACTTCGCGCTCTTTACTTCAATCTGAACATCAACCTCATCGATCGTCGGTTCAGTCACGATAGACCGGAGTAAAGCACTCAATGTGCTACCTTCCCCCGGCGACATGGTGCGAGACGCGGTGTTCGACGCCTAATGCGCCTACAAGGCTGGCGCTACGAAGCTCCTTGGTTGGCTAGCGAATGCAGCAAGACATTCTAGACACCATGCACAGTCTCTGCCCGCATACCTTGTCAGACAACCTCCGCCACCATCGAAGAAAGCCTCCAAGCGTGCCCAGTCTGCCTAATATCCCGGAGACCGCTTGCCTGTCCCGGTATTCGACAGCACCGGCCGTCGTCACTCACATCAAAGGTTTCCTCACGCTCGCAAAGATCGTCACGGAGTCAATGGATCCCAATGTCACCGTCCCGGAAACGATGACCGGTCATAAGATACGTCGTGCAGTCCGCTCCGCTCCTTCCTGTATCCAAAACATCGGCTTTGAATGATTCAAGAATAAAGATGTAGGTTTCGCATCTTGAGAAGACCCCTCACCTGTGAATCCGTCACTGGGGGAGAATGGCTCTTGCATTTCCGTTACTGTGCCGAAGAAACAGAAGACCCTGTTTGGACGGGCTAAGATCTGGAGATTACACCATACGGACGTGACGCAGCTTGCGGTGTTTGTAGTCTGGCTTTTACTTGTGGGTTTTGCAATCTCTGGATATCAAGTGTACCTGACTTCCTGCTGTTTACTTGTTCTTACATTCGATCGTGTCGATCTCAAATCTTTGCAGAAGGTGGGTTACTACATCCCCCGAGGTGTCAGCCTCAATTGGCGAGATCTTGGTCACTTTGGAAGGCATACCATAGTCTCATCTCCCAATAAAGAGTTTGACTTACAGCTTATCACAGAACCAGTCCAACAGAATCTTGTACCCACGCTCATACTCCTTCTTCACGCCCTCTTGCTTCAGATCACCCCGTGCAGCCATAAAGCCATGCACCTGATCATCAAACCACTCGACGATATGATCCGTCTTAACGTTCTTCTCCCAATTATTCACGTCATCCTTGCTCTCATCCTTACTCGGCAGCATCACAAACGGAATCGTGATACCCTTGGCATCATTGGGGTCCACCATTGCTGGGTGACACGCCGCGGCCGCCTTGAACTGCGAGTTCTGGCCCGCAAGCAGGTTGGCGATCTTGCCGCCCC
>Ga0115842_100608_pt1 | contig 14644 bp, 13 predicted proteins | sample InSIn2SAF170_2_FD_83856 | JGI IMG/M metagenome (GOLD analysis project Ga0115842, IMG submission 83856)
TAATACTTTCAGTCGCGTTGGCGCATACAAAACATCGAGCCAACTAATGATTTAACTATATCGATACCAATCTAGGAAAGCAATAGCTTTCGGCAACTGATGGTTGCGAGCTCAAGCTCTGATGGTTTCGGCATTGCGACCATCGTGTCAGGATTTGCATTCTGGTTGATTGAAAAACGTTTCGCAGCTGAACCCATCTTTCCACTGCGGTTGCTCGGGAAGCGGGCTGTCATCATTTTCTGTACCATAATAGCCTTTGCAACTGCAACTCAAACATCAGTGAGCATCCCACGTTTATATCGATTTCTTGCAGATGCTGACTGTTGACGAGCTCATGTTCATGGTGCCGATGTATGTTCAAGTCAGTGTGAACGCTTCCACCGGGAAGGCAGGAGCATACCTCATTCCCTCCATCATTGGTAACACTATCGGTGGCATACTCACGGGCATCTGGATCCAGAGGTAGGACGGCGTGAATGTCGCGATTGCCCCCAACTTCTGCGTCTTCATACTAAATCACCATAGATCGGGCACCTACAAACTCGCCTCGATTCTTGCCTCACTGTGCGCCATGCTATGTTTCACGCTACTCGCCATCTTCTGGTCTGGCGAGATCTCACCTGTCTATGCTCTCTTCATCTTCCCTGGCGGCTTCGCCACAGGTATTGCACACTCTGCAGCATTTGTAGGCGTCACAGCTGGTGTTGAAGAGGACGAGACTGCAATTGCTGGGGGTGGACTCTACACTATGAGCAGTATTGGTGGTGTCGTCGGCCTCGCTGGTACCGATTCCCTTTTCCGATTCTTCTTGCAGACGTCGCTGGCTCGTGCTCTGAAAGATATACCGAAGGGCTCAAAGGTAAGTCTGTCCGCTGCTATTGCAGTTCATATGGTGCTGTAACTTGATAGTCGGATAGCTAACAATGTGCTAGATCTACAACGGCGTGCTGTCTGACATTAAATTCATCAAACAGCTCAAACCGGAGATACACGATATCGTGGCGGGAGCATTCATATCAAGCTTTCATAAAATCTTCAGTAAGTTTCTCTAGTCACTGACATTTGCTATTCCCTAGTCCACCTGATCATTCCGATTACATGGCAAAGTTTCAAATCACTAACATTTGTGGTAAAAAAGTCTTGTGCTTGGCACTTTCCGCTTTCACACTCGTGCTAGCATTGCTGATAAAAGAGAAAAGAGTCGGTCGTTAAATTGTCCATCAGAGCTTGAGCTCGCAACCATCAGTTGCCGAAAGCTATTGCTTTCCTAGATTGGTATCGATATAGTTAAATCATTAGTTGGCTCGATGTTTTGTATGCGCCAACGCGACTGAAAGTATTAGGTCACTATGGTGGTAGCAATGCTCCATATACGTCACAGAGCATCATCTCAGGGTCAAATTCTGTACTGTACTTGTATGACCCTGAGATGCCCTGGCTTCAGGCTTGATGTATCGAGGTGGTTGTGGCTCCTGTACGCGGCTGATCTGCAATTACAATATGATCGGATTGATTGGTGCAGTGATGTACAAACGCAATGCTTGGCAGGGGTGCGTGCAGCAAAAGTCAAGCAGGCACGTGGTAGGGTCAAGCGTACTCAGCCTTGCTAGCCTTGTCAGCCTCATTCTCTGGCTGTTTCAGCCTAGTGACCCACCAAAATTCATATGCGCGTCGCGGAGAAATTCATCGAATGCATCTCTCTTGCACCTTGCAACCTACAGGCTTGACAGTGTTGTCATCTTGAATCGAAGGCATTAGTAGCTCTGCTGTCCGAAAATGCTGGAAGATCAGTCCGACGTGGTTGCGCGGTCCTGTCGCTCATAGGATGAGTCACGTTCCGCATATTATCAATCTCTCCTGCAATCTTCCTATTTAAGTCAGGCCGACTATAATCATATCATCCTGGGTATGGATAGAATCGACGACAGACAGCAGACCGATGCAGAGTCTTCAGCTGAAGGTAAGTCTCGACCTCGATAGCTTGCTCGAGCAGTATCCTAGAAAGACAAGGATAACTGACTCGAGCAGAGCAAAGTCCTTCACTTTTGACCATCATTTTTGACACAAATCCTGCCGCCTGGGCCATTGTTCAACCTACCCTCCCTATTTCGAGTGCCATCGCGAATATTCTCGTCTTCATCAATGCCCACCTAGCATGTAATTACACGAATCAGGTTGCTGTGATAGCAAGTCATTGCGATAAAGCACAATGGCTATATCCTACCGCCACTCCTCAGACGGCACCTTCAACTCAAATGTCGAAGAGTCATCAGAATGGTCACGACGATGATGAGGGTGATGATGGACCTGTTATTCGAAACAAGCGAGCTCGTATTGACCAGCATCATTCGAGCGGTATCAATGGTGCATCGGCTGTCCCTGAGACTACTGCTAGCAACAAATATCGTCCATTCCGATTGATCGAGGAAGAACTAATTCATAACCTCAAGACATTATTGAACAGTACATCGCCAGACACCTTGCAGGAGAAGACCAGCACGATGATTGCTGGCGCTCTCACCTTAGCTCTCAGTTATATCAATCGTCGCAGTCAAGAATATCAAGAATCTCAAACTGGAGTCGCCTCAAATTTAGCAGATCAATCTGCAAACCAAGCCAATGCAACAGATTCAACTCATCCTCTTAATGCGCTGCAATCTAGAATCCTAGTCGTTACTCTATCACCTTCAACAGACTTAGCCCACCAATACATACCGATCATGAACTCAATATTCGCCTGTCAGAGGTTGAATATCCCTATCGACGTCCTTCAACTTCCACTTCTATCAGATTCAAATCAGACAGCACCCCGCCAAGGGCAACCCACGCTCAATGTTTCGACCTCAGACGGCGCTCATCCAACCAGCCAACCTCACCAAACCTCAACAGTTTTCCTCCAACAAGCCGCCGATGCTACCCACGGCATATTCATCCCTGCCATTCTCACACCACCTTCATCCTCAGCACCTCAACCGCCAGAGACATTACAAAAGATCGCAAGCCAAAGCCTATTGACCTACCTCCTCACTGCCTTCCTCCCTTCACCAAACACACGTCCCTACCTAAATGCTCCAACACTAATCAGCATCGACTTCCGCGCTGCATGCTTCTGTCACCGCAATGTCATTTCCCTCGGCTACGTCTGCAGTATATGTCTATCAATCTTCTGCGACTTGAGTCTACAAACATTGACCGAGGAAGGATGTCTGACATGTGGAAGCAAATTAACAATACGAGACGTGGGAGTTGGTGGCCTTGGCAAAGAACCGATCGTAGTAGCGAGGAAGAAGAAAAAGAAGGCTGCTAGACGGGAAGGCGGTGGTGGTAGTGGTAGTAATGCGGGCACGCCAACACCTGCGTAGGAAGAAGAGAGCTGAGAGCTGCATCACACCGCAGCAGAAAAGGATATGCTTGGACTGAGCAAAATCGACTACTATGCCCTCAAACTGAAACCTGGTGATGAGGGAAACCGAGTCCTCCCAAGACACGACTCGAAAACTTTCCGAGAAAGGATATGACCAAAAACATTGCTGCAGCAATATGAGCGAAGAATTTGGAGATGACCAGGATATCCGAAAAAGCATAGCATGGAATGGAAGCAAAGGTAACACGATTTTCAACTCCGGTAACCGACTGATCGTTAGGTGTTCATCTGACCTGAGTCCCAAAATAAATCCAATGAACAGAAATTATGCAAACGCCTTACATAACGATGCAGTGAACAACCAATTTAACCCTTACCAACTGTACATGTACGAGTTTCTCCTGCCCATGCACTCTCTCACAAGAGAAGGCGTTACACCCACTACGTACAGTAGTTCATCCCTTGGAAAAAATCCGTTGAGATGCCAAGTTATAGATGCTTACAAACACGTACCGTGTTACCAGTGAAAACTAGGAAGCGTGATGTCACTGGCCAGAGCACCTAGGTTAGTACCGTACTCGTGTAAAAAGCGATCAATACATGGAGGGTACGTAGTATCCTTCGGCGAAACATTAAGAAAGTAAGTATGGGCTACATGGAATGAATAAATTTGATTGCCGCTTAAGCCTTAGAACTGAAGAAACGATGAGAAGCCTATACAGTACCAGACTTGCTCTCACTCTTCTCACCTATTTACACATCTCCAATATTACCACTCCCAACCATTGATCTCCGTAGCCAGCCGTGGCCGTCTTCGTCGAACCACTATCACAACCTCACCTCTCAACGCGATTCAAAACACAAACCCCTTCAACATGTCCCGTCTGAGGGAAAAAGTCAAACCCCCTAATACTCTCCACAGTATATCTATACAACCCGTCCTCCTCCTTCCCGTCCTTCCCACCACCACCATTACTTTTGAACCCATTAACAAGCACCCCAACATCCCGCGCCAAACTATGCACATTACAACTAACATACACCACCCTCCGTGCCCCAAACCGTCTCAACTGCTTCAAGAAAGCCCTATCACATCCCTTCCTAGGCGGATCAATGACACAAAGCGTCTGATCAGGCGGGTAGGGGACATCCGCGAATAGTGCTGATGCGTCGGCGTCGATGAAGCCACATGATTCGGGGGCCAGTGCATTTTGCAGCGCGTTGAGGCGTGCGCGGGTTATGCTGCGGGCGTCGACGTCTATGCCGAGAGATGAGGTGAAGAGGGAAGAGAGGGTTAGGGTGAAGAGGCCTGAGCCTGAGTAGGCGTCTAGGAGGTACTTTATTTGTGGTGAGGGAGAGGAGGTACCCAGGGTTGTGGACGGTGGGGGGAGGCATTTGGAGTAGATGTATGATGTGAATGGATTGAGGATAGCGTTGTTGTTTTGGAAGAACGAGCCTGCTATGTTTGTGAATTTGTAGGTGCGTGTTTGTGCGGGAATTGTGAGTGGATCGGTGGTGACGGTTACGTATTCTGTTGTTAGAGCGCTGTTGTCTGATGTGTATGTTTTGTGGTCTGTGTGCGTGGGGTAGGTTGTTGTTATTGTGGGCTGGTTGGACGTGGAGTGGGTAAGGGTTGTGTCGAGGAAGGTTTGGTGTGGATTTGGATGGAGGGTTGTGTTTGGTGGGAGGATTTCGAGGGTTCCTTCTGTTGGGGAAAAGGTTGAGAAGGAGACTGCTTCTTCTTCGGTTTGTGATACTTCGGTACCGATTGACGCGTTTGGATCTTCCTTTGGTGGTCCGTATTCTCGGCGTGTTGATTCTCGTAGTAGTATTGTTGCGCCGTTTCTGTATTGTGAGAAGTTTTTTTGTACGTGTGCCCTCTCGATGCTCAAGCCTTGCTGTAGGATGTCTGTTCCGATAGGACAGCTTTCAATGTCCATGACCTGTCGTTTTCCCTTCACATTATACCCTATGACTGGTGGCTCTTGGAGAGTCGGCTTCTGTTGCCCTCTTACTCTCTTCGGTCCGTCAAAATGTGGTGTCAGCTTCGTTCTATATCCATATCTCAATGGACTTCCCATTGTAGGCTCAACCTCAGAAATTTGTTCCGGCTTCAAACCTGAGAAATTTAAGAATGCCCGTTGCACAATGTTGCGTTTGTGTTCGAGCTGGTCTGCGTACGGGAGCATCTGAAGTTGACATCCTGAGCATTTGGCGAAGTATTTACACTTGGGAGTTATGCCTTCACGACTCTGAGAAGGGCGGACGACCTTGATGAAGTCTGCTAGGCTGTGGTGACCCTCCCATTTGTATACTTTGGCTAGAACACGATCACCGGGAACTGAGAAAGGGACAATAATGACGTGGTCTTTTGCTGCGTTGTATGCAAGTCCATCACCAGTAGACGATAGCTGGACAATCTCAAGCTCTACTTCTTGACCCAGTTCGGCTGGTTCTTTGAACTCACCCAGATCTCCTTTCGAGGATTGCTTGGAGCTCCCTAAGTCTAGCTCTGGTTCCGCTGCTCCTTCATGGTCATCTGTCGTTTCATCAAGGCTCTGCAATTGACCGTTCGTGTCGCTTAGTCTAACATTCCGAAGCAATTCCGTAACCTCAAACTCGATGATTTCATCGTTGCTACCCTCCGGTAAAAACCGTCCATCACTTTCGATTTTCCGTCGTTTCCTCGCAATCTCTTTTTGGATATTGCGTTTCATACTTGTTGCTATATTAGCGGCATTATACAGCGGTTGTGGTGGTAGTTGATGTAGTGACTGCTGTTCGATATCTGTCCAACCAGATTTGATGCCACGAGCTGCTGCAGATTGATGTCTGATTCCGACTGAAATATAGTACAGTCTTTGAGCTTTGGGAATTGATCTGAAGGATGAGCGCACGAACATCAGATGGTTGGGAACGAATTGCGTGATGCTTTTGGCGATAAATTGATACAATAATAATTCAGGAGGAAAAGATTGTTTCGGGCAATTATGAATCACGTGCTTCATATAAAATACCGCCAAGCAACGACTTCTATGCCTTGAAGCCTGAAGTTCGATTAAAGGTCTCTCGATCCAGCTGGTCGGTTCTATAAGTTTATCGGGGTTATTTTATGTGTTGAAGAACATGTACTGCTATCAGTAATTACATTGACTTCATCTTCGAAAGATGTCAAGTATTTGCTCACAATTGTAGCTCGTATCATACGTCCTGGAGCGAGTATTCCGAGTTGCTGACCTCCTCCAACGCTATATTCTGGGAATTGTTAGCCGGTGTAAGAAGACTGATCTCGTCCATCTTTGAAATATAATCTAAAATGTCATATGTCCACGATGTGGCTTGAAGCTGGGTCATGATTTGCCTCACAGCTTACTCAGGCATACAGCTTTCCCCAATCTGGTACGAGCACCATCTTCCCCTTCACGTGTCCCATAGCGTAGGCTTTTCCAACCTTCTCTGTTGCTTCTTCGTCAGCAGCGGCATCAGGCACTCCAGCACTCTCAACACAGATTACATCTTGGAGGAAATCTACTTCCGTACCATATCGAACTTCCATATCTGTACCGCCCCAATCAAGGGTAATTTTCCCCGATTTGTGAATATTAAGTTTGCCTACAAAGCCATGAGGCAGACGTTCCGAATTTACTGATGAGGCTGTGAAGACTGATGGCGATGGTTCGGTTTTAGTGTTTGAAGGGTCATTTCGAGTGTTGTCTTGGTCATTGGTCATGGAAGACGTCCCTGGCTCGGCTTTGACTTGTACTCCGTCGACACCATCAGCATTCATTGTATCCCCATTCGTCGTCACTCGGTCTGCAGGATTGAAGAGCTGAGGAACGAGAGGGGGAAGTTGAAATAGAAACATTCTGTCGTGGTCTGTTCGACTGAAAACTGTGTCTTCTTTGCTATCGATGGTCTCGTCACTGTCTGACTTGTTCTGAGGGTGCAAAAACTCCTCTCGTAATTTTTCTATATCCTCATTCATACGTAGGCGCTCCGCTCGTTCTTCGATCGTTTCTGTGAGCAACTTGGAATCCTTCATTCGGGTGTCGACCTTCTTCAGCAGCTTCTTGCTCAGTTCTGGACTTGAGGGAGGGTCTTTCTTCACAACTGCGGCTGGCTCATCGACCTGCATCTGGTCCACATCAACGTCGATGATAGCATTGTTGTCGTCAATCTTGTCTGGTTTGATGGATTTCTTCTCTTTTGCAGCATCTTCCAGCTCTTCTACCAGCGTTCTGGCAGCACGAACAGGTCGTAGACCGAAGGTTGGTTTCGATTCTCTGGATAAGCGCCGCTGTTTTCCCTTCTGACTCACAATCGCATCGTCGTCTTCATCGCTCGATATCCATATCCGCTCGATGTCTCTTCTTGGCTGGTCTTCCAGATCCTCATCAGACACAGGCATATATTCCTCTTCGCCCTTCCTGCCTGCGCTTCTGCCACCAGCCCCTCCTCTTCCGGCTCTGCCTGTACTCTCACCACCAGCACCAACATTTACAGCTGCAGAGGCAACGTTTGATGCGCTGTCCAGTCTCGCGACTGCATCTCCATCAAGTGCTTCACTGTGGCCAAGATCCACTGTCCCTCTCGACCTATCTAGTCTCGCACCTGTACCTGCACCGAAGACACCAACTGGCGTAGCACTTGTCCGGTCGGTTTTGTGGATAGCCGCACCACCTCGTCCACCACGTCCCCCTCGTCCTCCTCTTGTGGTAGGCTTTGCGACAGGAGTGGCTTCCGTAACTTGTCGTTCGGCTTCACGTTCGGCTTCCTTGCGCTTGAATTCCTCTCTTTCTGCTTGTGTACGTCGTTGAATGCCGGCCCTAGGTCTGACTGTCCTTTTTGCACGAGCTGCGCCGGACGATTCAGGCGTTTCGTCGGGCATCTTGTGGATTTCGGGTGTAGAAAGCTGATAACTTGAAGGTGATGCAAGAACAATCTGGATTGCAAAGATGAAGAAAGTCTGCTTTACGGGTAATTTGACGGATTGCTCGATGATACCAGTGTTACCGAGTGATCATTTTGCTCGTGGCTATCGAGAGTTCAACCTGCGCGATGCAAACGGACGAAGCAAGTACACTACTACCTGTCTACTCATAATGATTGCAGAAATTCTTGAGGCTAGCGCGGTTATTGGAGTTTGTCTTATCTTATCTTATCTTAGCTTTGCCGATACTTAGCCTTGCGACTCCACATGTTCAACGTCATCTCACCCTCGTCGTACTATATTTAAACAGGAGTTGCACATAGCAAGAGAAATCAGGATGCCATTGCGACCTCGAAGCTAGAGGTGTTCAAGTCATACATCGTTATTTGACTGGCAGGCGACAGACAGCCGCGAAACTAGACTCTGCTTAGAAACGTTCCGCCACAATTACACCTCAAAATAAAAGTCCTAGTAAATGAGAGAACCGCTCAACTAATTCCATAACCATCACTCCTATATTCATAAAACCCTGCAGCTTGATATAATTGCTTTTTGATGAACGACGCAAGCACAATGTCATCCAAGCATACCAGGCAACCATTCATGTCGTGAAAATCAATCTCTAGTCATCACCACCATACAAATTCGGTCAAGCCAACCTCACGCACGTCACTTATGTCACCTCTTTCGCTTTTTGCTTGGACTTCCTTGAGGCATGGGTTCAACCGACATAATGGGCGTGCCCATAACTTCGGGTTCTGTAGAATCGTGCTCGTCCGACTTCTTAACAGGTACTCCCATATGTCGTCCGTAGCGCCCCTTACGTCCATTACCTTCATCTTCGCTGACACAACCTTCGACACCAATACCGGCGTCTTTGCATCGGCCGCACGGGCGTTGTCGGTCGCATCCCTTCTTGCTCTTGCGGCACCGCTGACATCGAGGTTTGGTAGATAGGTCCTCCTCATCCACACCAAGCTGGAAATTGAGGGATGATGATGAGGATGCTTTGCGAGCCTGGCCAGGTAGTGCTGGTGCCTTCATAGAGCCAGTCATTCCAGGAGGCTTGCCAGGCTTGGATGACATATGCGTTCTGGGTTTTCCAGGCTTCGAACTCGAAGTCGAGCTCTTTATAACGACACCGTTGGGCTTCCAAACGCCATTACCGCTGGGACCGTCATGTGTCTTTGTCTTTATTTTCTTTGTCTTAGGAGGACCATCATGTTCGTCATATTCACTCTTAATCTGGAGTTCATGTTCGTAGTCCTCATCGTCTTCATCAAGATATTTCCGATGTTTTGGGAATCCTTCGTGGTCACTGTATTCATCACTGTCGCTGGTGGCTCCAGTTGAAGAGGCGGCATCAGCAACTCCGCTAAATGTGTCGTCTAATGTTGAAGTTGAGGTGCGACCGTGTGAGTAATTTGATGCATCACCCAGTGCTATGAGTGTGCGTGCAACATCCTCATCTGAAATGCAGCTCGCTACTGTAGGATCAGGTGTTGGCAGAATACCTGGTCCAATCCTCCCCTGCGACGTGCTAGAGTGTCTTTCTCGCAGACGATGATTGTGCTGATTATTAGGCGTCAATATATTTGCACCATTGTTATGCGCATGAATTCCATTACTTCCATCGGTGTGACCATGGCTTCGTGGCGAGAGGAGAGGAGGCGCACTCATGTCATAGAGCTTTGTTGATTGTGGCAATTGGAAGGGTGAAGGGCCTTCGTGTGGAAGCGACCGGCGTTGAGGGGAGATCGATGATTGTGATGCTGTTACAGGCACCTGAGGAGGCATGAAAAGCGGCAAGTTCTGCGACACAATTAGCAACACTGCTGAGCCATGGGACACTTATACCATACCGAACTGTCGAAGATATTTCCTCCTCGACGACCATCTTGTAACACGTTGACAGTGCTGATATCCGAGCTGACAAACTGTTCGCTTCGAGCTTTCTTGGATCCGGAGACAGAGCTTTGACCAGCGTCACTATCACTGTGTCCATCCTCCCGATAGCTGCCGTGGGCACTCGAGCATCTACTATCAGCATGAGAGCCTCTTTGCTGCTGAGAAGCACTTCGCCGCCCTCTGTCCCTCGAAGGTGATACGCTGCGTTTTGGGATCTGGCGAGAAGAAGACCTCCTACTTGGTGACATAGAATTGTCTCGCAGGTGTGGAGGCAGAATCTGGAAGGGTTCACCAAGGGTCGGTCGATGAGGTGAGTCATGACTGTTCACAGCAGGTTGAGAGCCGTGTGCGGATGCAGTAGATGGTTGGGATTGGCCTGCGACACTTCTCACATATACGGTTGTATTATGGGAGAAGTTGTCGTAAGAGGCAATTAGAGTGTTGCCAACAGCGTCCTCGAAGCTAACGCCGTTCCCATCGTAGATCCCATAGAAGCTCTTGACGGTTGTGATGATCGACTCGGTTGTGTCATGTGTGTTCACCAGAACTCGGAGTGGGATCCGAGCTCTTGTCTTGGATCTTTCGTCCAGGAGCAACTCAAAGCATACAGATTTCGCGGGATGTTTCTGAGTCGACTCCGGCCCATCATTGGCCAGCAAGCTCGAAACTTGCATTGTAACAATAGGTGAGTTTCTATTTCTCGAGTATTGCGGTAGGTCGTGGTGTGGGTTTACTCCTAGGGAGAATAACTGCGAACAATGACGAACGTGGAAGGTGTATTCAAAGAAGGGGTATTTTTGACTCGATTCGGGATTCAGAGTGCTGCTGATACGTTAGCGACCCGATACTAGAAGCCTTAGATGATTGCGATGGCATGAGATTGACTTGTGGTTAAGGTGCCCAGTTTCGTGCTCGTCCCAATGTAGGTTGGGGGAGATCACACAAAATGAGCTAGGTAGGCTTACGAGTACTGAAATGGCTTCGCATAGAATGCGAAGTGTCGTGTCCGAAGCAGTAGTTTCCGGACTATTTGAGAGAAGGGAAGGATTGTTCGTAGGGGATGGTCGTTCGTGCTCAAGGCATGGTCATCCGGTTAGTAGAACGGATAACAAGCAGTAACGAGAAAGAGGTAGTGGGCGTTTTTCCCTCGAGATGATGCTTGATCACATTCGAGCGGGCGAAGCGCCAATACCTTAACAAAGGAAAGAAGGCAGTCAAAGAATGATAAACGTTGGTGGAGGAGAGGTTGAAAGGAACGCAAGGTGCAAAGATGACCTTCCGGCACTGAGACGGAGGTCCACTCACAGCGACTGGCTGATGCGCATTACAATGCTAGCACACCTACATCCACACTACATCGCTCGATGAATCTACGGTCATTACATTATTGCGCCGCCAGCAGAGCATGATGGCAGGTATTTCTTGTCGGAGAGGTTTGCGCATTGTGACCGACGCTACGGTGGCTGTGTAGGAGATATATATGTTAAAAGTACTCGAGGAACCTCATGAAACGAGAGCGCTTGATGAATGCACAAGACTGTGACCTCTGATGCTCAACGATTGGGACGGGTAGCATCAAACATTGAGAATGAGTTTGAGTAGGGTGTACACAAGCAAAAATGTGTTCACTATGGACCACGAAGTGTACTGTGAGGACCTTTTGCAAGGTCGCAAGCCCCTCACAAAGCGGTGTTGGTCGCAAAGCATGGATGTGGAAAGCGTGGAGTTGGCTGCGCTAGGAGACTGGTGCACGATGGCGAGCATTTTCAACAGGTCGTGTTGTAAAAGGGCCAAATCTGCGTGGGGAGTTTTCGCATCAAATAGTCGCACGAATCAGCCGACAGAGGTGATGCTTGCAGAAAGAGAATCAAACGGAAAGACGCCCACCGAGCTGCACGGGTGCGGTGTCACCAGCCAGGCCTTCCCATGTGTGCAAATGATTCGTTAGCTCGTGTTATCAGCATCAGACCAAGCGCACGGTTATTCGTGACCTGAATCGAGCGAAAAAGGATCGCCGAAGCGAGCGGCAGAAAAAGCGTTCCATGTGCCTCACTTTTGCTAGAATTCAAATGCATAATAAGATGGCGTGTTACACTGCTGGTGGTCACTCTTGGCCACACAAAAGCTCGAGAAGTCTTGTACCCGCTCCCCGCATGTTATCAATATTGCTGAGAGACGAATGTCAAACGTTTCCGGTCTCTTGTGAAGCAGCACAGTACACGAACTTAGATGGGATGATTCGTTGATGATGGCTTCGTGGTGTAAGCGACGGCGGTCTCAAGTGCTTCGTGGCGTCTCGGATGAAACCGCTCCCCACATGAGTTCCCGTCTAGCCATTGCCTTTTGTTCCGTTATGTTCTCATACATTACCTCTTCTTTGAAACATGGTACAGAAGACCCATCATCCCACTCGACTTGCTTAGATGTTGAGTACATATGTACTACAGCCATGGTTGCTTCGTCGTGTATTAAGCACGACCACAATGCGCCCCACCGGAAAAAGCAAGATTTGATCCGGCGAACGGTGAGTATGAGCCAATCAAACCTTGGAACCACCCGCCAAAGCAGTTGGCTCGATCAACATCTTGTCCGATGAGCAACAACGAGATTGCCGAAGAGATACGCTACACTGACTGAGGAGGATGGCATCCAACAAGAACAGCACAAATCATACTGACTCGTTCTGGACGGTAGCGATGGTGTTTCGGATATTCGTGTACCGAAAGCATGGAATGGCAGAAAACCAAAAATATGATTGCTGCGTAACGAGCTTGGCCACGTCAGAAAACTCGTCTCCGGTGTTTGTCTGAGGATAAGTGTTGACCATGTTGGTGACCGCTGTCAGTTCCAAGGTTGTCAACTTCAGATTGTTGTGTACCATGATAGGCTAGCGACCAAGGACATCTTTGGTGGGCTCCAATGCGCTAACAGCCAAATAGCATCGAGTGTTACTTGGTGTACCTGGCAACAAAGCGAATTTCGGATGTATGGTATCGGAGAGTTCATCACTGTCATTGCTGTTCTTTAGAATGATTGCATTTCACAAATTGCTACGGTAAAGACGTCCTAACTCGAACGCACGTTGACGCTCAGGTAATACCACTCAAAGTCATGTGATATCGAGCACTTAACGCGGTTGTGCAAGGACGTTTCGGACGCGATTTGGTGAAAACCTGTTCGTTGCATACCATGCTCACAATCTCGCTGTTTAAATCGTTTCTAAACCGTAGAGAAGGAACTTGACACCACAAATATCCGTGGTCAAATTCTTACAACCGCATCTACATAGGGTGGATGGTAGCTGCCAAACATTGAAAATGAACAAGTCGTGGTAAACCGCGACTGGACGTGAAAAGTGACGTATATATAGATGCAATCATGATCGGCGATAAGCGGCCCTTTGAGCTCAGTATTTCATTGGTTCACGCGGTTACCATAGCATCACGGGCAGAGCCGTTTGCGCTTTCCCCTTTACACGGTAGTTGTTTACCATCACGTTTAGTGCACTGCTCTATGGTCCTAGCAACCTCTAATTTGCAGCATTGCTTCGCTCTCTTCCAACACGAGTCTTATTTCTTGTATCTTTTCGATACTCGTCAGCCCTTCCCGCCGCATTATCCTACATGTATTGAGACTGAAAGTCTCTCTACCGCTGACCACCTCTCCAGCCGTTACCATTCATCAAGCTGCGCGTCGAACATCCTGTTGTGCAATGACTGCTTAGCCTCGAAGCGCTGTCCGAATACACAATATACATCCGCAATCATGGATGCAAGAGTGAGTGTCTTACACGTGTTAACATTTCCTCTCCTACTGTTGGACTTATTACTGTCTCAATTCACTTTCTGTGAAGTCCTCACTGTACTAGATGCGGATAATTTGACTAATTTCACCCTTGCAGCCACAACGTCCCATGCGCACTCTGCGCGTCTTGAACGATGAGAACTGTCCTCCAGGAAATCCTCTACCAAAGACAATCCACCAACGTAACAAGTCAAGTCCGGCCCTTACTACGATCAACCAGATGAAGGGGAACGCTAAGAGAACAGCTTTTGGCGATGTCAGTAACATCATTGCATCCAAGCGGATCAGCAAAGATGACTTCAATGTAATCTCCAAGGTGTCACAGGTTCCAACCAAAGGTGGACAAACCCTCAACGAGCGGAAGAGCGCAGCCAATCTGTTACGACCTGCTCAGAGACCTTTGTCGGTGTCCAACCTGAAGAACTTCCTGACAGGCTCCAACACAGAGATTGTTACAAAGGTCCCATTGAACGATAGTGTGAATATACAGCAACAAGCGCATCCTCGAAAGGTGCTCTCCAAACGAAACACCACAATCTTTAAGGATGTCTCGCTCAATACAGTGCAGGAAGATGACATCGCAGAGACGCTTCAGCCGTCCCAGATTACCATCCCTTCTGAACTCCCGTCTATACCAT
>Ga0115842_100611_pt1 | contig 14618 bp, 17 predicted proteins | sample InSIn2SAF170_2_FD_83856 | JGI IMG/M metagenome (GOLD analysis project Ga0115842, IMG submission 83856)
AGAAGTGAAGACATTGCAAGTATTGGGTACCTTCCGACTATTGATCCTAGCTTCATCGATTCTAAGGCTTTGGCATCTATCAATTCTGCTATTGAAAAAGGGATGGTTAAAGCCCACGTTGCCGGGAAGAAGGGATTAGTCTCAGAAGCTCCTGGGATTGAAACTCTGCCATCTATAGACTAAGGAGTAGTTATGGCTATCAAACCTATAAAGTTCAAGACTCCTACCGGATATACAGAGTCTCAACCTATCCCGATACCAGAAAAACCTGAAGACGGGTCTGACCGTAAACCTTACTATCTTTCTAACCGCAAATCCATTGCGGGAGCACCGGGATTTATTCCGGAAGAACCAGAACAGATATCATCATCTGCTATGGAAAAACTACAAGCTAACTTTGAAGAAGGAAACGCGGTTGGCTCTTTGCTGAATGGAATGGTTATCCTAAGTGATATGCCTGATGATCTTATCCATACAGATACTCCTGCGGATTTCAATCCAATGGCAGATATAGAGGGGTATGAAGATTATACAGATAGATTTGCTCTTGCTGATACTCCTTTCGAAGTCGCTTTTCTGAAACAAAAAATAGATAGAGAAAGAGAGAACAGGAAGATTATTGAAGAGGGTGGTTTTATCAATTTCGCTGCTGGTCTAGGCACTGGTCTGATTGACCCATTGGTTCTTATACCGACGGGTGGTGCAATTAAAGGATCATTCACAGCTGGGAAATCCCTTTTAAAGAATATTGTTCCGGGTGCATATGGTGCAATGGTTGGAGCAAGCATATCCGAGGCGGCTCTCCATGCAACTCAAGAAACCAGAACATATGGCGATTCTATCAGCAACATTGCAGGATCAGCTCTTCTCGGTGGTGTTCTTGGTGGGTCTATTGGTGCTTATATGTCTTATAAGGGCAATAAGGATGCGGTTAAGCTATTAGCAGATTCAATTGAAAAAGATATGACGTTACCACCTGAAGGAAAAGACCTTATAGGTGGTGACGGAGTAACCATTACCCCTGAAGATCTCGCAAGTGATGCAAGTATGTTTAAGTCTGCTGGTGCGGCCTCAGTCAACCAGACGCAAGCTAAACTAATGAGCGCCCTTGGACTAGAGAAAGTGAGTTTCTTTGGTCTTTTGAAAGCATCCCCAACTTTACGACTTGCGACGAGCCAAGATGTTGATGCAAGACGTGGTGTTATGCAGATTGCAGATGTAGGCTTGCGATATGAAGACAACGCACTCGGCATTAAAACTCCTGCCCCTGCGAAGACGATAATAGACCATCTTTACCAAAAGTCTATGACGAATGTTCACACATCTTTGAATGATCATTTTACGAAATACCGTAAAAGAGAAGGGGGTCTTCCTGTTAACCAAAGGACACAAGTAACAGATTCATATGGTGTTGCCTATAAAGACAATTATCTTAATCAAGATGAATTCTATGTTGAGATATCTAAAGCATTACGACGCGGTGATAAACACACCATCCCAGAGATTAAGGCCGCAGCAGCCGATATTAGAAAAGAGTTAAACTATTACAGGGATGCTGCAATCGATGTAGGGCTCATACATGAGAAGTACAAAGATGATACCGACTACTTACACAGAATCTATGACAAAGGAAAAATAAGCGCCAGACGTGGTGAATTCAAACAGATTTGTATGGATTGGCTTCGTCATGATCCCAAACTTGCTCTTGATAATAATGAACTTTCAGAAGCTGCAGAACAGGTTATAGAACATATTCTGGGTGGGGTTGATGGTAGAATTAACTACGGTTCAATAACCACACGCGGCCCCATGAAAGAGAGAGTATTTAATATACCTGATCGCTTGATTGAGGATTGGTTGGTTAATGATATTAGCATAATCATGGATCGTTATGTCCGTACAATGGCGGCCGATATAACATTAAAAAATCACTTAGGAGATCTAGATGGTGCAGGACTTATTGCAAAAATTCGTGACAACTATCAGGCAAAAATTAATGAACTGGTTGTCGCCGATCCTAAGGCCATTGAGAGACGTCAATCACTATTCACCGATCTCGAACGCAGATATCAGGAAGAAATCAAGGCAGCGCCTGAAGGAAGCAAAACGACGATAGAGGAAAGGTATAAGACAGAAAGAGCTTTCATTGAGGATGCGACACCAGATGAGGTTTTATCTAGAAGAAGAAATATAGAGACTGCCGAATACCGTTTCAAAGAAAGTACAAGAAAGATCAAAGAGGCCGCATGGAAAGTCGAAAAGAAACGGATTGAGAAGGAATATAAAACCGCAACAGACAAGATCATTGATGCAGATTCCGTAAGTCTGACTGCTTTAAAGAAGGCCAGAGTATTACGAGAAAAGAAATTGGCAACATTAGAGCATAATAAGCAGAGTGGAGCAGAGCCACCAATCACACCCGGAATACAAAAGAGACTTGATAAGGCCAAAGAGAATTATGAAACCTCAATGAAGTCCTTATCAGAGGCTAAGACAATGAAGCAGAAGGCAAGAGAAAAGATAGAATCTAGCCGAGCTAATGACTTAGCATCTATCAAAGAAGGTGATCCGAATGCTGTGGTGCGAAAGGCCGCCATTAATAATAAGTATGACGAGGCTCTTGTAAACCTTTCAAATCCTGACAAGAAATCCATTAAGAAGATAAGGGCTCTTGAGAAGGAAAGGGACTCAGATATACGAGATACTAGCGCGTTAATATCTATTATTCGTGGCACATTTTATCAAAACAGTAACAGTATCTTAAATGCCTACGAAGCCCCACAAATCATTAAAACTGTCAAGACAGTAAACTACGCGCGTATGCTTGGTATGTCACCTCTTGCCGCATTAACAGACCTTGCAGGGTTTGTGATTGTTAACGGAGCGACAAGAGTATTTGGTGATTTGATTGTTCCAATGGCTAGAAACATAAACAAAGTGTTTAGACCTCTCCTTAAAAAGGGAGCTATCGATGATAGCCTTTGGGTACAACGCCGGGAGGAGATAAGACAACTTGGGATTGCCAATGAAGTCTTATTGCAGGCGAGAACCAAAACATTGGCTGATATTGGTGGAGATTATGTAACTGGAAAAACAGATAAATTTAATAGGTACCTAGCTAAGAAAGCCACCTTGTTCAGTGGAATCTCCCATTGGACAGAAATGGCAAAAACATCGGCAACGATTCTGGCTCAGACAAAGATCCTGAAAACGGCAATGAGCAAAAATAGGACAGCAAAAGAAATAACAGCTATGGCCCAATATGGCCTTGACGCAAAAGACCTAGATGTAATCGCTGACCAATTTAGAAAGTATGGTTCTGCAGGTGACGGTATCATGGTTTCTTGTGTTAACGCATGGGACAAAAAAGCTGTAGCCGATAGTTTTGAGCTGGCCATTCGAAGAATTGTTAATAATACAGTTATTGCTCCTGATCTAGAAAAACCACTGTTCTTCCATACCCCTATAGGTAGCATCCTAGGACAATTCAAAAGCTTTGGGGTGGCTGCCTATCAAAGGATCCTTCTTGCTGGACTTCAGCGAAGAGATGCAGAAACGTTCCAAGGGATTGCGGCTATGCTGATATTGGGGGCGCAAAATCAGGCATTACGAGATCTTATTAATTATGGTGAAGTGAGGGAAAGATCCACTGAAGAATGGTTCAAGATCGCGCTGGATAAATCCGGCATCACTGGTCATATCATGGACATTGAAAACATGATGGACAAAATTACAGGTGGTGTCGTAGGGGTTAACAGTCTTATGGGTATACAGCCAAAGAACAGGGATTATGTAACACAAGCACTTAAATCAGTCAGCCCATCATCTGGCATAGTAGGAGAGATTTCTGAAGTATTCAGAGGGGATGGGAGTAGAAGAACAAGCGCTGTCAGAAGACTCATCCCATTCCAAAATTCTCTTTTGTTAACAAAGGGTTTCGATAGGATAGAAGATTGGTTTCGTGATACACTGGGAGTGAGACCGAGGGGGGCATCTCAGAAGAAAACATCATGGTAGAAGGACTATGAGATGACGACAACCCAGAATGATAGAATTATATCATACACAGCGGTCGGTGGCGAGACTATATACGCTTATGACTTCCCTCTATTCTTTGTAGATCAAACGCCTCCAACCCAAAACCCTGACTTACAAGTTGACCTTACACGTGCAGGAGTAGTGACCACGTTAGTGCAAGGTGTTGATTATACCGTGCAAGGGACAGGCAATCCAGGTGGCGGAACGATTACTTTAACGAACGCTGCATTAGCGGGAGATATTTATGTCCTCTATGGAGTTAGAGAATACAGGCAAGTCAGCTATGTTGATGGCGTTCCTGTTAATCGAACAGACCTTAATCTTGACAGTGATAAGATTACTCAGATTACTCAGCAACTTCGTCGGGATATTGATAGGTGTATCAAGGTTCCAATCCAAGATTATGGCGCACTCACAACTGTTCCATTAGAAGCGGAGAGAGCTGGAAAAATTCTAGGGTTCGATGATGATGGTGATGTTACATTATATGATGATCCGACTGGCGGAGCCTCATTTAGGGATCTCACATTTATAACTCAAGTGCCTGATGCTCTGGCTCCTAATGCGCAGGCATTAAGCACATTAGCTACAGGATTGATGCAGAGTACTACTGCGACTGGTGTCGTGAAAACCGTTACACTAGCTGGTGGTGAAGCAATTACAGTAGCTAACGGAGATGGTGTTGCAGGAAATCCAACCATCAATGTGGATATCGATAAGCAAGCAGAAGATTTAGCTCCGGATAGTGCTGCAGACTATGTATTAATTTATGATGCATCTGCTGGTGATCACAAGAAAGTCTTACTTGATAATCTTCCTACCGGCGGTGACGCGCCTGCTAACGGAAGTTATGTCGTTGCTGCTGCGAGTGGTCTTGCTAACGAAAGACTTATGAATGGCATAGACGGTATCCAAGTTACAGATAACGGAGCAGGAAATACAATAGATGTTGGACTTGATATTCCAAGTCTTACTGAGACTGCTGATACAGATGGATTGAATGACCTAGTTGCCATATATGATAATTCCTTGGCGACACACAGAAAAGTTCGAGTAAGGGCGCTTAGAGATCGGGTAAATGTTTTAGACTATGGAGCAATTGGAGATGGCGTCGCGGATGATACTGCAGCAGTCCAGGCTGCTATAGATATTGGTCGATCCGTGTTCCTTCCTAAGGGATTATATAGGATAACAGCGCCATTGACCATTACGACGTCTGGTCAACAAATAATAGGTGAAACCGCCCTACAATCTTATTTTGTGACAGATGCTCTATCTACCCATGACATTTTACGTGTAAATGGTAATAACGTAGAAATAAGTCATATTCATTTCAGACCTGGATCCGTTAACAATATTTGCCTTCGGATATATAGGGGTTTTTGCCATGTTTATCAATGCAGGTTCTTAGCACAAACTGATGGTTCTGGTACAGCAATCCTCTTAACAGATACAGACCCAGTTACATCTGCAACCATTGCCGGGGCTTATTCCCATACAATTGAGAACAATGAAATAGGACTCTCTGGGTTCGGATTCGATTATGGGATAAGGAGCTCCAGCCCAACCAATGGACAACAAGCTGACAGAATCATTAATAACTACTTTAAATGTAATACGGCCGTTTCAATGGATAAGGGCGGTGGAAATGTGTATGCAAATAATCTCATGCAAGCCAGAGTAGCTGGAACTGGAGTTGGAATTGATTTAGGTGCAAGTGTAGCTGGTGAAAATATATACGGGAACTATCTGGAACGATTTCAAGATGCGATTTTCCTACGCCGTGTTGCAACCGACTATGTCCAAGCAACTATATTTGGTAATCATTTTGATAACAACACCATTACGGTAGGACCCACAGCTACCACACTTTATTCATTTAAAGATGATCTTACTAGGACTGATTGGAACTGTGGTTGGAAGCATAATTATTCAAGTTCCACAAACATGGTATTTACTGAGCCTAGCAACGGCACAGCCTATCAAGTCAATGCGACTGCAAAATCTGTAGAGCCTAACACCTTGGCTTTCCAAACTTTCCAGACATTAACATATAATGCCAATGCAGCGACTCAGACACCGACATCCACTTGGTGTCAAATAACGGGGAATGGTGCCGCGAGAACTGGATGTTTTCTAGGTAATGGGACAAGAGCCGGACAGATCGTAGTTATCAGAGGATTCACTTGGTCAGTTCAATTAATGGCGAGCACTAACATAAAATTCAATGGATCAGTGACCTCTGTAACATTCGGATCAGCAACAGGTAACGTGGCGACTATGACTCTCATTTGGGACCCAACTTACTCAACCGGTACGTGGTTTGAGCTAACGAGAACATTGGTATAGGAGAAAACAATGGCATTAAAAGATTCAGTAACTATAAACGGTGTTATTATTAGCGACTGCTATATAAAAGTAAGCACTATTAATGGTGATAAGCATAAAGTTATGATTGATGTTCACTATAAAGCAGATAGCGATAGTCCTCCAATTTATGCATATACATTTGCTTATACACCTGATTTAGAGGGTGGTAACTTTATTGCGCAAGGATATAACTATCTTAAAACCCTTGATCAGTTCCAAGGGGCAATAGACTGTTAGGTGATTTATGGCATTATTTCTTCCAGCGTTCGAAGCCTTAATAGTAAATGAAGGTGGTTTCTCTAATTACAAGCAGGACCCAGGTGGAGCTACCCAATATGGTGTCAGTCTCCGTTTCCTGAAAAGCCTTGGAGCCTATGGCGACATTGATAGGAATGGTATTGTGGACGAGGATGATATTAAGCTTATCGATCTAGATTTTTCCAAAGATACCTACAAGAAATATTTCTGGGATAGTAACCGATACGGCGATATTACCTATCAAGGCGTAGCGACAAAGATATTCGATATGGCAGTGAATATGGGATCTGGTCGAGCAAATAGGTTACTGCAAGAAGCTTGCAATCATGTGTTGTCAGACAACCCTTTGGTTATTGACGGTAACGTTGGTGGCAAGACATTAGGAAAAGTAAACAAGATTGATGCGTCCATGATGCAAAACATTTTGGCAACTCTCTCATCAAATTATTATCTGAGCATCTGTGAAGGTAATGAACCTTTGAAAGTGTTTTTAAAGGGATGGTTAGTACGTGCAAGTAAAAAATATTAGGAGGATATCATGTTAGATTATATTAAAGACCGCTTAGGTGAAGTTTCTTCTTGGCAAGGCATTGTTGCAATCATAGCAGCTGTTGTTATGTATTTTACTCCTGATGAGATTGACAGGATCATTATTATGGTAATGAGTTATTTCGGAATTACTCAAATCTTCAAAGTGGAAAAGCAATGATTTTAATTGTTATAGCAATGACAGTTGTGTTTCTGGTAATGATATCCCTCATTATCAGGAATGCTTATAAAGCAGGGCAGGTAGAAAAAGAACTGGAAGTGGAGAAGCATGTAAATGATATTCAAGAGAAGAGGGACGAAATTGCTAAGCAGCCTAATCGTACTGCTGCTCGTCTTATTGAGTGGATGCGATCACCCCACAGCTGTTTCTAGCTGTCCTGTATTTCCTTATCCAGATCCAAGGGCTGCAGATGAACTTGAAAAGTATTGCATGCCTCAAGAGAAATGCCCGCACCTTTGGGACTGGATGAATAATCTTTATGTGCTGGATCAGCAGCTAAAAGTTAAATAGTACCGTATCTCAATTCACGATATAGAGTTGAACGGCCTATATTCAATTGCTTTGCTGCTTGCGTTGGAGAAATACCAGCATTTACGAGTTTTATTGCAGAGTCGAGTTTGTCTTTATCTAATTCAGGACGACCCAGCTTTTTCCCTTTTATCTTAGCTGCCATTAATCCATCTTTTGTCCGCTCGGCAATAAGACGTCTTTCAAAATGTGCAATAGCTCCGAATAGATGGAATGTAAGTTCTCCTGCAGCCGATGTTGTATCTATCTTCTCCTCAAGGGATATTAGGTCTACCTGGCGTCTCTTCAGCTCTTCTACAGTTTCAAGTAACTCTTTTATGCTTCTTCCGAGACGATCAAGTCTGACAACACAAACTGAATCTCCCGGGCGTGCATAAGCAAGAAGATCTTCCAATCCCGTACGCTTGAAAGTTTTTCCAGATATAACGTCACTGAATATTTTTATGGCACCTGATTCGGTTAATCTTTGAAATTGAGAATCTAGATGTTGTTGGTATGTTGAGACGCGGGCATACCCAATGATAGCCATGATATAATTCCTTTTTTATTATTTTCCGTAAAGTCCAAAATATGGTTGTTTTAGAGACTGCTTTTCACCCTTACTACAGAACCTTAAAATCCGTCCATAAAATATATCCATAAATAAACACAGTCTATTAATTAATGTAATGGTTTTATAGACGCGTCAGACACAGGGAGAAAATTATAACATATCCCTGTTTTTATTTCATGCACAAATACTGGCTTTTATATACAGAAGGGTGACGCCCTTTCACCCATAACGGTGACACCCTTTTAAAAACGAAAGTCCATCAATCTCCTAGAACTTCGATCTGCTCCACAATCCCTTTTATATCGACCAACTTTAAAATAAATGCTCCCTTCTGATTGGAACATTTAATATGAATCTCTTTCCCATTATCTTCATTCTGATATGAACCTTTATAAAAGTAAGATAGAGAAACAAAAAGATATCTTCCTAATTCAAGTAGGCGACTAGCTGGGATCCTATCCAATCCTGCTTCATATTTATGTATTTGTTGTCCTGTAAGTCCGATTGCTTTCCCTAAATCTTGCTGAGTTAAACCAAGGTATTTTCTACGTTTTCTTAGCTTTTCTCCAATGTACTTTTCTATATCTGTAGATTCCATAAACTAAATCCCTCACCATCAATTCTAAATATTACAAGATTCTATATTTGATATTCTTTATTGTTAGATCCCTTGGCTTATTCCTGGCCAGTTTCTTATAGAGCCTTCTTAGCAACCAAATAACCATGGGATCCTCCTGATCTATAGCTCTGCTATTTTCTTTGCGAGCTGATCGGCCTTAGAAACTGAATCATCTAATTCATTTTCATTCACCTCTACTGGCTCGACAATTGTTTCAGATGAGACTTCTTTCTCAAATTCATTTGGTGATATAATTGAGTGGGTCACATCTGGCATATCAATAACCTCTTCTGTTACACCAACCCCCATCAAGGCATCAGAAAAAGTGTTCCTCAAGGCAAAGGCACGTGCACGCATCTGAAGCATGCGTTTGGGATACTGTGTCCATGGTCCAGCCTTGCCCCAGAGATTTGCTCTTTTGGCATCCTCAACAGAGAAGGTAGATACATGTTCTTCGTGACCAGACCGTTTGATAACGCATGTAGCTGTTAGGCCTTCAGCTGTTTGACTAATTGTCTCTTTAATGTATTCATAGTCTCGGTGCCTTTGAACCATGGCAAGAGCGGCATCCCCCCAAAGGGCAGGTTTACCATTTATGACTGAGAGGTTCTGTAATGCTTGCAAGGGGTGGAGACCAATAGATACTCCCCATTGCATAGCCACAAAGACGTCCTGGGGTTTGCCCTGGTAAGCTTTAGGAACCATTCCGCTGGAAGCTATAATCTTAGCGTAATGAGTTGCCTCTTGATAGCTAGTGGGCATCATGTTAAATGTCTTCTTGGTGGTGACTTCTAGATTGCTCATTGTCCTTACTCCGTTGCTGGTTTTGAAGTTAATTTCTCTAGTAGGGTCGAAGCCGCCACCGCAAAGTTAAAGTAGTTTAGTCCCTTAATATTTCCGTTAGCATCATAATCGAACAGGGAAATATCAGCTTCTTCTACAAGCTTTTTTTCAAATTCATAGGGGGTCATATTTACTCTCTTATAGTCTAATTTAATTCTTTGCTTATTTAGATTCATTGTTATCTCCTTCAGGTTCTTCTTGATTTAAGTATCTAACGTAAATCTCAAATTCGTCGTAATTCATGTTAACCCCAATATAAACAGCTAACATGTTAGGGAGGATGATAACTGGATATATATCACTTGGATAAATGATTGATTCATAAGGGACAATTTTTAATTTACAACTGGGATTGCACTCAATGCACTCCTTTATTAATGGCACCGCTTCGTCAATACTAATTTCAGTCTTAACAAAGGGGAAAAGACAGCTAGAAAGATAATCCTTAAATTTAATTATCCGTCTCGTGTATATAATCTTACGCAACCACAATGGCCCTATGTCAGCTATGACAGAGTACATAAATATTGGTATAGATCTTAATTCTTCACATTTATTGTCCATTTTACGTTCCTTTTATTATTTTATTGTGGATTAACCCACAGATTTATTCATTAGTTCTTAGTACTCTTGAGGTTGTCTTCTTGCTTACTTCTCGCGCAATGTCTGGGTATTCTTTTTTTAATTTTTGTGTATCTATTCTTGATGATTCTTGGGTCTTCCAACTAGCAATAGGATTAAGATCCGGAGAGAGGAGGACAGATGCTTCACCTATGATTTTGCATAGTTCGGCCTTATGCTTGTCCTCTAGTTTTTTCAGCTCTTCTATACGTGATCGTACAGTGAGCAGATCTTGATGAATATTGAGAGCATCCTCTGAGACCACAGAGTTTTCATTATTATTAGGCCACAGAGTGCTTGCTTCTTCGTATGTCTTGGGCTCAGGTGGGATTCTCTTCAAAACATGATTTTCCCAGAAGTTCTGCTCTATACGAATGATATGGGATTCTAGCTCTGGGTTTCTTTCGTATGTGTAGGTTCTGAAATCGTTACCGCCAATAAGAACGAATAGGTAACATTTAGAAGCATTCATAACGATTGCATAATGAGCTAGCTGGAATAGATAGTTTTCGGGAATGTAGTCAGAATCAGGTTCACCAAATGCCTTCGCTGTCCACTTGTCAGCAGTCTTGAACTCGCAGACAATCTGTTCATCCTCAATCCATCCATCTAAGTTAGCAATCATAAATGGATGTTCTTTACTGCGAAACATATCTTTCGGCTTAGTGATCGCCTTGCCCAATACCTCAGAAGCTTTCTGGCGAAGAACAGGCTCAAGACGGTTACCCCATTCAATACGTGGGTTATTTACAATGTCTTTTTGAAGTTCTAGCTTGCTGTGGTAAATATCAACCGCATTAGCCCACTTGCTAAATCCGCAGATTGCACCGAGATCACTCCCACCAATCCCGGTCATCCGTTCTTTTCTTTGTTCCAAGGTCAACATTCTCTATTCTCCAAATTTTAGGCTGACATGGCAGCTTGGTATTCGACTTTTCTGATACGTTCCAAAGTCGATAAATCTGCGGCTTGCTCTAGGCTGTATCTGACATAAGAGTCAACACCCATGATTGAATGGTCTCCATTATGAATCTCATTATCAAAATACTTTAAGAAGGCATCAAAGAGTTCACTCTCATCTTCTCTCGTTAAGAAAGAGTTACACATATCAATAGAATGCTCGAAGACAACTCTTAGGCCGTCTTCCACAACTAGTGTCCAATGATAAGCTGGAATCTCGTTCATCTCCCTTTCATGGCGAGAGTAATTATAATACTCGTCGTTCTCTTGTGTCTTGATGCTTAATTCCCATCCTTGCAGTCCGGCCCATTCTTTTAAACATCCTACTTTGCTATCCACATAAATCACATCCCCAGTTTTATTGTTAAACAGAACATGTTTAGTTTCAATTTTATAATTGTACATTTCAACATCCTTTTTAAACATCATTGATTATACTTTATTGTATAATAGTAGTGTATAAACATCAATGAATATATTGTCAATATATTTTTTTTGTACTATATGTTTCGTATAGAGGGCGCTATTAGGTTCAGGTGTATAATGAAAGAATTACAATATAATAAAGATGAAATTAAAAGAGCGGTAAAAATACTTGGCTCTGTTATGAAGCTAGCAAGAGCATTAGAAGTGGGAGAGTTGTCTGTTTATAGATGGACGAGCGGAAAATCAGCACCAGATCCAATCAATTGCTTAAAAATACAGAAGCTAACCAACGGTCAAGTCAAAGCTAAAGACATCCGCCCGGACTACGAGTGGGATAAGGTGATATGATGAGTGAGATCAATAAAGGCGAAATAATTATTTACCAAACGGAAGACGGGCTTTCAAAAATACAACTCCATGCGATAGATGGTACGGTTTGGTTGACTCAAGATGAGATTGCGGAATTATTTTCTACAACGAAACAGAATGTGAGTATGCATCTAAAAAATATATTCGCCGAAAAAGAACTACGTGAAAATTCAGTTGTAAAGGAATTCTTTACAACTGCCCTTGATCGCAAGGAATACCTTAAAAAATACTACAATTTGGAAGCCATTATTTCGATTGGTTACCGTGTCAAGTCGCCTCGTGGGACACAATTCCGTATCTGGGCAAATACCATTCTGAAAGAATACCTGATTAAAGGCTTTGCTATGAATGACGAGCGTCTAAAGCAAGCTGATAATTGGGATTACTTTGATGAATGGTTAGAGCGTATTCGTGATATCCGTGCATCTGAAAAGCGGTTCTATCAAAAGATCAAGGATCTATACAGCACCGCGGTTGATTACGATAAAAACTCCGAACAAGCTCAATTGTTTTTTAAAAAAGTGCAGAATAAGATGCTTTGGGCTGTGACTGGCCATACAGCTGCGGAGCTGATTGCTGACAGAAGTAATTCTAAGCTGCCAAACATGGGTCTAACATCATGGGCAGGATCCATTGTCCGTAAAGCTGATGTTGGGACAGCCAAAAATTATTTGAAAGCAGGAGAAATAGATCAGCTTAACCGTGTTGTAACAATGTACCTTGATTACGCAGAAGAACAAGCTAAACGGCGCAAAACAATTACCATGCAACAATGGGAAGAAAAGTTGGACGCCTTTTTAGAATTCAACGAACATGACTTGTTGACACATGCGGGTAAAGTCCAAATGGCTGTGGCTCAACGGCTTGCTACTGAGCGTTATGAAGAATTTGATGCTAATCGTCGCAAATCTGAAGCGTTAGAGGCAGATCAAGAAGACATAATAGAGATAGAAGCATTGGTTAAATCGCTTAATAAAGAATGAAGACCATTTCGAGGATATCCTCGAGATGGTCTCAATAGGATAAAGTGATATGAGTGAAAATAATTTAGATAGTTTGAATAAGTTAGTCGTATTCAATAAGAAATCCATACGCCGCACACTGCATAATAATGAATGGTGGTTTTCTGTTGTTGATGTTGTTGAGGTGTTAACAGATAGCGTTAATCCTACTGACTATATTAAGAAATTACGTAGCAGAGACAAAGACTTATCCGAAGGGTGGGGACAGATTATCACCCCCCTTTTAGTTGAAACACAAGGAGGTAAGCAAAAGGTTAATTGCGCTAATACTGAAGGTCTTTTCCGTATCATCCAGTCCATACCGTCGCCGAAAGCAGAGCCGTTTAAGCGGTGGTTAGCTAAGGTTGGCTATGAACGTGTCCAAGAGATTGAAGATCCTGAATTAGCGAGCAAGAGAGCGCGGGCGATCTATAAAGCTAAAGGATACAGCGATGATTGGATAGAAAAGCGTATGCGCAGTATCGCCATTCGCGAAGAACTTACGGACGAATGGAACAATAGAGGCATCAACCAAGATAAAGAATTTTCCATTCTTACGGCAGAGATATCAAAAGCTACATTCGGGATGACACCATCAGAGTATAAGAAACACAAAGAACTGAAAAGAGAGAACCTAAGAGATCATATGAATGACCTTGAACTCATCTTTTCCATGCTTGGCGAAGCCTCAACAGTAGAGATTGCAAGAAATACAGATGCTCAAGGATTTAAAGAGAACCATACAGCCGCTCGCCAAGGCGGTACTATTGCGGGAAATGCACGTCGTGAGCTTGAGGATAAAAGTGGAAGGCCGGTGATTTCAAAGACTAACTATCTGCCAAAAAAGAGTGAAGAATGAAGACCATATCGTGGATCTCCTCGTGGAGGTATACTATAACTGTTAGAGGCTCTTAATTAATCCTCGTTTAAGACCTCACCAGAGGCCGTCATGCCATAAGCATGGCGCAGATAAACAAAAAGGCACCGGAAATGTCCAATACCTTAATGTCGACCGAAGAATGTCCAATCCATATTAAGGATAACACAGGGAACATGTACACAAAATAGGTTTTTATGTACACGTTCTAATTGATATGTACATGAAATGGCGTTTTATGTACATGTACAGAAAGAAACAAACACATGGATGAGCAACTCTTAGAAATCATTAATTCATCATCAGAGAGCGACAGAATAAAGAACTTTCGTCGCATGCTATTGCAAGCTTTCGGTTCTGACGTTTATAGGGATCAATTTCAAGATGCTAAGATGGTTGAAGAGGCTGGACAAGTCCTCATACAGGCTAAATCAGATTCTCCTAACGACAATTTTTTAAGGAAAAATTCACTATTTTCAAAAGCAAATAGGAAGAGAAGTATTATAATTACTCTCGCCATGAAAGGGAGATGAACGAGATTCCAGCTTATCATTGGACACTAGTTGTGGAAGACGGCCTAAGAGTTGTCTTCGAGCATTCTATTG
>Ga0115842_100613_pt1 | contig 14602 bp, 16 predicted proteins | sample InSIn2SAF170_2_FD_83856 | JGI IMG/M metagenome (GOLD analysis project Ga0115842, IMG submission 83856)
CGACGTTTGAGGATTATGAACGCGCCGACAAGGAGAGTTACGGTGCCGAGTATGGATACGACGACCCCTATGGCAATTTGCGCAGTGGTCGAGAGGCCCCCACCGCCGGAAGAGGACGGAGCAGGGCTAGACGAGGTTGTTTGGCTAGTACTCGCAAGGGAAGAGGTTGTTGCACTTGAGGTCGAGGAGGAAGAGGCGATTGGGGACGTGGCGGACGCTCTGATTATGCAGATGTATCAGTGGTAACGTTCGATACGAACACAGTTGTGGGTTGTGCTTGGGGCAGAAACTCACCTTGTAGTTGTTGATGATGACAGTGAAGATGAAGATGAAGACGTTGTCGAACTTGTAGTGGTGCTGTTACCGAAGGATATCCTGCCACTGCTGGTATAGGTACAGTCCTTAGTATTGAGGTCGCATATCTGCAAGAAGTAGTTTTGGCCTTCGTTGTACACCGCAAGATCCGAATTCGGTGTCCAGAGGAAGGAACCGTTGTTTGTTGTAGAACCTGGGAAACGACATATGTTAACAGTTTCGTACAAGTGACTCAACGATCAATGTATGAGGTTGCAGCATTGAGGAAGAATGGCACCGACTGGTAATATTTCCCATTTGTGCATTTGAGTTGACTAGCAACTTGATATAGACAGGACCTGGTGTTCCTGGCGACCATTTGATGTTGATAGGCTGCCCGACTGGTACAGTCTGGCCAGCAGCCGGCTTGCTAATCGGATTGAGGCCATCAGCAACAACACTGCCTACTGCGGCGCAGATCACCAATGCCCAAATGCCGAGTGGGAATGAAGTAGATGACCACATCGTTATGCTGCAGAACTCAGTGTGATGTTTGAAAGTTCATTTCTTCGACAAGAAGGAAGAAGAAGAAGTGAAATCGTTGCTGTCGAATAACCGTGTGAGCTGTGTAAATAAGGCTGCAGTCGTGATCGGCCCCAAAAAGAGCCATGTATGTCAGGCATATCTGACTGGCTGAGCTCAGGGTATCCAGAGTGCTCGGGAAGCCAACATCCTCCAAATCACCTCGTCGAGTCCGTGCGGATCGATACCGAGCTGAGGACTGCGGTTGCAGGGGACCGTGGCGAAGCTCCGAGCGGGATTCAGCTACGGAATACAGCCACATTCGTTGATTGGGTGTTACAAAAGATCAGGCTAAAAACATTTGAAGTCGATTCGGTGCGTCCGCTTGCATTCTCTCCGTCGTGCGTTGTGATTTGCCGTGCTCTAGTTTCGGCTGCGGCACCAATGGCTGTGTGTTGGTGCCTTAATTCGGCATACAACTACACACGAGGCGCTTTTTCACACCAGTCGTACTGGGCTCGCTTGAGACATGCATGCTGGCTGCTCCTAAGCTGGGAGATGGGAATTCGAAGCTATCTGCAACCAGGACTCAACCTTCTTATTCTTAAAAAGAACGGCCTGTGAGGTCTGATGTTCTTCACGCATTGCTGGTGGTCTCCGTCGCTTCGATCAAGGGCATAACCGCAGTCCACCAATAGTTTTCGAGAAATAGAGGGCTCAATCCACGATAAGAGTGTAAAGTATTCGAATTCATGAATCAGGCTGAAACCATATCAAGGTGGAGGTATTGAGATGTCTGGCTTGGCTATTTCGCGGAAAGTCGTGACATACGCGACTGATTTCGCGCCAGTTTTTGTTTACGCCGAGACCTCGCCTGACCAGTAGTTGTGGAAACCGCAGTCCCTTTACTCATGAGCTCGATTCTCGTTAAATCATGCTCTCCCACACATGAAATCTCGACTACACAGGAGCAGGTGGTACTATATAAACGGACATTGTTCCATGTGAATAGAATAGTGTAAATTACCTTAGCCCTATATTAAGCGCTGTGCCCGGGTAGCTGTCATTATCGCTAAGCATCATCATTAACGTTCTCCTCCTCCTCTTCGTTGTTATCATCATCCTCTCCTCTTCCTCGATACGTTCTCTCCTTGCCATCATCTACCACTATATGATTCACAGCATCTCACAAAGTTGAGTTCTGCGGTTCAAGTGACCACCAGGTCATGCCAATATAAGCATCGCCACACCCTATTCGAACAAGTTGGCCAGTAATCGTTCCGGCGTACAGTCAAGCGCCCACTTGTTTGACTCCTGGTGTGGTACCTTCGCTCGTCAGGAGTGGATGAATTTATCGAACAAGTCGATTTGATCAGCTTGGTGGTTGCGTCTAGCCGGGTTTATGCATGAGTGATATGATGGACAAACCGCGTGCTTTCAATCTTGTTTCCAAGGATTGAAGCTGGCTATCGAGCATACACGGTGATGAGAACTGGATCCAACAAACGTCAAAGCTTTGTGTCCGTGTCGACCCCCACCGATTGTAAATCTGCACCAACCACGTGATTGATGCGCCGTCAAGACCAAGGGCCGTTGTTGTTGCTGGTTGTTGAGCCAGCGCTGCCACTCCGTCCCGTTGCCTCTATGTCCGTGGTGTGATTCCTGGTCAATTGTGGCCCTCAACCTCTTCACAGTAAGAATTTCCAGGCAGGGTGCGAAACAGGTCACCTCCAGCCCTCGATGGTTCACACAAAAGCTACTGGCTATGGTGATTGCGGAGTTTCGTGTAGGTCTGTATCCATGTCGAAGTCCTCATTCACTTAGCGACACCAACACTGTCCTTCTCGCTCTTTCTGTCGTTGTCTGCCAATTGCCGACACGCCATTGCATACTCGAAATTCGGGTCTGAAGTTTCAGAAGAGTCCCGCATCCAGCCACCCTGCGGGTTCAACTCCTGTTCGTCACTGTTCGCCATACTCTTCTTGGTATGCTTGCTAGCATGATCGACAACATGTATTCCATTCTCGTCTATGTCTCGATCTCTTGACGCTGTCCGTACAATATCGGGTCTAGGATTCTCCACATGAGCCGCCTCGGGATTGCTCTTCCTCCAATCCTCAGCTGACATAGAAGTATGGACCATCGGGAGATCGGGAAGATTCCTGAGAGATGCTGATGGAGAAGGCTCACCCCAGTTGTTAGCGCTGTGAATGGCATCACGATGTTCTTTGCTCCTCATGTCGTTCCCATCAATTGCAAAACTGCCAAGCCTGCTGATCTTGAAAGCTCTCAATCGGTCTAGTGCTGTTTTGAAGTCGTCCAGGACTACGGAATCGGTCAAGCATTTGAACACGAACGACAGCTTCCAAAACGGGTTGATACCGACTGGTAGCACAGATTGAAACGCATCCGTCACAGACAGGACATCCAGTATTATAAAGATGATACTGAGAAGCATAGCGCCCAACATGACAGCAAATCGAGGTGATATCCGCACAATCTGCAGGAGAGAGAGGTCGTATTTCGTTTTGATATTGTACATGAGAAAAACGGCAGCAACAATCCACCATGGATCGCGACATAATGCTTCCCAGGGCCGTGTCCGGAGGAACAGATCGTTGATGTTGTGGAAATAGGCAAAATTTGCGTATATTTCGGTAATCCAATATGGTATCACCAAAATAACGGTGCCAATGAATATCCTGCTGACCGTTTTATTCAGGAATGGCCGGAGCTTCATCCATGCGATCACGTTGTGAAGCCACCAGGAGATATTAAGAGGGATCGCGGCGGCTGACAGCCACCAGGCGTATATCGGAGGGTTGAAGAGGATAAAAAAGCCTTGCCAGTAACCAAAGATCAACTATATGGTTTGTTAGCCGGATGTGTTTCATATAAACAAAGAACAAGTCCGCACCTCGATCAAAATCAGTTTATGTAACAACACTCCTCTTCTCATGTTCGCAATGGTGATACATGTCATTATGATGAGCGATCCGAGCATGTAGCCCTCCGCCCACGCCTCCAGCACCAGGCCATTTGGATCTGTCGGTCTCTGCGACTGGTCGCCCGGTGCATCCTGCAGTCGTCTTACGAGGTCGGGTATTGGACTCATCTCTATTGTTCGTGTCTCGGATATTAAGAGTCGATCAGTAGTTCAAAAGCCGCATCGTCCTTGCCGCACATAATCTCCGAAGCGCAGTAATCGTGGTACAGGTTAACAGGTCCGTTGGGTATAGCTAAGCATGTCGAGCTCGAGCATAGGTGATGATGTGGAGCAATGTAGGTGAAGCCGATGTAAAGGTAGGTCGCAACGAAGAGGAACACACGACATCGCAGACGAAGCCCCGAGGGCACGATATAGCGGAGACATGTGTAGCCCACTCACAGAAGCCAAGCGACCGTACATTCAGGCGGGCACAGTGGGCCAGCCCGAAGTCGAAGTCATTCGTACAAGAAAAAATTGGCGGGATGCGGAGCTTAAAAGGTTTGTGAAAACATTCGCCAATAATGCCTTTGAAAGCAGCCTATGACAGCTCTGTTATCCCCTCCCAAACTTACGCCACAGAGGAGCCATGCCCCAATTTCGGTCTTTGGTGGGGACACCGCAACTGGTGGCCCAGCCTAGAATCCGCCAAGACTAAGCAGCATTTTCGTTGCTTGTTCTGTGTTTTTATGGTTTATATCTTAATGTATGGTGGATCATTGTAGCATAGGTAAGGTATCTGGATAGGTAAGTACCTCTGAATACAGCTCATAGTACTAGCAGATTCTCGTGAGACTCCCTTGGGAGTCCAGAAGTAAAATGAGTTTTCGTACTGGAAAGAGACGCGGCATTTTTTCCGGTTGTAATAAAAACGTTGTGATCCTGTCCACGCAGCTTATATCGATAGACCGCCGCGTGTTAAGTAGATGTTGGCCAACGCCTAATGCTCCAGGGTGTGAAAGGATCGCAGTCATGTTTCAAGTATATGTTGAACAGGGTGCTGTGTTCCACGGATCTATCTATATTCGTCTGTAGAGCCCGGCACCTTTCTGCCATAGAACCACACAGCGCTAATGTGAATATGCCAGCTACCCCGGCCATCTCCAAAGTAGAACTGTTCAGTTTGTCTCACAGGTATAGACCGTACAGCCGACGCGGAAATGTCTTACACCAATGAGATGATACGTTCCAGACGCCCGACATTCCGCTGTCTCTTGCAGGTACTTCTGTCCCTATTCGATCCAGGAGATCATGCATGTACTGTTATGCTCCATTCTGGACAAGATTTCCTTGACTGTTCTTGTCGAAATGAAGCTGCACCAGTAAAGCTACTGTACCGGGGTAGGCGTTTCAAGTCCAAGTACAGGTCGTTTCCTGCTGCTGTGGAACTTGCGATGTTGGTGATCGTTCAACTATCCAGTTGTATCGCTTTCAAGTTTCCGCGAGCAAAGATGTGCAGCGCCATGAGTCTGGGATCTCGGCTATAGTGTAGAGCTTGAATGACATCAACCAGACCGTTCCAGAATGCCTCAAGCCTGTAAAGATGCAACTCGTATACTTTCCATGCCTGCAAGAACCCCTGCGCCAATGATGCCACCATCTCGGGACTCACGCAGATATACACTTTTCCCTCCCTTCTGTGCACCTGAACGCATAACCAGCTTATCAATGAACCTCTGACAATGCTCTTTGAAGTTGGGATAATGCTGAATGATACCACCCGTGTATGCAACTACTAGTTCTTCGGGTCCTGAGCTCCAGCTACTGGCGTGATCGATCTCGTCTTGGCTGGCGGTACGAGCAAGAACTTCCATGGCATCACTTGAAGATTCTTCTCGCATGCTTGCAGGTTTGTTCAGCCCTATTTCTCCAACAGACGCTAAAAGTCCTGCTGTGGCCGCTGCTATGAGGCCCGCTGATCTCACTTGAACGGCGTGGGCGACCTTGCGCAATGCACCCGCCGAATGAGTCGACCATGACCAATTGGACGACTCTGGTGCTGGCATGCGATGCTTGAGCTCCTTGGAAAGTTCTGCATCAGTACGTGCTCGTGCTACAATGGCACTGACGAACGTGGTAGTCAGACTGTAATTATGCACTATCATTGCAGGCAGAGAAGATGCTGATACTGGCGGCCGGTGTATGTTCGTCATGTAATCGAAGAAGATGAGCCTGACCAGCTCACCGATATAACGGCCACCAGTCATGTATTCCAGTGGTTGAAATCCAGGCCTCGCGGTCGATCGGTCAAGGGCTTCGTCCCACTTTGTGGTAATTTGTTTCAAGGGTTCCGCCGCTCCAGCAATAGTAATTTCTGTGTTAACCACAGTCTCCTTGGCAGCAGGTCTCTTGCTTCGAATCTTTTCCGATTTGGCTTGTCCGAGCGCGCTGAACCTTAGCGGTACAGTAGCATTGACGCCAGTACCAACAATTAATCCAGCAGCCACTCGGGAGTTAGGAAGCGACTTCACCGAGTAGGCTAATGAACATAAAGTGGCAATAGTGTCGTTAGTGATGGCTGCAATTCGAAGACGAGGTAAAACTGCAACCCTACGTCGTTTAGGTCGTGGCGAGTCCTCGCCGCCGGAAACTTCACCTTGAGTATGTCTGTCATAGCCTTGCAATAACGTTGAGCCAAGGTCCAGGTTCTCCGTGATAGCAAAGCCTTTACCCATCGGCATTAGCGTCGCTGAAGTAAGATCGTCTTGTCTGTGGTTATGTCAGCATGAACGCCATAATTGCATAGAATAGCCGTACATCATGGGGAAGCTGAATGTAATTCCGAGTGGCAGCTCTTCCGGAGTCGACAGGTCAGATGCGTCATTGCTCAGGTAGTCGCTGACAACCTCTGCGATACAATCTCCTATCCACGCGAAGAGGTCTTCAGTCTTGTCAATTTTCAAATGCTCCCCGATTGGCCATGCTTTCTCTAATGTCCTTCGGACTCGTGGTCTTTGCGCATTCTTGATGGCCTCTTGAGATCTATCACCATTCACCGTGGTAGAATGCTCAGCTGTGTCGCCCAAAAGCTCAATAAATGCAACACGGAGATTGCTCCCGCCGACGTCAATAGCCAGAAACTGGCCTGTTTCTGTGCCAGTAGGTAGTCCTGTAACAGGAGTTGGGAGGAACTGCTCTTCCGATGTCAAGGCAAGCTCTCTACAAACCTTGGAGAACTGGTATGCAAGACCATGGACTTTATCATCGTCGATGTTCAAGGGCTGGAGGAATTGGAGTATGTCTTGTTCCCTATCGTCCATTGGTTGTGAGACATTTCCCTGCACGTTGGCAGAAGCCTTCTCCGACATGTTGCTTCAGCCGGATATTATTGGAACCAAGAATCTAACCCGTATAGTTAACGATTCGTATTGTGAATTAAGAACGTGGTCAGATAGAAGGCCAACTTAAAACTGAGCTTCTGCAATTGGCCTTAAAGTTGCGATCCGGACTGTGTAAAATCCCAGAAGCTAGGACAGGTGTTGATGTTACGTCGAGTTCCGAACAGGGCAACAAAATGTGACGCTGGCGGATTCAGGTCAGCCAGGTCAGGAGGTCAATGAAAACAAACTGTTGGTCAGCCTCAACAGGCTTGGAAGATGCAGTCCGGTAAAAGCTGCTGGATCAACGACACCTTTAGCTTAGGGTGCAAACCATGTGGCAGACTAGGCTACAAGTGTACAGACATCAGCGAAGGTAGCATTGGTCTGATTGACATGGCATTGCCGGACTATGTGATTGGGTATGAATCAACCATAGGTACAGTAGTTGGAGCGTTTCCTGGAAAGGCCAGCCATCTACCGACAATCAAATAAATTGTCCGACGTCGGAGTTAGCATCGTGAGTGTTTCATCACTTATGGAGAAATGGAAGTTACAGTTGTGGATGCTCTTTGGAGAGGCGGCCTCCATCGCTGCCTAGGTATCCATTCAGTCCTTCAGCCCTGATATCTGCATTTTGAGAAGTCATGCACAAACTTTAGATCAAGAGGATAAGCTATTGTGTAGAGGCAGTACTTCTGTTGAACTACGGAGTAGCTCCTTTCGCTAGAGAAGCCTTGCTTTCAGCATCGGCGCCTTCTACAGTTGGCTTGCACAGGATTTAGCGATCAGCCTAGCAAGGAAAGGAAGGTTCAAGATAACCTCCAACCTTAAGAGCTCTATACTTAGCATTGGATGTCAACCTCTTGCATTGGCATGTTTCGTCCTTGGAGTTCGTGTGAGGAAGTGTACCATACCGGGGAATTGTATCTGTTGCTTAGCAGACCGCAAAATGATCACTCCTTATAATCGAGCCGATCAGAAGTTCGTCGGAAGAAGGAACACCAACTCGTGTGCTTTTGGATGGTGGACGCGCGCCTTCTTAGCCTCAAGCAGGTAAAGCTCGACCCACGGCCGTTGCTAGCGGGATGCTGCCAGGGGGCCCACTTGACGATCATGGAAGGGTCGCCAATCTGCATGACGCCTGGTTTCATTTCACGACTTCGAAACACTGCATCGAACAACTTGATTCCTCCTACACCTGCCACCGATATTACCTATGGCCACCTCTCAACCCTATGTCGACGAGAAGCATGCTGAGGGCCTCCTGGCGACCCCTCAGAGACCGGAGAAGCGCCCATTTCGACATGTACTCTTAGGCAAATTCCTTCCTGCCGCACTCCTCACACTTTCACTACTACTCTTGTTCCGATCCACATTCATCTCGCATGGACGATACGATCCTGCCAAGGGCTTTCTAGAGGATCCAGTCTCTGAGACAGTAGAAGATGCGTTTTCGGAGACAAATAAAATCAGCCTCGAAGCACATATCATGTCAAAATGTCCAGATGCGCGGGACTGTCTCCAACAGCTAGTTGTTCCAACCATGGAAAGAGTCAGTGACAAGGTAGATTTCAAGCTATCATATATTGGAAAGTACGGCTGAATCACAGTACAAGAGGAAACAAGCGCTAAAAAATGTACAGGATTGATGATAAGTCTGATGCTGTTTCTTGCATGCATGGGCCCAGCGAATGTCTCGGAAACATGATCCAGCTTTGTGCTGCTCGCATCTATCCAGATCCTAAGATCTACCTCGGCTTCACCAACTGCATGACTTCGAGTTATTCTCAAATCCCTAACAAAGATCTCATTCAAAACTGCGCCCTGGAGCACGGTATTGATTTCGAAAGGGTGAACAAGTGTATCAGCGAGGAAGGCCATGGAAGTGAGCTCTTGCGCAAGAGCATGTTGAGAAGTCAGGAGAACAATGTGACCAAGAGCTGTACAGTCCGTCTCGCCGGTAACATTCGATGTATCCGAGATGGTGGAAAGTGGTACGACTGTCCAGGTGGTAGCGAAGTGGCTGACCTCGTGAGAGACATTGAGAATCTCTACAACAAGTCATGACGGTAAGTACATGGATGCTGGTATCGCATGCGAGAGCTAGGTTCCAGACTGCCTGACTTCATCAAAGATTGCAGCATGCTCAAATGTATCGAAACATGTTGTCCTTGACACCTCGTTTCATGGAGACTGCCTTACCACCTTCCAATTCTGCCCCAGCGAGACCACCATCACCTGAATGGCCTTCCATGGCCAAACGCATTTCCTCGTCTATTTCCGCTAGAGTTTTCTTTTTCTTAGCTGGCTTGCTGTCAGATTCGGGTGTTTGATCAGAGGACTTTTGCCCATGTTTCGTATCTGAAGAGTTGTTCTGCGAGGCTCGGCTAGTTGAAGCATGAAACGTCCTCACTATTTGACTTTGAGGAAGGCGAGTACCATTCCGGAGTTGAAGGCGCAAACCACTTGTGATCATGGTGAATTATTTGAGTTGTAGATAAGAATGATGCTCAAGCCTTCACAATGTGAACAAAGCATAAGAACTAGGTCCAGAGACCAGTGACGTTATACTTTGAGATGCGCCGGACGAACAATCCGATTATACGGGGTGTCACATGATCATATCTGCCTGAACTTCAGCTGTTGTGCTGTACAGTAACAGTAGTACTATTGACTCGTCTTGTACACTGCAACCAACTGAGTTGCTTGCCTGCTACGCCCTCTAAAAGAACTCAATTGCGCAATTCAGACGCCTACTTCTCCTACCAGATCTCAGTGTCCAGCCACTTCTCGCAGTCGTATACAACCATGGCAGTGCAAGGGATTCAATACTACGAACTATACCGTGGCAGCACGTAAGTCTTTCTCAAGACAGACTTACAATGACTACCCACGGCTCATGCACACCACCACAATCACACATTTCTATACTAACCCTCAACACAGAATAGGCGAACACCTAATAGACACAATAGACGAACTCATCAACCAGTCCCGCATCGAACCTCAACTCGCCATGAAAATCCTCAACAACTTCGACAAAACCATCGCCGACGTCCTAGGCGAAAAAGTGAAGTCCAGACTCACATTCAAGGGCCACCTCGAGACGTATAGGTTTTGTGATGATGTGTGGACCTTTTTGGTGAAGGATGTCAAGTTCAAGACTGATAATAGTACGGAGTTTCAGGCTGATAAGGTTAAGATTGTGAGCTGTAATGCTAAGAGGCCTGGGGAGCCGGAGAGTAAGTGAGGGATCGAATTGGATTAGGGAGATGCTTGAATTGCATGCATGCATAGCGTCGGAGTTGGGACGGTTTACAGGAAGTTATTTGGGAGTTCTGGACGGCATGGTGAGCGATGGTTGGTACGATATCCATGACGGAGTAGCTCGGTCTTTGCTACTGGTATTGGCACGGACATGGACGACCTATGCTGTGCCATGGTCAGGCTGTGAGTTTGCGTCACACTTTGCTGCGAGGAAGATTCATGACAACCGTGAATCTGGTCATTGTTACGGAAATCTAGGAGATTCTCGCGTCGATGAGCCAGCCTGGTTGACGCTTAGGTACGATTACAATATCAGATACCTATTTAAGCTACGAACCTGGTGGTCTTTTCGCCTGTTCATTCTGTTCCTATCTTGCCTCCCTCCAGTGGAAGAATGCCTTGCATCGGGCCTTAGTCATACCTATTGCTCCTCAGCCGGTCCTTACTGACTGATACCTACCTATCTACATTGACTACCTAAGCAACCACAGTCTCGCGCAGACATATTACCACCTACCTAGATCCTAGATTTTCCCTTTCCAACTGCTCTACGAACCACATCCTTCAAAACACGATCTTCCGCTCCAACCTATAATAAAGCTAGTTAGCTCCATTCATGTTAGTCAACCAACAACAGCAAACAGAGGATCAGCCACCTTGACTCAAGGCTTGACCGTCTACGCCGCTTACTATACAGCGTGTTGGTCACATCCTGCATCCTGCAATGTACAATATCTACAGTACTGCTATTACTGTGATTCAGTTTAGATAGAGCAGTGCCATGTCTCACTCGGCCCTGGTTAATGTGCATTATATCATCCACTCATTCTGACGATTCATGCCGTGGGTGGTGTTGTTTCAATAGTAGGTAGGTAGTGGTTTGTGACCTAGGAGGTCATGGTACAATACGTATGTGACCTGCAAAAATAGGGCAGAAAGTGTAATTTGTTGCCAAGCAGGCTGTTGGATTATTGTCATGTTTTTAGGGCTGAGGGAGGGGCATGGAAACTGAAGGACTTCAGAACATGAAAGGTGAGAGCAATTAAAGTCCGGTAAGGTCGTCGCTACTAAGCATATGAATTCATCTCTGCAGTAGCTGGGAGAAGAAAAGTCCTCCACAGCTCACTGATACCTCCTACCAGGTATAGGTGGCTCGACAATATCTCCGGTGAACGAGCAGTGACCAATTTCGTATTCATCGCTGGGTTGAACCACGGCTCCCCACACGATGGGTCCAAGAGCTGCCCTCGAATCTTCATCAGGTTGCTCCAACATCTCATATGCTACTATTGCGGCGTTGTAGTCTAGATGACACATAGCAGAAATAATTGCACTCGAGTTGCTATGGATAGGAATCGGGTTGTCGAGAGGTCGAAGGCTGTGCAATATTTGGACAACGGTCAGAACGCCACCTACATATACAGTGATAAGTATGGCAACAGGTGAAAAGGCTATACTTGCCAGCAGTCTATCTGTATCAAATGAGACGTCTTGCTTGTACCAGTGTACGCGGGCAAGGAGGATACTCTGTGATAGCGGAAAGTGCATCGTCCTTCACGCCTGAAATCCTGCTAAGAACTTACCGATGTACTCGTATTTTGTCCGTTACATCGCCCAATGACCGTTGGTAGCCTTTCTGTGCCGAGTGAGCTAACAAATGGAAATTGTCGTAATCACCAGCAATTGTGGCATAGGTCCTGCTTGGGTAGAGTAAGTACCAACTGATAGGGACCGAGTGATGGCGAAGTGTGTTGCTGTCACTCGAAGAGGTAGTCCTCATAGCCATTCGGTGAGCACAATGCCTCAAGTGCGGGTCTGGTCACTGCTGAAGACTGTTGCGTTCCTCAATCTTGAGCCCATTTAATCCATGCTCTAATCTATTGTTTTCCCAGACTTTGAAACAGAAATGCCTAATCAAGAGGTGTTGGGTCCTCATTGGGAGAACAGCAATCACAAGTTGAAGCTGTGTCGTATGACCTTTGTATGCTTGAATCGATATGTAGGTAACATGTTAGTCACCTCGAGAGTGATGTATCTCGCTCTTAGCTCTGACTTGTTGGTTGGGTGATGTTGATGGCTGTTGCGATTTGAGGCTGGAAGGAGATGAATGGGATGCCTGCAAACAAGTCTTAAAAATTGAAGACAGCTTTAACGCTGATGCTGCCAGTGCTTGTCTTGCCCTTCGTATTGCTCAATGGTGAAATTCACAACACTTCTCGTTACCGTCGATGGAATAAATGGGTTCTCGGATGTTTCTCATCACCTAACAAACACGCTGTCAACAAATCACCCGGTGGACAGAAGTGAGGAGGAATCAATCTTCAGTTGTGAAACCCAGCCGAATGTCAAGAACTTCGTTAAACATGTTACAGCCACTTGCGTGTAGATTCGTTCATAGTGCAGACTGTAGTTCAGAATGAATTGTCGAGATGCGTGGGATAGTGGACGACTTTCGAGAGACTCGAAAGCACCAATTAACCAGGGCAGCTCCTTCCAGATTCACACAACTTTGTTCTACTTCGATGGTGTTAAACGTTTACCATACTTTCGTGGCCACCGACATGAATACTGTACTGCCCAGGTCCATAAGAATGAGGCCGATCTGCCTGCCTGTCTTGTAGCTGCCTAGCAACTGAAAGCCCACCAGAGCTTCATCCACGAGGACTTGATGATTGCCTTGAGGCTGTGTCTGGGTGTGCACCATTTAGAAAAGTCATGAAGACCATATCGCACGGGAAGTCCATCCGATAAATGTCGCAACGAGATCATTGTCAACGATCAGATCAGTGCCCTCGATCAGACTTTTGTGATCGGATCAGACCAAACAGGAAAATAGTTGTCACTTCTGCCTGATAATCAACTTGCAAACAAACATTTTTACTAGTGGATCATGATCAAACCATGCCTAATCAGGTTGATCACGAGCACAGTCTTGGCACTGATTCCATGGTATATATACTCTTCTACCTCTCGCTCCCTTCAATGATTTTCTTTTTCTCCAGCTCTCTTTGCCTTTTGGCTTAGATCAAGTGTAGTATCTGTTCTTCTTAGTTTAATCTCTGAGATCGTTTTACGAAACGAACTATCGATTAAATCTATTTTTGCAAGTCGACGAGCTTCCTCTGTACTTGTACATGAAGCGAGTCACTGTTGCGCTGGCCTTACACTACCGCCTTCTGCAGCAAAGTCATCTTTTTCATCATCTCATTTGCTATATGCAAGTTACTGAGGAAGAAGCCGAAAAACGAATATATGGGTAGAGAAGCTCGCGATGGTCTTCGATGGATGTCCATCAGGAACGTAGTCATGATACTTCGTCCATGGCATGAAAGAGACTCTTGAGAACCAATTTCAACGACTGTAGCTTCAGTCAACTCCAACGACAATGAAATGCTTTCAGAGTTCGTGGAATGATTTGCTGTCAACCCATCTTGTTTCGAAGAATACGCTTCTTTCATAGACAATTAGCATGTGAAATTATCGTACAGCCCCAAGAAAATTAATTGAAACCCTAAGAGCTATTGCTGAGCCGTAACCTGCTTCGGAATATTGTCTGTAGAACTGACCACGTACACCAGCACTTGATAGCAGAGCATATAGTACATTGGACGTCCTCGGTAACACCACAAAAATGACACACGACAAAACTTCGACCGTCCCAAGCAACGGCGACACAAGCACCAGCACAAGCACCGCCGACTTCCAGTCCATAACCACTATCTCTCCCTCCACAAACAAACCAATCCTCACACGATCCTCCGCACCAGGCTCTCAGATATCAGCCCTGCCGAAAACTGCTCGACAAGCCTTTACCTCCTTCCGCCAAACAACCCTCTCATCCCGCATTGAAATCATAAATCGTGCCCTGAAAATCCTCTCTGAAAGACAAGATGTACTCTCTCAAGAACTCACAGAACAAATGGGCCGACCCATCTCCTACACTCCAGTCGAGCTCAAGACCGCGATCAAACGCGCAGAATACCTTGTCAAAATCGCACCAGAAGTCCTGTCTTCCAACATCCCCGTCCTCGGTGAAGTAGGATCCGGCTTCAAAAGATACTTGCAACGCCAACTTCCAAAAGGTGTAATTCTAGTAATCTTCGCCTGGAACTATCCCTACCTGATCCTCGTCAACAGCATCATTCCCGCCCTTCTTGCAGGCAACACCATCATCCTAAAACCGTCACCACAAACCCCCACAATCGCAGAACAC
>Ga0115842_100614_pt1 | contig 14578 bp, 21 predicted proteins | sample InSIn2SAF170_2_FD_83856 | JGI IMG/M metagenome (GOLD analysis project Ga0115842, IMG submission 83856)
TTGATTTACAATTTACAAATCTAAATAAAAATACTTATGTAGTTGATGATTTGGAAATCAGGTTCAATATCAAACCAAGAATATGAGTTGAAAGAGAACCACCTCATGTAATTGGGTCATTAAAAATGTTCCAAAATGGATCCAATACAGTGCAGTGCATCACTAAGGATGCTGATGCCTATTTGCGAAAACATTTATTTTCAAGTTTTTACTCTTACAGCTCTCTACAAGCTCGACTCTCTACTACAATTTTTATCCACTCTCGGCTGAAAACCAGCCTAACATCACTGAAAATGCACAAAAAAAATGGACAAAAACAACGGGGGTGCCACTCAGTTTACGCATCGTCAAGGGCAAGGACTCCAGGGAGTTGTTTCCCCTCAAGAAGCTCTAAGCTTGCACCACCTCCGGTTGAGATGTGGCTCATCTTGTCGGCAAGCCCCACCTTCTCCACGGCAGCAACTGAATCACCTCCTCCAATGATTGTGGTCACTCCCTTGCCACTGAGATCCGCAAGCTTCTTGGCAATTGACTGCAAAGAGAATCAAGGTGTTTTTACAGTTTCCAGACACAAATAATTTAAAATTCTGAACTATATTTCAGATAATGAATGTGCGACTCCCTAACCCAAATGTTATTTCCCTAGATGCTATAATTATAGGAGTGTATAAATACATGTTATGCAATAATTTTATGCTCAAACCATACCACAGTTCCAGCGGCAAACTTATCAAACTCGAACACTCCCATAGGTCCATTCCAGATAATGGTTTTGGTGGTGTCAAGAGCTTCATTGAATGTCTTAATGGCATCAGGACCAATATCCAAACCCATCCAACCATCTGGAATTCCTGAAGCTGGAACCACCTGCAAGAACATCATGGTAATACTTAAAATTCATACTCACTTTTTAACCTTATCATTACCGTAGTACTTTCTGTTTGCAAACAAGAAGGTGTTGAGACACAAAAAACAAACAACACAAGTATTAACAATCGATGGTGCTCCTAAAATTGTTGTGATGATACCAACCTTGCTGTTAGCATCAGCAGCAAATTTGTCAGCAATGACGACATCGGTGGGGAGCAGAAGAGACACTCCTTTGGCCTTTGCCTTCTCCATGAGTGATGTTGCAAGATCAAGCTTGTCTTCCTCAACGAGGGAGGAACCCACTGCGTATCCCTGGGCCTTGTAGAAAGTAAAGATCATTCCTCCACCAAGCAATAGAACGTCAACCTTCTCCAAGAGGGATTCAATAACTCCAATCTTGCTTGATACCTTCGAACCACCAACAATTGCAGCAAATGGCTTCTTGGGATTTGCCACAGCTCCAACAAGGTAGTCAAGTTCCTAAAATCAGAAAAAAACTTAACATATCAACCATAAAGCATTTAGACGTATGGCTCTAAACATAGTAAAGACCATAAAAATGCTGCTCTAACCATTATGTAACATAACAGAAAAAGACTGAACTAGTTTGACTTGAGCAAACAATTCGTAAAAAATAAATTATACATATAATTCTCCTTTTATTTATTAATTAACAATCAATGAAGGCTGGTATCACTAGTGTACTATACTTCATAAGCATAAACTATAATTTTTATCTGCTTAGCAGCTCGAATAAACTGACCACAACTGTGAAACACTGCCATATGTAAAACAACCAAGACAGACAATTCTACAAATACCGAGAAGTCAAAAAAAAAAAAAAAAAAAAAAAAAAAAAAAAAAAAAAAAAAAAAAAAAAAACACCCCACCCACACACAAAGACCAAAACCAGAGCGCTTCACGAACAACCAAATAACTAAATATTCTGCATAAGGAAACCAGCAACTGAAGGCTTCAAGTACTTAGCCACTCCCTCAGTGGAAGCATGGGCTCTATGTGCAGTGCCAAATGCATCATTTACATAGAGATCTGCAAGTGAAGCTAGCTTCTTAGCAAATTCAGGGTCATTCTTTTCTTCCTCCTTATGGAACCTCACATTTTCTAGGAGCAAGACACCTCCTTCAGGGATTTGAACCACCAACTTCTCAACTTCTTCACCAATACAGTCATTTGCCATAATCACCTATTGCAGTAAAGTGAGAAAAGTGGAGCATATTAAACATCAAATGCAAAAAATACAAGGGTAGAAATTAAGAACCACTATTTCAGAATGAAAGAAGAAAAAGAAAGACACCACAAACCTCAAATCCAAGAAGTTCAGAAAGCCTCGGCACAAGAGGCTTCAAGCTGTACTTGGGGGTAACTCCCTTTGGCCGTCCCTAAAAAATCAAAAGTCAAACTTAATAAGTACAAAAACTAGAGGCTGTTAAACAAAGCAAACAGAAATAGAAACATACACAACTGTTCATAACATCCATCAAACAGCAAAGAGAAATATTTATGTGGCAACACAAGTATCGTTGGGCATCGACAAAATAGAACAATAAGGTTTTCAGCTCTATACTATAATATAACAATTTCACATTAACCTTTGTTTCAATTAAACCCATCCCTTCAGTTGGATTTTACTAATCCCATTACCTCTCACAGGTTCATTGAATCTGGTGATGAAACTTATCCATAGTATACTTAATATCTCTCCAGGTTACATTTCTGATATCCACACTACATTCAGAAATTAGGCCTCATATTTCAGTTTCAATCAGAACATCATGTTTGATATAAAACGAAGCGACAGAGGGGAAAAGAACTCATTCTTCTGTCTGTTAAACTAATAGGATGGATGGGACCAGGTAGACAGAAGGATTATTGTCGCTTTCCACTCACTAATATCCTTCAATAAGGAAGGGAAGAGACATTAACTTTGAATGTACCATTATCTAGAGGCTTATCAAATCCTATGTAGTGTTTTTAGAAGTGGTAGCTCTAATGACTTAATATCCCTTGTAGTACTTTCTTCTACATATAAATAAACAAATGTTTGCAAAATGTGGAAACAGATTGTTCAAACACAACTCCTTCCAGATGAGAACCAAACAACTAACAAGACAACAAAAGAAAGGATTCAACCAGATATAAAAAGACAACAACAATGAGACCACGGTACAAAAAGACAAAATGATGGCAGAAAGATACAATAAAGTCACATTGCTACAAGATAAGGTAATTAATAATTGATAAAACGGTACTGAATTCCAAGAAAAGATTATGACACATTATCACATCCCAAGGCAACTGAAGGCACGAAACCATCTATTACTACAAATTCATTATTGCAACAACCAACATAAACATCGGTTAAGAGGATAGCATGATGATAAATTAACTTCCGATGCTACCATTACATACAGTATGCGAACTAATGAAGAAAGGCCACAGATTACGACCTAAAAAACAATAAGACACAAAACAAACAATAAAATTGGCCAAAACGACATTCAACATAAATAATGTAACCTCAGATAACTCTAGTCGATAGTGATTATCAAACATCAACTAAAAACTTAACTATTACCTTAAGCTCTTATATAACACGAGCAGAAAAACAATAACATGAACTGCTTGAAATCCAATCACAGATTAGCCCGAACAAGTCAAGCAGAAAACCAAATGCAGCAGGAAAACAAAAAAATTATATTTTTAGCATCAGATGATGTAACATGAAACACAATTAGATCTAACAAAACTACCAAGTTTTTCAAATTCACTTTTTTCCACCATAATAAAGAAGCAAAACACAGTCTGGAAGAAGAAAAACAGCTAATAAAACATCAACACAAACTGCAAGAATCCAAAAAGAAAGATCAATCCAGAAACAGGCACAAACTCAACGAGGCAAAAAGCATATATACCAAGTGACTGGAGAGAATAACTTTGGCGCCATGACCCATCAAGTACTTGATAGTGGGGACAGCAGCGCGGATCCTGGTGTCATCAGTGATCTTCAAGTTATCATCAAGAGGCACGTTCAGATCCACTCTCACGAACACTCTCTTGCCCTTCAAATCGGCCTCTTTCAAGTCACTGACACTCCTCTTAGCACCCATCTCTCCTTTCAACAGTCTTTTTTTCAGCTTCAACACCTGAAAATGAAACCAAAAACAAAAACAAACCAGATCAATAAAAGACGGTTTTTTTTTTTTTTTACCGAAACCCAGATCAGGAAACTGTTGAAAAAAATTAAAGCAGATTGATGTTAAAAAGAAGAACCGAAGAAGAACAACGTACGAGACCGGAGATATCTAGCAGGTATTGTCTGGTAGCGGTTTTGAAGTGAAAGAGATCGAGATAATCATTTATAGGGGAGTGAGACTTGCAAAACGTGGCATTGTGGTGCAGTTGTCTTACTAGAAGAATAAGATGGGCCTGAGCCTAATTTTGGTCTTGGGCTTTTCAGTGGGCTGAAGTGAATCTGTGGGTTCATAGGTTGTGGTTTTGGTGAGAATCTTCCTTCTATAATTGGTAATTACATTACATTATATAAAAATGTAAATATTAAAAACATATACATATATACATATATACATACATACATATATACATACATACATATATACATACATACATATATACATACATACATATATACATACATACATAGATACATACATACATAGATACATACATATATATATATATATTCATTGAAATTATTGGACAAGATAAAAGTTATTCTAGTGGTTTTGGTATGGAATGTGATTTGTGTAAAAAGAAAGGAATGTCCTTTGGGGATAAAAGCATATTCCAAAAACTATTTTAATTATTTTGATAATTAGTTAATCAAAATTATTATTTATTAAGACATTCTCAAAATAAAAGTGACATATATGGCATGCTTCCTTAAGAGATTCTCATTATCATTTTTTCTTTATATTAAATTGACACAAGTCAATGATTCATGCATCCTTCCATATTTTGACTATCACAGAAGAAGAAATTTCTTTTATTATATGCTTTCTAATAGGAAAATCTCAATTTATGCATATATAGACATAAATATCATTGACTTTCTATTCTTAAAATAATGAATTGACTTTCCTCTTCTTAAATTAATGTACATAAGAACCCTTAATATAAGTAGGTAAGTTATGATGTTCCTGTAATGATGCATGCTCTCCATTACACTATTTGTAATACTAGTGAAATGTGGATGAGGGCTTCTCTCATGTGTCATGCATGCACATTCAATGTCCACAAGGAACCAATTTGGATTTCATGATCTATTTTGACTTGTATTAAATCATTCAAGACCTCTCATTTTTTTGTGGGTCTGAATTCATGGTGATCATGTGATTATCTTTGATTCACAAGTCCCTTTCTAACCCACCACCTTTGAGATCATCATCATGGACATCAACATCACTAATTTGTAAAAACTAGAATGTGATTGCCCTAACAATTGGGTGGTTGGAGATAGGCTGATACTATCCACTTGAAACTGCAAATCAGTAATCACATAATTCAAACAAACAAACAAAATATATGATTGAAAACATGACAATACATTTCATCTAAGGAGAGCAGAAGGACCATTGTCCTGCACAAATTTTGCTTTCCTTTCACTTTATTGAGAGTTCTGGGATTGTTAACAGTGTGTTAATCATAGAAATGATTCTCATAGGTGGAATATGCTGAAAGTAATGAGAAATTTATTGATAAAAAGAACCAATTTTATTTAAAAAAAGCTTGGAGGGTTCTTTTTGCCGGTCCATACAATCCTTTTCTGCAAACTCAGCAAGAGGCAAAGGAGATAAAGGCAGAATGTGACCATATATTGGGTGCAAAAGTGAAAATTTACAAGATGGAACTCATATCTTCCTACAACATTTTCATTTCTCGTTTTACAAACTCAATGACAACATTGATGTTTTGGATTGAAAAAATGAAGTTTGATCTTACACAGCAACTCGGATAGCTTCGTCAAGAGCAATAACGCCAGGAAGCTCTTTGCCTTCCAACAATTCCAAACTGGCACCACCACCAGTTGATATATGGCTCATCACATCAGCGACTCCAACCTTTTCAACTGCTGCAACAGAATCTCCTCCTCCAATGATTGTTGTTACTCCCTTGCTGCTAAGGTCTGCCAGCTTCTTTGCAATAGCCTGCAAGCACAGTTCAGTTTTAAAAAATTATGTCTTATTTGCCGGAAATCACAGGTAAAAATCCTGGGCAATATCTTTAACAACCTTCCCCATCCCTAACCTACATGACGGACAGATACTCCTAGTCAGAATTGACCATGAGGTCAAATAGGGTTTAGCAGGCTGCCTCACGGAGTGCATACACAAAAAGTCGATAAATGCATAAATACTTGCAATTGAGGGCTTGCTTGGCCTCTTTGCAGCACCAGGACTATACTAGACTAGGTTTGTGCCTGGGCAATCAGAGAAATGTTCACTTTGCACTAGAAATGATATGATTGGGAGTTGCTCACAACTCTTAGACCCGCTCCACCCAACACCAAAAAAACTAATCACTTTTTTCTTGATGCAGATTATAAACGTGGATAAACGTCTCCAGTTGTATATACAGTTACGACTGTGGCGAATATATTACGCATTATTACTATTCCTGCAAACAGACACTTCAATGGTGGTGTAATTAAAGCCTATTAATAGCAAGCAGTTCTTGCATACCTCTGTTCCAGCAGCGAACTTGTCAAACTCAAACACTCCCATAGGTCCATTCCAGATGACAGTTTTAGTGGTGTCCAAAGCATCATTGAATGTCTTAATGGAATCTGGTCCAATATCCAAGCCCATCCAGCCCTCGGGGATGGCAGATGCTGGTACGATCTGTGAAAAGAAAATCAGTGTTTTGCTCATTAAGTACAAAATATATGTACAGATTAAAATTAAATTTATGAAATATTTGGAACAAGAGTTTGTATAATTTATAATTGCGTTCACGAAAGCAAACAACGTTGAAAATGACAGAAGGAAATGCTTCAGTTAACAAAATTATCTTGAAGGAACTTAGATAACAAACCTTGCTGTTTGCATCTGGAGCAAACTTGTCTGCAATTACCACATCAGAAGGTAACAAAAGAGATACTCCTTTTGCCTTGGCCTTTGCAAGGAGTGATGTCGCAAGATCAAGCTTATCTTCCTCTACTAGGGATGAACCCACTGAGAGACCTTGTGCCTTGTAAAATGTGAAGATCATTCCTCCACCGAGGAGTAGAATATCACACTTTTCAAGGAGTGACTCAATAACTCCAATCTTGGATGAGACCTTTGAACCACCTACAATCGCAGCAAATGGCCTCTTTGGGCTTGAAACTGCACCAACGAGGTAGTCAAGTTCCTATAACAAAAGAAAAAAAAAAAAGCAAATATCAGCGATTCAGCATGGATTGATCTCTGATGAAGAAGATGGTAGAACAATTCATGCATCATGAAATTCACTGAGGTTTGATAAGGGTAAAAATTATTCTAGATGTGTATAGTTTCATAGAACTTCAAACAATTTGGCCATAACAGTTGGAGCTCTACTATTCCAAATAGAGCAATAACTCAAAATCCCACCTTCTGCAAGAGGAAACCAGCAACAGAAGGCTTCAAGAATTTAGTGACACCCTCAGTCGAAGCATGAGCTCTATGAGCAGTCCCAAAAGCATCATTCACATAGAGATCTGCCAAAGAGGCAAGCTTCTTGGCGAACTCAGGTTCGTTCTTCTCTTCCTCCTTGTAGAACCTCACATTCTCAAGAAGAAGAACACCACCATCAGGAAGTGAAGCCACCAGCTTTTCAACCTCCGGACCAATGCAATCATCAGCCTTCACGACCTGTCACCAAAAGAACAAAAACCACCAAGTGTCAGTCAAGTCAACACGAATAAACACATATTTGAGATCTCTTACTTCAGATTTAATAAAAATTACACGCAATACATACTTTAATTCCAAGCAATTCAGATAGCCGCGGTACAAGAGGACCCAAACTGAATTTCGGGGTCACACCTTTCGGTCTTCCCTGAAACATTCAACAAAACACATAAATTTACAAAAATCAGACGACAAAACTCATTCCTTTTTCATGGTCAACTACATCATAAACACCAATGATGCAATATTATATCAATGCTTGTCACAATTAGCCTTCTAAATTTTAAATTCGACCGAAAACAAACATAAATTGAACTAAAAACAGCTACTTACACAGAACACTCAAAATAAAAGACCCAGAAAAAAGTTTCTAATTTGACAACAAATCCACTTACCAAATGACTAGAGAGAATGACTTTAGCTCCATTTTGGATCAAATGCTTGATGGTTGGAACAGCAGCTCTGATTCTAGTATCATCAGTGATGTTCTGGTTATCATCAAGTGGCACATTCAAGTCCGCTCTCACAAACACTTTCTTCCCTTTCAAGTCCGACCCGGACAAGTCCCCAACACTCTTCTTCGCCATACAAACCACCCCACCGCGCGTAGACTTCCCCTTGATCGCGCCGATTCTCGACGCTACGTGGACAGAGAATAGCGGGTCCGCCGCCGAGAACCCCAGACGAGCAGCTCCACTGCTCCGGGATGCCGGCAGCCTCAATAGAGACGCACGAGCGATAGAAGGGGAGGAGGCGGAGGAGGCGGAGGCGGAGGCGGCGGACTTAAGAAGAGAGAAAGTGGTGGGTGCGGTGGCAGAAGCCATTGTTTAGGTGAGTTTTTGATCGCAGAGACAAGAGGAGTTGTCCAAGTGTTTGTTATATTGCAAGAGTGGTGTTGCTGTTTTGGTTTGGTTTTTATGTGGATGTGAAGTGGAGTTTGAAAGATGTGGACGTGAAGAGCAAAGAGGGAAATGGTTGGGTAGTAATTGGGGATTGAAGGATTTCTCTTATCGTTGAGATGAGGTTCAAGATGTTCGATGCTTTTGAGATGCTACAGTGTAGTGAGTGTCAGTGTGTCTTTGAGATTGGAGCATGGGATTACTTGGACTCTTCCATTTTTCTTACTTCACTTCCTCTCTTCATTTCGCTCATATTTTTTTAATCTGACTCCATTTGAAGCTCTTTTGATCTTATTTGAATGTTGTTATCGCTTGTTGTAGTAACCCAATACCCAAAACGGATTGTTGGGCCAACCAAGCCCACTTCAGAAAGACATGGACCAGTCCAGCTCTCTAAAAAGATGATCCGACCCGTTAACTCTCTGCAACTACGATAACACACCTTCCTCTCTGTCTTCTCTCTCTCTCACAGATGGCTCACTCTTCTTCTTTGTCTTCTCTTTGCATGAAAACTTTCCCTCCACTTTCCCACCAATTTTCCTTTCCTTTCTCCCAAACACCTTCAACCAGAAGAAAAAAAACCAAACTTCTCGACTTAAACCACCAAACCAAACCCAGAGCTCTGCGAGAGTGGCAGGAGTACGAAGACGCCGTCAATCGCAAGGACCTCGCCAGAGCTCTACGATTCTTGAAATCCATCGAAATCCCAACTCAGCCGTCGAATGGCTCCGTATTGGCTGACTCGACCCAGTCCCGACTTGGCGAACTGGGGTTGGTGGGTCGGTCGGAGCGAGACTGGGAGGTCCTGGATACGTGTCTCAATGCAGATGATATGAGACTTGTAGCGAGTGCTTATTCGTTTTTGAAAGAGAGAGAGTTCTTACCAAATTTTGGAAAATTTTGCAATATTGGTAATATGTTTGTATGTTTTTTCGTTTTTTGGTCTTCGTTGAGAAATTTAATCGAATTCTTGGTCTGCAATGCAAAACTCATCGTAGAATCTCTTATTTTTGAATGAGAATGAAAATTTATACAAATTTTGGAAGATCGAGTAGTGTTGGTAGTTATAATTTTTGTAAGTCACTAAGTTGTGGATACTAACTTGCGGTTGTTCACGTCAGCCAATTTAGAAACTTTCGAATTCGCTGGAGGAGTCTTTGGCGAATTTGGAATGTTTTGAATTCGTGATAGGAGTTTTTCAGTGAATTCGAAAGGTTTGGAAATTGGTTGCTGCAAACTAGACGCAGGTTGGTGTCCGCAGATGAAATGAAATATTGGTAACTAGTATTATTGTCATTTCGTTGAGAACTGAATTGAATAGTCGGTGTACAATGCAAGTTCTCTTGCAAAAGCATGAATATGTTTATTATTTTTGAATAAAATTGTCAACTTTTACAGTTTTGGAGGGAACCAGAGATGTTACACCAACTGTGCTGAAGTCTTCAACAGGCTTAGAAGGTGCTTGTAGAATGTAACTTTTTGTTGATTAATGAATTGTATATTTTTTGAGTAGAATGAACGTAATGTGTTGTTTTGGGCTTTTGTGATTTTCTGTTACAATTTAGCCATCAAACTTTCTCCGAAGAAGTGGGGGCTTTCTGGAAGTTCGAGTGTTGTGTTGGCGGCTTTTCTGGGAGGAGTTTCTTTTCTTCTTTCTCGAGGGATTGATATCAGACCTAACCTTACGGTTGTGTTAGGGCTTTCCTTTTTGGACTCTATTTTTCTTGGTGGTGTCTGTTTAGCTCAAATTTCGAGTTACTGGCCTCCATTTAAGCGTCGGATTCTGGTTCATGAAGCAGGACATCTTTTAGTAGGTATGTGATATGCTTGTTAATTGTATAAGTTAGAGATTACAACAATGAAATGCGACCACTGCCTTGCTACAGTTGGAGGAACCTTGCTATGACTTAGTGGGCAGGGAGCCCCATTGTCAAAAGTAGAGATAGTGCATGGATAGTTTGGTTTGTGACACAAAATCTGAAGCAAATCGAAAGAATCAGTTTGGTTAGAATAATAAACCAATCTATATTGCTATGCACAATTTGATTGCTTTTTGTTTTTGACAAAAAATAAATCATACTAGTTTTTGTCAGATATAAGCAATAATTAGTTTGACATGGTCTTGTTTTGTTTACTACACCAGATAGGACTGAAACCAAACAGAATATCTTTGCAGCTCCTCATGGCCTGATCTTTTAAGATTCTTGTCCAACATCTTTTGCTTGTATCAACACGACATAGAAAGTAGTTGTCAATTTGTATATCTTGGCTACATAATAGCTTCACCATGAGTGCGATTTTCTTTCTTCTTTTGTTTCTGCAAGTGTAAATAACTGGTTGTCAATTTGTATTTCAGCATACCTTATGGGTTGCCCGATTCGTGGGGTGATTTTGGACCCAATTGTTGCTATGCAAATGGGTATTCAAGGGCAGGTACTTCTGTAAGTTTGTACTTTTTATGTTTCCATTTGCTATTATCTTATAATTTGCTATTAAATGCTGTCTTGGTCATAAAATATGTGTATAATGAAATCCTCTGCAGGCAGGAACTCAGTTTTGGGATGAAAAAATGAATTATGAACTTGCAGAAGGAAGACTAAGTGGCACTGCCTTTGACAGGTAAGCATGACTTGAACTCCTCTTCAACAACGATATTAGTGGTTTTGCTGTCTATTAGTCACTTGATGGCAGGTGGTGAGCTGTTCATTTAGCAGTAGTATGCAACTGGAATGATTATATTCTGCCTCATTATTAAATGATTATTGGTGCCTTGACTAATTGTTGCCCGGTTTAATCACTTGTCAGGTACTGCATGGTGCTTTTTGCTGGCATTGCAGCTGAAGCTCTTGTTTATGGCGAGGCTGAAGGTGGAGAGAATGACGAAAATCTATTTAGGAGTATATGTGTTCTTTTGCAACCTCCATTGTCTATAGCCCAGGTATAGGTATTTGTTGAACCATTACATACTTCGATGTAATGCTTGCAATAATAAACACTAAACTTCATATTCTTATGCTATTTACCTTGATCAGATGTCTAATCAAGCCAGATGGTCAGTTCTACAGTCTTACAATCTACTTAAATGGCATAAACATGCTCATCAAGCTGCCGTCAAAGCCCTGGAAAGTGGTGCCAGTCTGAGTGTTGTAATCAAGAGAATCGAGGAAGCTATGTCCTCCAGAAGATGAACTGCAGAAGTTGTAAAATAATTTTTTCATGGTTCTGATTCTAAATCAACTCTGAAAGTATGACACTGCCATATTGCCGGGGACAGAATGGACCAGACCTAGTAATCTGATCTACAACCGGGTTGGTTTAACAGAGAAGCTGACTTAGATCTTCCTAGGCTATCCCAATAAACGCCTCCATTTACAATTGGTCTGAACTGTTGTCATCAAGTGGTATAGTTTGTTAACAATGAATGATCACAGTCACTGCCACGATTTGGAAAGAGGAGGAGACAACAATGGAGGCAGGACACCTAGAGAAAAAGCAAAAGCTTCTACCATCGTGGTGCTTTGGATAATCAAGTAGTCGCGATAGATTATTAACCCGTGTGAGATTGCATTTTGTATTGTTAGAATAAACAATAAATTGTATGGAATGAAAGCTAATGTATATAATTGATTCTGTATATCATGATTGATTAAAGGTTCCCAATAATCCTTGAATTGCTTACTTCATATAGTTGTTACCCGTTCTTGCTAGCTTTCATATCTGATTATGGTTATAGTGTCATCGAAACCAAAGAAGATGAATGCTCTAGCGATCATGGTGATGTGAGAGATGTATTATTAGTCGCCTCCTCAATGTTTGTCAATTTCAAAGTCGGTACTTGGTGTCTGCTAAACAGAAGGGGGCACAATATCCCACATTGTAAATACAAAGCTTGTTTACCTGCTTATAACCATGTCAATGCCTTTAGTCAATCGCCGAGCTCAGTTGCGTGAGCTTGTGACCCAAGCAGGGGCATGAGGGTCATGGAACCTTGATCCAGCGTCATTGGGTTGAGATCATGGTGGCTGCCTGCTGGCCCGCCCGTTCCAAGTCAGGAGTTGGGCTGTGAGTCTCTTTCGAAGGTAGGAGGCCCACGGCTCTTAGAGAGGAGGGCACCGCGTGAGGCTGGCTTAACAGAGCAGCGTTCACCTCCCGCTCTTGGCAGTGGAAGGATCACGGGCTAGTGTCGTCTGGTCTCAATGTGGCTCAATGGGTTGGTTCTGGTTGAACCATCACTTTTTAGTTTTTGTTTCGACCCACCCGACCCGCGTAATTATTATCCAGTTTCGTAGTTTGAGATAAACCTCTCAAAACCCCGAACAGCAAGAGCTGCTGCTGTTGCTTCATTGAAGTTAGCTTCCACACTCTCAGAACATTTTCTATCTTTCTTCTTTGCCTTTGAATTCACAGATTTTTCAATGGAGTAAACAAGGAAAGTGAAAAAAACTGTTAAGAAATGGACCTTGCAGTCCCATGTAGTAGACCTAACCCACTTCTCTTCTCTTCACAGCCACTCACGAAAACTACTTTTTTCCAAGTACCGTCAAAGCGCAGCCCCAGGATTTCCCGCCAAAAACCCATTTTTAGAGTCTGTTCCTCTGCGAATGCAGATGGGACAGGTGGGTTCTCGTGGAGGAGTCTGGGGCGGTCTGTTCGGGTTGGGTCGGAGCGGCTCTGGTCCAAAATGGGCGAGTCTGTGAAGAAGGAAACTGGGTTCGACTTGGATGAAGCTCATGTGAAGGTCAGTGAGTTGGCCGGGCGAGTCAAGGGTGAGCTGGAAAAGGGTCAGTCTCAGTTGGCTCGATTCAGGACTGAGTTGGTGCCGGCGTTTGTGGAGTGGAACCAGTGGGATCAATGGAAGGTAACCTTTTTTGGTTTATATTGGGACCCTTTTGATTGAATTCGTGTTTGGTTGCTAAGAAAGTGTGAGAAATGTAGAAAAGAAAAAGAAAGTTTTTTGAGTACATGAAAAACTGAGCTTGACGGTTAGCAGATGACGAATAATCTGAGCTGTGGTGACATTATAAAGTATCTTAAATGTATTATATCTATATGTCGTTGAAGATACTATATGAAGTTACAAAAGCAATGCCATATTGAAAATTATAAGTAATGGGAACGTTGGAAGGTAACTCCTTTTTTTTTTCGTTTAATTTGAGACTCTTTTGGTTTGAATTCGCATTTGGTTGGCTAAGAAAGTGTGGAAAAGTAGAGAAGAAATGAATTTTTTTGAGTACATGAAAAACTCAGCTCAATAATGGTGATGCCATACTGTACTTTCTTAATGTGTTAAACAGTTGAAATAACTTCGAATAATAACTAAAGTATTATTGAAGATACTATGTGAAGTTACAAAGACAATGTCGTATTGGATTGAGAGTAAGTTATTGTATTATGTGCAGGACGTCAAGAATTGGGAGCCTAAACGGATTGGTGCGCTTGTTCTGTATGTTCTTGCTGTGATTTTGTCTTGTCAAAGAATATATGTAGCGATTCGTACTCCTTACTTGGATTGTCAAAGGAAAGAGTTAACTGAGGCTTATATGGAGGCATTGATTCCTGAGCCTACCCCTAGTAATCTCAGAAAGTAAGTGCGCACTTCTGATACTATTCAAAGTTCAAGTCTACTAATTGTTTATACGATGTAGAACTTAATACATAAGAGGAGCTGTTATGTCATTTTTTCTTACACTCTCATCTTAGTTAGATGATTTATTTGTTTAATTCAAACTTAAATCTTTTAAAGCCTAGGAAAAGAGAATCTGATAAAAGGCATTGATATGGTTATAAGCAGGTAAACAAGCTTTGTATTTACAATGTGGGATATTGTGCCCCCTTCTGTTTAGCAGACACCAAGTACCGACTTTGAAATTGACAAACATTGAGGAGGCGACTAATAAT
>Ga0115842_100615_pt1 | contig 14553 bp, 12 predicted proteins | sample InSIn2SAF170_2_FD_83856 | JGI IMG/M metagenome (GOLD analysis project Ga0115842, IMG submission 83856)
GTGATGGATTCGAAAGACGAGACTTTCCATATACTCGAAGTGAGGAAGTATGATACTGACATAGATACCAGATAAGTGCAATTGCGGCGTCACCTTGAGTGCAAGCGTTTTTGTTACCACCGTCACAGTTGGAGCCGCTATAGAACAGTTGTAGCCCAAAATGGTTAGACTCTTGTTTGAGTCTCTGACCAATGAACCACGATCTGTGTAGCACTGCGTAAAAGCAATACTTACTGTAGTCAAATAACAGTGTCATTCTTAAGATTTTCATTATGGATCCTGGTCGTTACGACGCCTTCGTTATAAATACGTGCATAACTCTCCACAAATCCTTGGTCTTGTTCAATGAGCCTAGTGTTTGCATCGCAGCATCAGTTTGTGACTTATATCTGTTTTGAAATGTTACAGTAACGTCTCCTCGCATCATCGAATAAAACGTACGCTACCTTGACCTGTACCTCGAAGTGCTGTCCAGTAAGTGATGTCCTTCACGTAGCGTCGAGCAGTGCCCGACATCACCTGGCCTTTCTCCACCAGTAACGTGTGATCCTGATCCTCGTGCAGCAAGTCGAGATCGTACCCATGCCCGATCAGAAAGTCGGTGGCCTTCTGATATTCCGCCTTCTGAGCCGTACTTCGTACTCGCGACTTCAGCCAGTCGCAGTATCGTTATAAGTTGACATCGTGAAGGCCAGGAATGTCGATTCGCTTCACCTCGGCCTTTCGCTCGATCTTGGGCCCAGGCGAAGCAGCCTGGGGCAGGACAAGTTGGATAGGGGGCATGTTTGCTGCCGCCGTAGTGGTGTTCAGTCTCTTGTTTCGACTGCTTTGTTCTTCTTCTAGATAGATCTGCTGTCGGAGTTCGTCAGGTACATCGTCGTGGGTCTCGAGCGGATGCCCCCACTGATAATGTTGTATCAAAACTCGGAGGTGATGTGTTTTTAATTTGTACCGCTTGTTGGTGTGCGAGTCTTGCCAGCAATAGGGCTCAAGAGTGCACGGAGGACCCGGACAGCGCATTTTGGCGTACACGTGCCGCCAGGCCGATGGCTGTCCCATCGACGATTCTTCCGCGTCAATCTCGGCATTACGCTGCGCCATTAGCTGTTGAGTGGCAGTTCCTCCTACCCTCCGCCTCTTATGCTGTTGGTTCAGTGGACGAGTGGATGTCTCAGTCTCCACGTACTGTAGAGAGATGTCCACCCGAAGTCTCTTGCCTTGTTGGAACAGGTCGCTCCACTCGAGTAGTTTCCTCTCCACCTTCGACCAGTCGACGTTGGTTGCTTCGAACTGTTTGATCCAAGGACGCGCTGATCGGCCGGTGACACTCGCTACGATGTCGGTCACTTTAGCACGAACGCTGTCCAGACAGCGGTTGTCTTTCTGTAGTTTTTCATCTAAGCGAGCCTGCAGAACCTGTTGCCAGAAAGCCGCTGGACTCAGCACGACGTTCTCTTCCGTCTCTTTGAAGATGACCGTCTTGTTGACTTTCACCTTCCACTCCACGTTGTAGCGAATATACAACGGAGGCACTTCGTCTTACACGTGGTCACTGCTCCAGCGCTGTAGTGAGATGAAGCCCAATGCCCTAGGTTCTGGCTCAAGTGACGCGGCAGAGCGAGACGGAGACCACTGGTGGACATCTGAACTGTCGCTGTACACGCCTGGTGTTAGCACATTAAACATATCAGAATACTGTGTCCATTGTCCAAGAACCGCGGGTGAACGACGACTGCGAGACTGCGGATCGTCTTCTCCCTCAGATTGCGCAGAAACCGGGTCTGCACCGAACCCCGACATCAAACTCATGATCGAAATGCAATGCTGTGCTCTTGCTGTAATTTAGAGCCCAGTCTAACGGGTGTATTGCCTCACTCACAGCATCGTAGAGCGATTCTCGTCCTGCAACAAAGGATCGGATTGCGGAGTTTCTCCGCGCTTCCATTGCGCACATGTTTTCTCACTTTCTTTGTCTTCCCGTCTTGAGCACCACCTCTTCGCTGCACGAACTAAGTGCGTCGCGTCCAAACCCACAATTATATACGTCCATATCGCCTTTTATAGGTTTTTTTCACAAGTTTGCGAGCAGGAAGATCACAGCGATTCTCTGTCGCAGTCTCACCTTGAAGTCGCGACGTGCAATTCGTTAGGATGGATACGGTCACGACGTAGCTCAGATCATGCTCTATGTTCGACATTTCTCGGGTATCGTGTGTTCAGTGAAGGCAGCGCATCTTGTATTCATCCGGTCGTAGTCATCGGGACAGGTTAGTCGCGGGAACAAGCTTGCTCCATACAAAGGGGAGGGAGCATAGTCGAAGATAGTAGAGTCTGCAAGCAGGTGCTGAGCAGCTGACAGTACGGGAAGGCGAACGACAACACATCGAAGGATTGACTGGCCATGAAGTAGTTGTAGAACACTTTTTACGATCTGTCAGATTTTGCCTCGAAAATTGGTGGGGTGCTTGCTATTATACCATAAATTATGGAGGGGTTGGCCTGACAGGTTAGTCGGCAACAAAGACCGAACTAGACTAGCCATTGTTGTAGCATTACGGAGTACAACTGGACACTTTTACAGGACGGTAAGATTACATCGGAGATTTATTGTGGCCCTTTCCGATTGGGCGATAATGAAGGTCAAAGCTTTGCCGCGACCGTGTTAGTGTTAGAAGCAGTGGGGATGATTTCTGGCCGTTGGAACAAATTTTGAGCATTCCAGGTGACGCCGCAGTTGCACTTATCTTGTACGACCAGGCTGCTAAGAGCAATTAAGGCAGTAGCTGCAGTCATGGATTGTGGCTGCCCTGGTTCAAACGCCACATACGGTTCGAGGAGAGGAAAGTCTTGAGCAACTGAGAACTACAAGAATCCTTGCCGGTGACGAGGATTCTCTGCCCGTGTCTTGTCCCATCCACCACACGACACAGTACACGTCGCTGCAGGCCTGCCGGCAAATCTTCTTGAGAGATCAAACTCGCTGTGTTCAAGCGCGAGGCACGAGAGTTGAGAGTCGATCTTTGAAGGAACGAGGGATGCGAGATGTGCTCCGCTACAGAACTATAACAGATCTTGAAAATCAAGCTCCGTGCTGATTTCTTCCCCGGTCCTTCACGTCACATCTCACTGCAAATAATTATTGATCATGGCTCGTGACCCACAACGAGATTGGTAGACGAGATACAGGAATGACGGCCAATCGGAGTGGTCAAAGGCCCTCGAATTTTGACTGTAACGCAGTTACAAGAACTTTGGTAAGGTATGCAATTCGACACCCGTTTTCATCAATGCAGTTGGCGCGGTGTATGCATTGGTTTGCTGCGACACGTGTACGTGGTGAAGCCGAGAGATGATGCATCTTGTGTGTGTATAGCAAATATCGGGGTGTCAGTAAGTTTAAGCATACTCCTGCCGCTGTTGCGTTGAAAAATTCGAGCCATACGTAAACCGAATCCATCTGCTTGATCAAAGACGTAACGATACCACCTCATCGAAAGACAAACCTACATACCTACATGCCTACGTACTACCAAGATCGGTAGCGACATCATACCGACGCTCACGAAACAAATATATATCGTCCGTATGTAAACTACATGATTGTACCGACAGAGTCCCGCTTGCTCGACAAAGCACACTTGTATATAGGTACGATCCGTTTCTGTGTTGTTATTGAAGACATAATTTATGTAGTGTGAGTACCTTTCCCAATGCATCTGTTGGTCTGGAGTGGTTTGGCCGCTGATGGACCCCGAGTGGGTGACCATACAGTCCTCTGCATGGCGTCTGCTGGGAAATGTCAAAATCACGCATCACTTGCGATAAGATTAGATCACGATATGGCTCCAGAGTCTGATCGAATTAGGTCTTTATGATAGATCATCGTTAAGAAAAGCTGTGGAAGACCTACGCGGTGCCTATTGCAGAGTCAGTCACGTTTGTTTCATGAAGGTAGCGGAGATTCGCTGCAAACGACTGGCAAGGTTCCGGCTTTTCGTACTACATTTCACGTGCGCCGGAGGCTCAGGACCGTCTCATAAAGTGCCACGCCCAAAATTGCACTACATACGCTGTGCCACGCGCACGATAGGTATTTCGTCCTCCTACTTGCGTGGTGAACCATGCCTCAAATCAGCCAGCGTGTCCCAATACAATCCGCTTTGGTCAACCTTGCGCCGGAGCTTCTCGATCTTGTCTTCGAGTATCTAGGTCCAGAACACCAACATGAAGGCTTGCAATTCTACTCGGCTTGGTCATATGGGAAGTCACTAATCATGACCTGCTCGTTGCTGTATATGCGTCTTCGCAAGCACGTCCTTCGCCGCGTGTCAATCTACGCCTGCGCCAGCAATTGCCACGGCTGGCAAGCCTTCCTCCATGCGGTTTCCGCACCTGCGGCGGCCAGCGAAATTCGCCACCTTAATCTCAAATGGTGTCGATGTCACCCCCACCGGCGTGTCTCTTTTGACCCAGGAGAGCCAGCACATCGTGTTCTTCAGCACGCCACATACATCCAGAGCTTGAGGTATTTTCTTTTTATCTTATGCATGGATAGGGTTCATGTTGGCTGATGGTTTCCAGTAATATTTCCCCTCCCTTCGCGACCCGCCGACTGCTGCCACTACATGACCACTTTCGGTACACCAATCTAATCACATTAAGGACAAGCGAGCACGACCTTTCCATATGCAAAGAGTCGGTCCTGAGCACGCTACGTGTTCTCTATATCCATATTGCCGGACACCAGCCTGCCATCGAGAGCCTGCCACCAATGGCCAGATTGCAGGTACTGCACATAGTCGTTCCCGGTGACTGGGAGACTCGCAAGACGCCGCTGGTGAACGCTACCGGCGCGCCAGCGTTGAAGCGTGTCGTTATCAGGATAGATCGCTGGCTGTACAGCAATATAGCGTCTCTTCGCGCGCTGGTATCTCCGGCGACGATCTCTTCCACACAACCTGAAATTGAGATTTGTCCCATTGACCGTGAGTTTATATATCGCAAAGACCTCGAGCTCTAGCGGTCCAAGATATCATTGCATTACACGGAGATTGCCATCATGTTGTAGTTCTTCATTTGCGACGGACGTTTTCTGACTCACCTCATCCAACGGTGACGCTGCGTTGTGTTTCGTGCCGTGTTTGCAAGTACTTCACGCCGAATAATATGTATGGGAGCGTCCTGGCTTGTAACCGCATCGGTGGATAGGTACCTGCACCTGCTCAGAGTTTGATAATACCCAGCTCGAAATAAACCACATAACTCAAAGGTTCTTGACTTGGTTTGCTTGAAGCACCGACAAAAAGTTTTTGCCTCGATAAACTGTTGATCGAAGCATCGTGGCTTTGGCGGACGATCGCCAAGCAATGTGCGTTGGGTCGGAGTACGCAGTAGCATGTCGACATACAGATCGCACTTTGTCCTCAGCCATGACATCTGGTATATTCACAGAAGAAGCAAAGTGACGATTGTAAGGTGTGCAAGGGATTGAATCAAAGCCTGGCCTTCGAACAGACCAAGATATAGTCAGAATGCTCAGTTCATTGCGTCCGACACTGCATATGCCCAAACTACGTACCAAGAGTCGTGCGTCACGCCTTATGGTGCAATTTCAACACGAACACGATAGTAAGTGCCGACCCCAGTAAAAGCAAGATTACAGTCATAATACCCAAGAGCATATGTTGTTTCCGTCGAGCGTTTCTAGCCTTGTCGACCGCCCTATCGAGATGAGCCACACCTTCAACAGCATTTTTGGCCCCTTCCTCAGTGCGTTCCTCGATCTCTCTTATCTTTAGATCAGATCCCACCACTATGTCCGACACCGCTTCAAAGAGCTCAGCCACATGTTGCACCTTACTTTCGATGTCTTCTAGCTCTTGATGACGGGATCTGTTGGCAGAGTGAACGGATTGGACGGATCGCAACTGGCCCGTCAGAGTCACCACAAATTAACGAATCTAGGAAACTCACCATTTGAAGGTCACTATTGTCAGAAGGCGAGGCTGCACACACTCTGTCGTCACTATCGTTGGGAGGCTTCGGAGGAATTGGCTGCTTTTTAAGCATTCGGTTATGCAGTGAACGATATTGGCCATGTAAACGGTGGATGTCTTGTCGGAGACGTCGTTTCTCATCGTCGACTGTTGTGTCCAGGTGCTTGGACAAGTCTTCACGTTTCGATTTTGCGTTCCCGAACAGTGATCGAAGTAGGCCTTCAGAGCTTCCGATCGGTCTTTGCAAGGTTTCGTTAATCTGGTTGTGGACGGTAATGACATCCTCAATCTCGTGGAAGAATTTGGTACCGAAAGTTTCCCAACGTGCGGAACCAGACGACAAAGCAGACGAGATCGCCATGTGTTTTTCCTAGGCCACAATCGGTTCCGATGGAATGAGGTTCGCAACGCATACCAGGTTTATACACCAGTTGGCGAACAATTTGCCGTAGTGAAATCACCTGTGTCTTGGCCGCTGGCCCTTCGCCGCTAACTAAACGTGGCTCGGAGTATAGACACACCTTTGTGTAGTGCTTTGCCAACGGACACGTTTGGCTACGCCGGTCCCACCGGGTCAGTCACACCGAATCTGTCAGGACGAAACCTAGCCATGTAAGGCTTGGCAAATTGCTCACTCCAATGTTCGGTGATGAAGGCACAAGGTGCTGAAATATCTGTGATGACATCTTAGTCAATGTCCCTAGGGTCCGGACGTTCGACTAAGGCCTTTGATCGAACGCTCTCAATCGCTATTTTGTTGTATGGGGATACCACCGAGTCTCAATGACATAGCCATCCATCGATGACAGAATTTTCAAGACTTGTCGCGTCAATGGTTGGTGCAAGGAGGGCGCCAGCAGGTGGTTCAAAGCACATGTGCGATGGTCTTGATTTCACACGTAGCTCGAATCCGCTTGTTGGAACTCAGCCGGCTTCGACAGTCTTGCGCTCGGATGCAAAACTCGTCGATAATGTATCTCGATTCAAAAAATCCCGTGGAGTCCACTACGACGATTGTAGAGGTGCAGGGCATTCTCAATCACTCACCAGCAAAAGTTTTATTCTAACTAGAACCGCTTCTGATTCAAACCATTAATATGGAAAAGCATGAAGCCAGTCTCGTATGTACCACCCCTGGCAGCCAAGACTGCATTGATCTTAGGACCCGTTCACTGGGTTATACCGCCCACGAGACTCGGTTTACCGAGCGCTCATTCTAGTAGAACCATCATTATAACTTTACCTTCGTGTCATATCATGTTCATACACTAGCCTTACAAATGCGGAGAACGTGCATAGAGCAGTGGAGACACAAGACTAGGTGTTCGTTGCTTCACAAGGTGATCGGGACACGGATCTGGATTTGTCATCGGATGAGACTTCGATTAAGATTTGATAGGAGTGAAACTGATGGTGTACATTGTGAATTAGTGTTGAGGGCTGCCAACCCGCAGCACCTAAGATCCAGTCAAGGCGTCACGGCAGCACATCTGATGGCTTTGATCGTTCTTCTATAGACTCCATATCGCTCGTGGTCAGGTTCGAGCGCGAAAAAGATCAATCTATCATGACAACTCTTCACGCCATGTTTAGAAACCACAGTTTTCGTGAGTTTGGGTCTTCACTGCGGAGGTTAGTGTCATCGATCTCTGTCCAACAGTATCACGCAAGTTCCTAACCCTAGGGTAAGTAGGGTTAATCACAGGAGTGGGTGGTAGCAAGTTAGTAACAAGAAGTGTAAACAGTGACAGCAGGGTTACCGATAGTAAGGTCCTAAAGGTAGGGTGGAGTTGGTGAGGGAGATTGATTACAGAGTAACTATGAAATGTCAGTTGTGTCTGACCTACGGTAATCTATATACTATAGTCGTATGGTATGTGATCAGTGTGCTCAGTAGTGATCAGTGCGCTCAGTAGTGATCCTACTGATCCGGGCTGATCATACTGATCAAGGTTAATCACGTGACTCGGTCTTGCCTATGTTTGTTTCGTTTGTTCCCGGCCCTGTGTGTTTGCCTGGTTTGTTTTGTCGTGGCCGAAACATGGTCGTGACAAACAGCCAGGCTCGTTCTTTGGCACATAATCTCTGAGGTCGATATCTGTCATCGATTCCATCAGCGTTTTACTTCTTTGCGTGTATGGCTGGCTGGTAAGTTCTTGATCCTTGGTCAATGACCGGAGAGCCTCGCTGTATAGATGGGTGACTTTCTTGTCGTCAAATGTACACGATCTTAGTAGTAGGTGAAAGAGCGCTTGTTTGTGCTTGTCGTTGGCCTGGTCCGTGCTCTGTCTAGCACGTACATCCTCTGATTCTCCTCCTCCGTCCAAAATCATACCAGATGACGGACGCCCGCCTCTGGTACCTCGCTTGGAAACCAATTCACTCATAGTACGCCGATGGCAATTCCCTGCCTTCATACGATGGAGTACTGACATTGATGGATTTGTGCAGTCGTCAATGCTCTGATGACATCCGTGAACTTGTGGAGCGAACGTTCCGTGCGGGCCTTCCCACCGACAGCGGTCTGTGACAGACTTGGGCGGACGTGGAAAGGACATCAAGCAGCGAGAATTGGTCTTCAGAGCTGGTGCGGGACGCCATACCGTCAGAACAGTTCCCGAGTGCTGCATGGACTGCTCACGAGCCATGTTGAACATCACAAAAGCTTGACAGATCAGAAGAAACATCAGCTGGCAGCAAAATTTCGGACTGGCGCTTTTGTACCTTCCTCACCAGTTCACACTCTACACAACGACGGTGTCACAGCCCTCATGAGGCGTATTCATGTGCATAGGTTTCGTGACCAGAATCGGTGAGCAACGCTGCTCCGGCTACTCGGTGCTGTACTTCTGGCGGTGCTTGTGGTATACCAAAGGTGGATCACGGAGGAACCAGACCATGATGCATCCCTTGCCGTTCTATCCTTACCACCCTGATATGCGACGTAGAGTCGCGGATTGTCGTGTGATAACACTTCATGCGGGACTTTCTGTTGGTGCCAGGGCATCTTTTGCTTCAAAGCAGAACATGGTCTGTTCGATCACAGTTTTGATTCATGTCATCTGGTACCCCACAAGTCCGTGAGTTCAGAAGCTTTGGCCTCGCTACGTCAAGCCTCTCGCGGTTTACACAACCTGAAAAGACAATGGTTCATTCAGACACGTACTAGCCATAACGCGAAAATGGGGGACTGACGCGTCTGTACATGGATAGATTTATGATACTGCTCAAGTACCCAGGTAAGTAAGCTGGCTGATCACAAAACTTTGTTAGCCCGGAAACCGTATCCTCTTGCTATCGACAGATAGTAGATTCGATGCGGGTATGTATAGAGTAACCGGAATTTTAATGCATGTCGGCCATTTTGGACTCGGGCTCACGCATGTCGATGGAGAGCATTCAACAGTAACTACGTTGTTCACTCTTGGACACAACGCTTCAGCTGTCCTAGGTCCTATTCACACATCATTTCTTCCTTTATAGTTACGTACACCGAACACGGCATAACCATCCAGAGCAAGCGCTAGGTACACATAAGCCATGACAATCAGTGCATGTCGGTACTTGCAGCGGGATGAGGAACGGAATTTGTTCCACTTACGTGGTCGTTTAAGTGCTGCGATACAGATTGTTAGATTACTTCAATCAGCATGAGAGCCAGCTCGATGGTGCAGAGCGGGGGGAATGCAAACCAATGAGTGCCTAGAGGTCCGGTAAAGGACACCTAGACTGCTAATCGTTCTTTTCTAAACATAGGTACAGATCTTAGTTCACCATAACAGCGGCATTTCAATACCAGTCCATGAGTGTCATAATGATCCTCGGCACTGCATGTGCCTACGTGACACGTCATTGGATCTAAAAGTCGTAAATAGCAGAGATTGAGGATGATCATATCGTACGACTATAATCATTTCTGAAATTACTGTTTCGTGGACCATGGTCAGACTTCTAAATTGGATCTGAACTCAAAGTCCCGCTGCGTGAGGATACCTCATTCCACAGCTGATTGTTGAGCCTCGACGAACATTCTTGTGCCATGTGGACTGGTCGAACAGGTTGGCTCGTGCCACCACACAATTTTGAAGGTGGACCGTGAGCGGTGTAGTCGTCTTCAGTCTGTTTCGTGCGTGAAGAAGTCGTTCGACTTGAGAGGTTGTGGTTTTCGTATCCTTGTACTCGTTCCTGCCATTGGATCGGCAGACACCATCGTTCTGTCAGTGTTACTGGATGTCGTAGAGACAGCAATGAGCTGTTGGTCAGCGTAGGTTGGGTGCTGGCATTCCACCGCCCTACACTCCCAGAGAGGTGTCCGTTCCAATACGCCTGAGTCGTTCCGCAAAACAGTTGAAAACAACAGCAGCGAATATACTTAGGCCTAACAGAGCAATAGCGGCCGCGATGATTATTCTCTGATGAATGTCAGAAAGCTTGGACATCTCGTCGAGGTCACACTTACTTCCAAAAGAGCAACATCCAATGGAAGTATTCTGTCCACGTTGTCCAAGATGCCATACGGAAGCACCATAACCACTATCCCCGACCAGATAATTTGACAGATCATAGAGGCCAGACCGAAGTGCCACCACCTGTCGTACGAGCTGGAAGCCCATTCCCACGAAGCATGCCGAATCAGCAATACAAACCAGTTCAGCATGCCCGAAGCTGTCACAACGACGTGTCTTGCTTCAAAACCAGAGATTGAATACTTGGAATAGTCGGTGGGCTTCTTACTGTGGGCATATGCAGCACATAGTACAATGGCCATGGTGAGGAGATAGCTGAGGTTATCCAAAATCAACAAGTATGGATGCATGGGTGTGAGATGATTGGAAAAGCGTCTTTCGAGTGCACAGCTAACGTCCGAAAAGGGTGAAGGTGCCCATCGGTGACAGAACCCTTCCTCCAGAATTGTGCTCTTTGCCGAGTGCACACCATGAGGCGTAGTTATTTGTAGCTCCGGTTTCTGAGCCGAAACAAATAAGAGGCAGCGGCCATGGTGGGACTTGTGTCGGCGTCACACTCGTCTGTATCTGCTCTAAATCCTAAGTATTAGACATATGGAACAAACAGATTCTGATATTGCCGGCTTTGAGGGACTCGGATTGTTTGGACATGACCAGATGGAGCTGCACGCGGATAGTCTGAACGTCGATTTGGACGTAAGCAAACTTTTTACTGGACAACATGCCACAGCCGATTGCGAAATGTTTTGGCAGCCACCCCCTACACAAGCTTTATGCACCTTTCTAGCTCGGGCTCAACTGTGGGTGCAGGAAACAGACGCCGTGCTGCAGAAGAATGTTGTCGCCGCAAATCTCAGGTTTAGCAGCCTCAAGAGAAGGATAGAGAAATTGCGGAAACAGTGTGGTGGTCTAGGCAATGGGAAAGAGACTGCAGGAACCATTCGGATACCAGATTCTCCATTAGATCAAGTGAAAGAGGGATGGAATCCGCATAAGAAAGATCTTTGAAGATTGAACCCAGCATCTCGGCCCCCCCTCTAACGCGCCAAACAGTTGAATTGGCGTCCAAACCATTTGAGCGATCGAGGTTCTGACGGAAACGCAACGGACTCATACCGTCTGGCCTTATGATTCGGTTTCACGGGTAGGACAACATCGTCGATTAGCATAACTTGTAAAACCATCCTTCACCAATGAGGATGACATCAATCGAGAAACCCTTATCTACCTCAATCATGTATGGTAGCCACCAACGCATCTGTGTAGGTGGTTGTGGAGGCCAGGGGCACACGGCATCGAGCCATGTGATATATTTAGTGACACCACCCAAACACAAATCATGGAATTTTGTTTTATCTCATTTGCCTTTGTGTTCTACCGTCGTCGGTCCACGGTGCCATAGATGTCATTTCGACGCGGAGTAGGGACACTTTTCACAGATACGCATATAATGCTGGTCATGTCCAAAAGGCGAGTTTGACAAGTAGAGTACTATAAACCGTGGATAAACCTCTACTTCAAGATTGGTTCGAAGGCAGGCGCACTGACACCTGGCCACACAGACGCAGTTTGGACTTATGTCAGGTACAACACGATCTGGCGAAGGTCACAACTGAATCTCACCATGAAGAACAGAAATACCGTGGATTTAGCTCTTGCTCAGCGCAGTATGGGAGAACAGCCGAGTAGAGTCGACATAAATCCTCGAGCTCCAGTGACCCCAGTGTCGGTTGGAGCAGACTCCAGACAACGAATTGAGGAGGCTATGCATCTATTCGAGTCCGGCTTGCACAAGCGAATGAGGTTCAAACAAACAAAAAAGCCGCCGTCGTGATACAGGACAGTGTAACACCAGGATTGAACGGTCGAATCGACCTGATCAGTCACTGTCAAATCGACCTGAAATCTTGGCAAAGAGCATCTGTCGATACCCTACTACAGGAAGTAGTCCTCGGTCTTTTACGACGAGTAAATTTGTTGGCCAAGATTTTTACTTTTCCAACTCTATGAATTAGCATTGATCCCGGGGCACATGCCTGTCTTGCTCTATTAGTACTGTTCCGGTATGTGTGCCTGTTCCGTAGTGCTTAATGTGAGCTGTATCTCCTAGACTAATAAAAATACAAAGAAACCTTCGGTAGGGTTGCACTCGTTATGCCGACTAGACAGTTGACAAGGGTGAGTATGTAGTATGCTTGCCCACGAGGTATGAGTTTCTTGATAACTTACACCAGCTACAGATGCTATGGAACAGACAGAGCAGAGCTGTTCGTTGATTCGTGAAGATATTATCCTGATTCGGCCATGGGTTATACGGTTGGTGTGTTGGCACGAAGCATACTAAGCATACCGACATTCCAGCCATTCCTTATTTCGAAAGTCACGTGACCTTAATGAATCTGTGCTTATGATTCCTTGGTAGCATTCTTCAGATCATCGCGAGCATGCTTGTCTCAAAGTGATCACATACCAGTTGCGATCATGACTCAGTTTTTACGGTATTCTTAGACGTAGGATTCCATACAATATCGATGAGAAGTAGCTCGAGTGCTCGAATGAAGTTAGAGCTATTCTTACTTCGAAGCTATCAAAATGTCATTATTCTACATGCATTCAAATTGCTGTCCATACTCAACACTAGAACCATGACTCTCCAGTGGTGATGGAAGACTCAAATGAGAGATGCGTTCTCGATATATTCCTGATAATTCTTCCAACTTCGTACAACTCGACGCCACATCATGTAGACTGCGCTTGAGAGGTGGTCAAAGTAGTCCTCCTTCGTTCCAAGTATCGGCAGCATGGACTCTTAGCATATATCCATTTATTCCGGAACATCCACGGAGTATCTCAGTAGCCTTGCCAGGCAGTACTTAGGAGGCCATGGGTAACTTCTTGAAATGGATGACCTGCTCGTAACACACCCGATTGCTGAGTAATCAAAATTTTCTGGTTATGCATTACGGACTGTGATCGATTTCGGTAGGTTTCACAACAAACGAAGGTAAAAGCCCAGAAAACGCGTGCTTCAGAGTCGACAGCGCCAGCGTAATGGGGAGGCTTTCCCACCCCGTCTCATCGACCCAGGTCAATTTGTTTACTGTCAAAGACGAAGGAGGATGTTGAGCACGTGTACAAAGACTTCTTGTTGTCGGATCGAAAGGGGCCTCCCCTTGCTTAAGTACACGAACTTCATACACAGCAATGATTTGTAGCAATTCACTAAACCGCATAGACGTATGCACCGGAGAATCCTTGTCTTCCTTATGAAATAACTACCGCTGTCGACGAAGCACTACTACTGGTCAGACTACCTGCACTACATCTCGATCCTCCTTGTACAGAGTGGCGATAGGTCCTTGTTCTCGTCTCATCCCCGGCGGTCTTCGATGTTCAGACAGTAAACCTTTGGCATTCAACAACTTCATCTCTCTATTGCTTAACATGCCGCGCTCCCTCATCTCTTCGTACTGCGCCCGCACCTCCTCTCTCGAACCGCGCTTCGACACGAAACTTGAAAGGATATTAAGGATCTTGCACTGCTCCGTGCTCGATCTGTCGGCACGAACTCGAGTGTAGACAATCTCTTTCTCTGCGGGTGTCAGACCATCAAGTTCCGGCCGGCGCTCCAGAAGTTGAAGTCGTGTCCCCCATTTCTCAACCCGGCCGTCCCGGTCTTTGTCAATATTCGAGATCATCATTGTGTTTGCGGCCTTGTGGTTGATGCCTAGGAATGGGTTCTCTTCGCGTATGTCCCATTTATCGATGAAGCACATCCAATTTGAGTCGGTGACATGAGCACGCTGGTCGATCTCCTCTTGTTTGAGGAGGAAGCAGCGTCGGTCCGGCGAAGTGACTTCTTTGAGGTGCTCTTCAGGCCAGCCAAAGAAGAGAACTTTCTCTTCTTTCCTGTCTACATGGTCGTCGGTCGTTCGTACTTTCACATATACGTTGTGGAAATAGGGTGTCGCTTGTGGGTCGGACTCGAATAGATGCATAGCCTCCTCAATTCGTTGTCTGGAGTCTGCTCCAACCGACACTGGGGTCACTGGAGCTCGAGGATTTATGTCGACTCTACTCGGCTGTTCTCC
>Ga0115842_100619_pt1 | contig 14514 bp, 12 predicted proteins | sample InSIn2SAF170_2_FD_83856 | JGI IMG/M metagenome (GOLD analysis project Ga0115842, IMG submission 83856)
GATGCAAAGAACTTGTAGTAACATTCTGGAAAACTTATGACTTACAACCCAAAGAACTAGCGATTAACGAACAAAAAAATTAAACCAATCAAATGAAAGAGCACAAAATAGGAATCATAATGAACGGGGTGACCGGCCGTATGGGCACGAACCAACATTTGCTTAGATCAATCGCTGAAATAATAAAACAGGGTGGCGTGAAAATCAACGCAGGCGAAACAATTATGCCTGATCCCGTGCTGGTTGGTCGTGATGAAAATAAATTGCAAAAGCTCTGTTCGATTACAGGAATTGAAAAATGGAGTACCAATGTAGACGAAGTATTAGCGGACCCAAACAACTCCATTTATTTTGACGCACAAACAACTGGTCGTCGGGCTGAAGCTGTCAGGAAAGCAGTGAAAGCAGGCAAACATATCTACTGCGAAAAACCTGTTGCAGTCAGTACAGCAGAAGCATTGGAATTATACCAGCTTTGTAAAGATGCCGGAGTAAAAAATGGTGTAGTGCAAGACAAACTTTGGCTACCTGGAATTATAAAGCTGAAACGACTAATTGAACAAGGTTTTTTTGGTAGAATATTGTCAGTACGGGGAGAGTTTGGTTACTGGGTTTTTGAAGGAGATTCTATTCCTGCACAAAGACCTTCATGGAATTATAGAAAGGAAGATGACGGGGGTATAATTGTAGACATGCTCTGCCACTGGCGTTACTTACTAGATAATGTTTTTGGTAAAGTAAAAGCTGTATCCTGCATAGGAGCAACGCATATACCCGAAAGAGTGGATGAACAAGGAAACCGGTACAAAGCAACGGCCGACGACTCTGCCTACGCAACGTTTGAACTGGAAGGAGATATCATCGCTCACTTCAATTCTTCGTGGACTGTTAGGGTACGTCGTGACGATCTGCTAACGCTACAAGTGGATGGTACAAAAGGATCGGCAGTTGCGGGATTGCGTGAATGTTATATTCAGCATTATGGAAATACACCGAAACCAGTTTGGAACCCCGACATTCAGCAACCAATCAACTTTTTTGAGGGATGGTCTAAGGTGCCGGAGCAGGAGTATCATGACAATGCTTTTAAAGCGCAGTGGGAGTTGTTTTTAAAACACGTGGTGAACGATGAACCTTTTCCGTGGGATTTGATGCAAGGCGTGAAAGGCGTGCAACTGGCAGAGAAAGGTCTTGAAAGCTGGAGTAAAAGATGCTGGGTAGATGTTCCTGAATTATAACAAATTAGCTGAATGAAAAAAGTAGCATTAATAACCGGCGGTTCCAGAGGAATAGGTTTAGGCATCGCAATAGAGCTTGCACGAAACGGTTTTGACCTTGCCATTAATGGTATGCGACCGGCAACTGAAGTAGAGGACACGGTCGCTCAATTGAAGGCATTTGGTAACGATGTCATGTATTGCCGTGGAAACATTTCGAGCACTTCAGATAGAGAAAATATACTTCAGCAAATAGAAGGACATTTCGGCAAGCTGCATGTACTGGTTAACAATGCCGGCATTGCACCAAAGGAACGCAGAGACATTCTTGAAGCGACGGAAGAAAGTTTTGACGATGTAATTTTCACCAACTTAAAAGGACCTTATTTTCTTACCCAGCGGGTCGCCAACTGGATGATTTCACAGCAGAAAGAAGACAGCACATTTACCAGAGTTATCATCAATATTTCTTCCATCTCAGCCACCGTTGCCTCCATCAATCGTGGAGAGTACTGTATATCTAAAGCAGGTGTTGGAATGGCTACTCAATTGTTTGCGGCCAGGTTAGGGGAGTTTAATATTCCGGTTTACGAAGTACGGCCAGGTGTTATAAGAACCGACATGACAGCAGGTGTAAAAGAGAAATATAATAAGTTGATTGAAGAAGGTTTGTTTGTTCAAAAGCGGTGGGGCGAGCCACAGGATGTGGGAAAGGTCGTGGCCTCACTAGCCAAAGGCGATTTCATGTATTCAACAGGACAAGTAATTATGGTAGATGGCGGTATGACCATTCCAAGATTATAATAGGGTTTGGACGAATAGTGTAAAAACAAGCAATTCCGGGAAAACATAGATTAATCATGAAAAAGATTGTTTTAATTATTTCAACTGCTTTTTTCTTGCTGTTGTTCCTGATTTGCTGGGCACCGCCAATTCATTTACCTGTCTACGAAACGTTAGAAGATTCAACAAAAATTGCAAAAGGCGAAACTCTTTTTAACCAGAACTGCATTGGCTGTCATGGGTTTAAGCAAGACGGCATTGGCCCACAACTTGGTGGATTAACGACACAAGTTTCGTCGTCGTGGATTCAGCATTTCATTCAAAATCCGCAAAAAATAATTCGTTCAGGAGACAAGCGGGCACAACAGCTTTATAAAAAATACAAAGTGGTTATGCCATCGTTTCCCGCTTTGAAACAAAATGATTTAAATAGCATTGTTGCCTTTCTTCAAACAAAAAAAACACCGACTGAACCAATTACAAAAGACAATGCGGCAGCGTTATCCAATCCAATACCAGAGCCAATAAAACTTTCAAACCTGGTGGCTGACCTTGAAGTAGTTACCACCATTCCTCCCTCTGCCGACCAAGGACCTTTTACAAGAATCACCAAGATCGGCTTTCAGCCAAATAATGCAAATTTATTCGTGGTTGATCTTAGAGGCAAACTATATCAACTTCGTAATAATAAGCCGTTGGTTTACATGGATATGGAGAAATTGCAACCAAAATTCATGAATAAACCTGGTTACGGAACTGGTTTCGGAAGTTTTGCTTTTCACCCTGATTTTCTGAAAAATGGCCTCTTATATACCACTCATTCAGAGCCACCGGGTTCAGCAAAAGCAGACTTTTCTTACGCCGATTCTATCAAAGTCGGTGTTCAATGGGTGGTCACCGAATGGAAAGTTGACAATCCTCTTGATACTGTTTTCTCGGGTAAAGGAAGAGAACTTTTTAGAGTAAACATGGTGAGTGTTATTCATGGAATACAGGAGATAACTTTCAATCCACTTTCTAAACCTGGCAGTGATGATTATGGACTTTTATATATCGGCATTGGAGAAGGCGGGGCGGTAGAAAATGGCTTTCCATTCCTTGCCCATAATCCCGAAAATATTTGGGGCACGGTTCTTAGAATAGATCCTGCCGGCAATAACAGCACAAATAAGCAATACGGCATTCCAAAAAATAATCCGTTTGTTCAGAGCAAAAATTCGAAGGTATTAAAAGAGGTGTATGCTTACGGATTTAGAAATCCGCACAGGATTACCTGGACGAGCAAGGGTGAAATGTTGGTCTGTAATATTGGTCACGGAAACGTAGAGTCAGTAAATCTTATACAGCCCGGACATGATTATGGATGGCCGATCAGGGAAGGGACGTTTGCTGTAAATCCCTCAGGGAACCTTAATAAAATTTTTAAACTTCCTGCAAACGACCAGACATACAACATTACTTACCCCGTAGCGCAATTTGATCACGATGAAGGCAAAGCCATCTCGGGTGGGTACGAGTATACCGGTACTGCAGTACCGCAGCTAAAGGGCAAATTTTTATTTGGAGATATACCATCAGGCCGACTATTTTATTTCGATTTAGCGGAGATGAAACAAGGTAAACAGGCTACTATCAAAGAATGGAAAGTCTCAGTAAATGGCACCCTAAAAACGCTGAAAGAACTATGTGGAAGCGACCGGGTTGACCTTCGTTTTGGGAAAGGTTCGAAAGGTGAGATATTTATATCAACCAAAGCAGACGGTAAAATTTATAAGATAGTAAGTGCTGAAATGAAGACAGTAAAATTATGATCAAAGTGAATGAGATATACAATTGTTCAGATCGAACTATTAATGCTCGACGATACAATTCTTAGTAAAAGGTAAAGCGTCTTTGTGATGAAGGCTTTTTGATATTAGAGACGTCCGTTATTAAATAAAAAAACAAGACAATAAGCGTAATGATCAATTCTTCTAACAGAACCATTTCACAGGAACTTCTACGTATTCCGGTAATTGTAGCAGCCCTCGGATACATGGTTGATATGTACGACTTGTTTCTTTTCAGCATTGTTAGAGTACCAAGTTTAAAATCGCTGAATGTAGCAGGCGAAGACATTTTAAAAGACGGAATTATGCTGCTAAACCTGCAAATGGCAGGCTTGCTGATTGGTGGCATAGTATGGGGTATTCTGGGCGACAAAAGAGGTCGGCTGTCCGTTCTATTTGGTTCTATCTTAATTTACTCATTAGCTAACATTGGCAATGGGTTTGTCACTTCTGTTGGCGCTTATGCTGTGTTACGATTTGTTGCCGGATTTGGACTTGCAGGCGAACTGGGCGCAGGCATTACATTGGTAACAGAAGTGCTGCCGAAGAAAATCAGGGGTTATGGAGCAACGTTGGTTGCAACGATGGGTGTGTTCGGCGCTTTACTCGCTTTTACCATCTCATATCTTTTTGCCTGGAGAGCTTCTTACTTTATTGGCGGAGGACTTGGCTTATTACTATTGGTTTTAAGAATGCGGGTATTTGAATCAGGCATTTTTGTAGAGCTGAAAGAAAAAAATGTAAAGCGCGGTAATATCGGCATGTTGTTTACCAGTAAAACCCGTTTCATAAAGTATTTAACGAGTATTATCATTGGCATGCCCATTTGGTTAGTGATGGGGGTTATTATTACTTTTTCGCCTGAATTTGGTAAGGCAATCGGTATCGCCACTCCTGTGGATGCAGGTAAAGCAGTACTGTTTGCATTTATGGGTCAGGTGGCAGGCAACATTGTAAGCGGTTCGCTAAGCCAATATTTTAATAACCGAAAAAAAGTGGTCTTTTTATTTATGTTATTCTCCGCCGCATTTGTCATTACCTTATTTCTGGCACCGATTTCAAGTATTACTATGTTTTACGTAATGTGCGGCTGCCTCGGTTTTTCCTGTGGCTACTGGACACTTTTTATTACCATTGCTGCCGAATTGTTTGGCTCTAATTTAAGAGCTACCGTGGCTACCACGGTTCCAAACTTCGTTCGGGCGACGGTCATTCCTCTCACCGCACTTTTTACGCTTTTGAAAGGATATACGGGCACAATCACTAGCATACTAATAGTTGCATTAATAACCTATATACTTGCCGTAGTGGCTTTAATTTACTTAGAAGAAACTTTTAAGAAGGATTTGAATTATGTTGAAGATTGAGTGTAATCGCCCACATTATAGACTACCTGTTCAAGCCAATTACTTCCCACTGTGACCTGAACTTTTAATGGCACTGAAAGGTTTGCTTCGCTCTCCATTAATCTTACCACTTCAGGGATAAGCAAAGGCAACTCTTCGTTGGCAGCATCAAATACCAATTCGTCGTGTACCTGTAAAATCAGTCTCGATTTTAAATTATGAGATTCAATGTACCGATCAATTGAAACCATTGCTTCCTTTATGATGTCTGCTGCTAACCCTTGCAGAGGAGCATTTACGGCAACCCGTTCTGCAATTTTTCGGGTAGTGCCATTTCTTGAATCTATTCCTTCTATATACCGAATTCTTCCATACAATGTCTGTGTATAGCCTCTTTCACGACTCTCTGCTACTGATTTTTCAAGGTATTCTTTTACAGAAGAAAATTCTTCGAAATAAGCATCTATGATTTGTTTTGCTTCCTTTTGAGATATTTTTAATCTTGTAGCCAATCCCCAGGGTGTTATGCCGTAAGCAATGCCAAAGTTTACCCCTTTCGCCTTGTTACGCATTTCCTTCGTTACCGCACTTTCATGCACATTGAAAACCCGGCTTGCAGTAGTGGTATGAATATCTTTATCATTCTTAAATGTATCGACCATTACGCTGTCGTTGCTCAGTGCAGCAAGTAGACGAAGCTCCACCTGGTTATAGTCTATGCTTACAATGCTGAAGCCTTCGCTTGAAGCAACAATAGCTTTTCGCACTTCCCGCCCTGCTTCACTTTTTACCGGAAGATTTTGGAGATTTGGTTCAGTACAAATAATTCTTCCTGTACCCGCTACCACCTGTTGAAAGGTCGGATGAATTTTATTTGTTACAGGACGAACATATTTTGGAAGTGCATACACATAAGTTGTAATGATCTTGTTCAGCTTTCTATAAAGAAGCAAATCTTCGATAAAGGGGTTCTTAGAAGCGAGGTCAGCTAAATGTGGTTCTGCAGTAGAGATTTGCCCTGTTTTAGTTTTTTTTAATTCAGATGGATCAACCATTTTTTGAAGGATCTCAGCAGTTTGGGAAGGGGAGCCGATATTGAACTTTCCGCCCGCTGCTTCATATAATTTTATCTCCAGTTGACGAAGTTGGATTGACAACACTGTATCTATCTCTTTCAACGCGGCAAGGTCAATACTAAGCCCTTGCTGTTCCATTTTAACTATCACTTGTTGCAATGGCAATTCGATTTCAAAAAACAATCGTGACAGGCCCATTTCTTTAATCCTGTCCATGATTTTTTTATTCGCTTCTTTTAGCGATAACAGATGATTTAAGGCAGAATAAGGAGCCCCAATTTGTATTTCCGTTAGTCTATATTTTTCTTTGATATAAGGCCACTCAATTTTTGCATCAGGCTCGAGCAGGTAGGCTGCAAGTGATAGATCAATCCATTGGCTCTTGACAGTTACACCTACACTTATCAACTTTTTGAGAAGAGATTTTAACTGCCAGCCAACTTTATCAGAATCATTTTTGTCGAGTAAATGAATAAACTTATTCCAATCTTCCGAAGACGTCATTACGACCTCAAGAAGCTCCTTTTCATCCTCCGTCGATAGAAATAATTGGCCAGGATATTCTTCTAAAAATCCAACTGCAATCGCTTTCTGCCCCTTTATTTTTTGAGCTGCTTCCTCCGGGCTTAATTTGCTTACTGCAACTACTTCTGTTGTAGAAATATCATTAGCGACCTCGTCTATTTTAATAAACTCTTGCTTAGCCAGCCTTTCTTTTATCCTTGCAAATTGCAATTCATCCAACAAGGCTATAAGTTTATCTTGATCAGGACTCTTCATTGCAAGATCATCCCAATTAACAGTAACCAGCAATTCTCCGCTTAAAAGAGCCAATTGTTTGTTTCTTAATAGTTGATCTTTATAAGCTATTATTGCCTCTCTGACCTTTTGCTGTTTAATTGTTTCTGCATTATCAATTAACTCTTCTAGCGAATGAAAATCGGTTAAAAGCTGAGCTGCCGTCTTATCGCCAATGCCTTTTACGCCAACAATATTATCAACACTATCACCTCTTAAAGCAAGAAAATCAGCTATTTGACCAGGATTGACACCGTACTTTTTTTTCACCCCATCAGCATCGAGAGTTTCCATAACGGCACCTTTATAAGCAGGTCGAAAAAGAAAAATTTGCTCCGTTACCAGTTGTGCAAAATCCTTATCAGGACTGACAATAAAAACGGTATAGCCTAATGCTGCACCTTGTTTAGCTAAGGAAGCAATGACATCGTCTGCTTCAAATCCTTCTTCTTTTACGACCGGCATATGCAGCGACTCAAGTAACTGCATCGCATAAGGAAAGGCAGCAGAAATCTCTGAGGGCATTTTTTCACGATTCGCTTTATACTCAGACGAAACTGCCTCCCGTCCTTTTGGCTTAGAATCAAGTGCTGCCGCCACTGCGTCTGGCTTTTCCTCTGTCAATATTTGGAAAATATAATTATAGAAAACAAGCGTTGTTCGTGTATCAATGCCGGTAGTTGTACCAAAACTTTTTCCCATAGTTGCAAAAAGCGCTCTATATAATAAGGGCATTATGTCAAACAGGAAGAGTGTTTTCTTTTGCATGGCTACCTCGCTTTAAACAGATTTATTTTGTCTTCTATTTGAAACAATCTTATTCCTTTTAATCATTTCAATTAAGCTTAACCTTGTATTCCTCGATGTATTTAATCACTGCAGCCTCCTTGGCTTTTGCTTCAAACATAATATCGACTTCCTGGTGATAACAGTCTGCATGTTTATAGATGAAGTCCGCATGAGCTGTTGCCAGAGCGGTAGGATCTTCAAATATTTTTTTTGGACTTGAAAAGTGTACTATTGGAACTATATCATCAGGCCAGGTAGATCTTGCTGCAAAAAAAGCTTCTTCTTCACTTAACCCTCCAGTGCAAAACTGATGATGAAAGTAATCGAAGACAATAGGTATACCCGTTTGCTCGTACAACCACATAAGATCGCTCACACTAAACATATTTACCTTATCATCGTTTTCTACGGTCAGCCTGTTTTTCGTATTATCCGGAAGCTGGGAATAATGTTCTGCAAATCTTGCTAAAGCGGATATTTTATCTCCGTAAGCGCCGCCGACATGTATATTTATTTTTGCAAAAGGAGATGCAGGAAGTTGAAGCAAGTCCATAATTTCCGCATGCTGTTTCAGCTCTTTTATAGTGTTGGTCAATACCTGCTCGGTATTGGTCGCTAAAACGTTGAAAGGGCCCGGATGAAAGGTCAGGCGAGAGTTGCTTTTAGCCACTTTCTCTCCGCACCTACCACAGATCTGTAGAATCTTTTCATAGTCGGGCATATCCTCGATTTCAAACTCGCTCATCCACGGTATCATGTCGGAGCTCATTCTGTAAAGCAGCAGACCATTTTTTATATTCCAGTCAATCACTTTTTCGAGGTCTGTGAAATTGGCTAGCGCCAGCTCTGACGCATAGCTGATCCCCTTTTCCTTAAAAATTCTTTTAATCGTGGAGCGGTTAACCTTAATTTTTTCTTCTGCCAGGGTTAAATTGATGCACGCATATCCATATCGCATAATAGTTTCAGATAAACAATCGTACCGAAGCAAAAGAAGAATAATTACAGCAGTGGTGTTAGGTGATAAAAACTTCAAAAAATGGAAACTCGAAAAAAAGAAATAGATTATCTTGTAGAAGCACTTTGAAATGAAATACCAAAAATTCCGACCCTGCAATCTGCTTCAACCATTCGTTGAGTGTTACTTTGTTTGGGATTCGGAAGAACTAATCGCTGAAACACTAGTTTTGGAATCCCCACCCAGCGGATTTTGTTCGATTGTGATTAATAATGGCGATGAGTATTTCCTGCAGAATAAAAAATATGAACACTTACATGTACCAAAACAGTTTATTGCAGGTCAGTCGATATATACTTACAAACTCTTTTTAAAAGGAAAAATATCTTCAACAGGAATTGTCCTGAAGCCGACCGCTTTATCAACATTATTTCAACTTGCCGCATTTGAATACACCGAGGAAAGAATTTCGTTAGACAAAGTTTTTGCCAAATCCTTAATAGAACCCTTATCTGATAAAATACAACATGCAAACAACGGAAATGAGAAAGTAAAGCATTTGGAAGAGTTTGTGTTGTGTAATTATCAAAAAAATAAACCGCAATTGGATTTTGTGGATTTTGCAGCAAATATGATTGTTGAAAAAAACGGAATGATAAACGTTTCAGATATTTTGAAGGATGTCTTTATGTCAAAGAGAAATTTTGAAAGATGTTTTTTAAAAAAAGTCGGACTAAGCCCTAAATTTTATGCACGGATAAGAAGAATGTCGTACCTGGCAAATCTAATAGCAGGAAAGAAAAAGGTAGACTGGAAAAGTTTGTTTCTGCAATGCGAGTTCTACGATCAATCTCACTTTATAAAAGATTTTATAGAATTTACAGGGCGTTCCCCACAACAATATCTTAAAGAAAATGCTGTTCTAGCAAATTTTGTAGAAAAGCCCAGTACAAATAATATCGACTATTAGTTGTCGCATTTTTACAACCACTTTGTCGCATTCTTACAATGAAAGCGTAAACACGCAGAGTAGTTTTGAGATAAAGAATAGGACTACTATTTTAATCAATCTTAAAACTTGTTTTATGGAAACATTAGTGCAACAAAAGCAAATAAGCTTAAAAAACAAATGTGTGGAATTTATGTTTGCCTATCAGCAAAAAGACCTTGAGAAAATGTTATCCTTTTGTGATCCTAATGGTACGGTTGCATTTTTACCGTTAGGAGAAGCTGGAAAAGGAAAAATCGGGGAGTTAGGTAGAGCCATTTGGGGTGCCCTACTAGCCTGCTTTCCTGATATAGATAATACGTTAGATGCGGCAGTAGCAGAAGATGAACGCACTGTACGATGCCAGGTTGTAATAAGAGGCACACAGTTACATGATTTCGGGGATATAAAAAGCCAGGGAAAACATTTTGACAGTGACCATATTTTTATTTTCCACCTAAATGAGAGCAACAACATAGATTATATATCTGTTGAGTGGGACCATGAAGACTTTAAGCGACAGTTGGGTTCATAGAAGCGACTCTCGAAATTGTAAAAAAATTTACTTCCGGTCGAAGGCATCACCCCTTTCTAAATAATCTTACTAAGTGCCAATTGTAAGGACATTATTAAGTATAATTTCCTCATATAATCAATACTATTTTATGACAACAACTACATCAAGCAAAACAGAACAGTTACACAAAATTGCCCGAGATTATGTTTTAAAAGGCCTTGGAAAACTGAATTTTGACGCTATTCCCTATGCTGATAACGTTTCGCTTCGTGCTCCTTTCTGTCCCGGCGGTTCTGAAGTTCCGCTAAAAGGAAAAGAGAACCTGCGCAACCAATGGTGGGCTCCGTTACCCTCCCTAGTAGCCGGATGTGATTTTATCGAAAGTTACGTTAACGCCGAAAAGAACTCTGTTGCGGTTGAATTTCATTGCAACATTATTGATCCCGCTTGTACCTTAAGAGTAATTGATCGTTTCATCATAAATGATCAAGGGGAAATTATTTCTCAGGAAAACTTCCTTGATCCAAGAGCAGTTACTAATCCACAAAATGGCGCCGTTAATTAATATACCGCCATTGATGTAACCATACAACTGATTGATGATGTTATAAGAAAAGGGCTGCAATTGCCCTTTTCTTATAGTTATTATTATTTTATAGTCGGTTTACCATCATTTTGCCGCCGCAGGATACCAGTTCCGTAACCTTACATCTATGTTTGGATCACCTGTGTTTACTAATGTTTTAAACGTGTTTACATCCTGTCCCCGATAGTGATAGGGATAGATAACTTTTGGTTTAAAGGCCAGCACACCTTGTGCTGCCTGGTTCACGTCCATCGTATAAGGCAGATTCATACACACAAAGGCAATGTCAATATTTTTTAAAGAACGCATTTCAGGTATATCTTCTGTATCGCCTGAAATATAAATGTTTTTACCACTGATGTTTAAAACATATCCATTGCCCCTTCCTTTCGTGTGAAAAGCATCAGGAGCTTCGGGAAGGTTGTACATTGGGATGGCAGTAATAGAAATGCCTTCCAACATTTTCGTATCACCGTTTTTGAGTATTACAACCTTTTGTTTGTCCGCTTCAGCAGGAAGTTTGTCCGCAACAGCTTGCGGAACTACCAACGTTGCTTTAGATGTATTAATGGCTTGAATAGTTTTTGGGTCAAAATGATCGCCATGAATATCGGTAACAAGGATCATGTCTGGTGCTGCAAGACCTTTAAAAGCGTCGGCGCCACCGGTTGGATCTATGTAAATATTCTTTTTTTGATAACTAAGTGCTAATGTAGCGTGCGTGATAGGTTGAATCGTAAGATCGCCGCCCCTCACCTTCTCTACATCAGCTGCTGGCATTTGAGCATTAGAAGCCATGACAGTCAGAACAAAACCCAATACAAGCGATAATTGCAATTTCATAAATTAAGTTTAGATGAAAAATTAGACCAATATTATACAAACAACTCACTTCTTTGTTTAATTAATTTCTACTACATCCATCATTTTAGAAGTAACACAAAAGACACCTCTGTTCGCAAGCCTCACTCATTTTTTTACGATTTTAGGTATGCTTGTTTGTACCGCTCGCCTAATTTCCTTTGCCCTTCCGAGTCGAAATGTATGTGATCTCCTTTATTTTTCAAATCTCCTGATTGAACTGCAGAGGTATGCGGGTCTTCATTTGAATATTCATGTATTACTTGATTAATTGCACTCCATTCTTCTTTATTGTTAGAATATGAACCGAGTTCACCTACAATAATTGGTAATGCATCATTTCCGACAGTTTTCCTAAAAACAGCAAATAGCCTCGAAAGCCTTTCTTTGTATAATGGAATAGATCTTCGGTTGGCGTCGCTTTCACCCTGGTGCCACAACAACCCTTTTATATTACCATATTTTTTTGCCAGTTGAACTTTTTCTGTAAAATTGGACAGTAATCTTACGCCCCGATAGGTTGAGTCACCAAGCCATTGTTGAATAGCGCTTCCTCCGACCGCAGTAGGTATAAGGAGAATTGAAATGTCCTTCGGAATGTCTTTAAGCAAAGTTTTTCCAAAAGATAATCCGCAGTCTAGCCCAGCCATTGAGGGCTCATAAAAGTGTAAGGGTTCTTTAGCGTAGATTAATTGCCCTTCTGCATTAATAGTTAATATACGCCTGTTGGAGATGGTGTCCTGCGCCTCGACAAGTCCACGACCTGCCATGTTCGATTGCCCCGCCAGCACAAATGCCCACACTTTATTTTTGTCGGGTGCCTTTTCCACTTTTTCAATTACCCTGGGAAAAAAGGCTGTGCGATTATCCTGCTGAGGCACAAATGCGAGAAGAACTGAGATTGAAAAAATGAGGATTAGGTGTTTCATGATATCTGAAAATTTTATTTAAAGGAGAGTAAAGATCACGAGCACAAGTGAGTGACACAACGATGTCGATAGCAGTACAAAAGTTAAGTTACAACCTTGAAAACGTTAAAAAAGCCAACTCATTCATAGGTAAGATCAGCATTAGTCCGGCTTATTGAACATTTGTTCGTAGTGCTCCGATGGTTTAAAAATTCCTCCGCTTTCATTGTAAAAAGATTGATCGGTTATAAATACCCCGTTTTGAGGTTTAACCCAGGAAGCATTTGGTTCAGGATGATAAGTCATCATTTTGTCCCAGTTCTTATAGTATTGATGGCCGTTGGTTTCCTGCAGGCCAATACCGATATTAGCAAAGGGTGGCAGCCTTGCAGCAACGCACTTGTTCCATTCAACTAATATTGGGTTAACAGTAAGATCAGCGCAAAAGCAGGAAATATTCTTTTCATATGCAAGCTGCGCAATCTTTATGGTCATACTAAGAGTCTTTGCAATCGCTTTTACTGCAATGGCTTTGTAACCTTGTTCGATACGTTTCGCTGCATCTTCTACCGTATGAGCGCTTTCATCGGCAGCAATGGTTATCCCTATGTCGCCAACATACATATTGTTTCTTTCACCAAAAGGTTCTTCAATTACTGCAATTTGATCAAAAGCTCCTATTTTCTTTGCATGATCGAGAAAACGAAGCAGGGTGTCTTTCTCATCATATCTTTCGTTCGCATCGAAATAATACGGGATTTTTCCGTTTTTAGTGTAAGGTGTTTCATAGTGACCAATAGCAGCATGAACGGCAGTGAGAAAGGCAATATCTTTTTCCAGCATTTCTTTTTGAGTGCCTGCAGAACCTGTCTTTAGTTTCATAATAAAATATCCCGCATCAGCCGCTGCTTTTATGCTTTCGACTTTTGCCCCAACACTAAAAGCAGGCATGCTGGCTACCTTACTATGCTTATAAGACAAGCCTGGCTTGTAAGTTGAAGGAATTAGTGCATCGAAATTGCTGATCTTATTTTCTTTTGCGTACAAGAGCCAGGCGGCATTATCAACCGATACCAATGCGTTTAATGCAAACGTTTTTCTGAGGTCAGCATTGTTTGTTATTCTTTTCCCATATGCATATACTTCAGGCAGCATTTCATCGAGCAGTTGCATAGGATTAGTAAACGAGTTTCCTTTCAGTATTTCCAATGCACGTTCAGTCATAGCGTACATCAAGGCATTGCCACCACTTTGAGAGTGTGCAGCAAAAACTTTTGAATCAGACCATAAAATGTTTTGAGTTGCAAGGCCAATACTCGCTGCTCCCGATTCTCTTTCGAGCCGACTGGCTACTTGCCATGCTTCAGTTATCGCACTCCCTTTAAAACGATATGGATTAAGAGGTTCTCTTTCAAAATTAGAATCGACATTTTTAATAGTGATCTTCGTCTCTTGGGATGTACTATTTTCAATGGCACTTGCACCCGAGTGCAGACCTAATGTTGAAATAGGGATCAGTGCGCCTGTGCGTTGTAAGAACTGCCTCCGGTTTATCTTATTCTCTTTTTGCTGCGTGGTGCTCATGCTTTTTGAACCATCTTTTAGTGCATTAAGATACGATGATTGGTTACAATAAAAACAGTAGTCGTAAATGTAGAGCCGGGAGTTAACGGGTGAGTGCAATAGAAGTGAGCTTGAACCTTTTTATTGGCAAAAAAAGATTTGTCATCTACCATGATTCAAAAGGTTTAAAACGGATTGCCAGGTTTACTACTCTGCCATCTATGGGAGCCCACAATGCTTTAAATGAAGGGTTGCTGATGCTGCCGGTAAACAATCTTTCGTATTTACTTTGCCG
>Ga0115842_100621_pt1 | contig 14500 bp, 8 predicted proteins | sample InSIn2SAF170_2_FD_83856 | JGI IMG/M metagenome (GOLD analysis project Ga0115842, IMG submission 83856)
CAAGAAGTCCGCAGGATACTTCCAAGAGTCAACAGAGACCAAGACATCCTCCACAATCCCTTCGGGAGTCACGGTGGAGCGATCTGCCAACTGCAGGACTGTCGAGCTCTGCCTTAAGGAACCCTGAAGGTTGAGTTTGAGCATGGTGTCCCTGGTCATCACATTAATGGTAGCCCCCAAATCAATCAAGGTGTGGGGTATGATGGTGCCATTGATGTGGACATCAACTATAGGACTCCTAGGATCCAAATACTTTGGACATATCACTTGCCCCAACATAAGATCAGACAGTTGTCCTATGACATTGATAGTCGAGGCATCTCTTTTTCGCCTGCCTGGGTGCCTGAAACACTTTTCCTTAACCAATTTGTTGTATATCGGTACATCTTTGATGGCTTGGAGAAGGGGTATTCTCACACACAACTGTTTGAGTTCTCCCAGAAGCTCATTCTCTTCTTGGTTGGGTTGAGTGGTTACTGTTAGTCTCTTAGGAAAGGGTGGAATGGCTTTTGGTTCACTTTCCTGTTTGTCTTCCTTGTCCTCTGGGGGAGGAGGTTGGTGATCTGGAAGAGTCTTCCCGGATCATAGGTTGATCTCCTAGATCTCCACAACATAGGTAGGGCATGTTGTTTCCCCAGTGTATACCTGTTGGGCCTGTTGGTTGTTGGGATTCGGGTTCAGTTGAGCAGGCATTTGGGGTTGTCTTGGAGGAGCAAGAGTTAATGGATGTGGTTGAGTTGGTGGTGGAGGAAAAATGGCGGGAGGAGTGTTGTACTGGGGCCTCCACCCCGGTTGAGGTACATTCCACTGAGGTTGTGGCTGGGCATGTGAGTGAAATGAATGAGAAGGAGGTTGAGTATAGTATGGAGATGGATAAGACCATGGAGGAGGTGTGGACCAGGAAGGATGAGCAGGGGGACCCCATGAAGGCATGTGAGCAGACTGGTTGGGGTTATAATAAGTTTGAGATGTCCCTTGCATCCCCTACTGGTAAGGTCTAGGTCCATGCGACCTCCTTTGGTTGAGGAAGTAGAGAGGTTCGGTAGGTGCCTTAGCCCCTTGGTATATGGCTTTAAATCCAGGCAAGGTAGGGCATTGGTTGGTGGGGTGGTCTTCCTCACAAACGAAACATACCTCTACTGAGTGCAATGGACACTCGTTCTTAGGGTGCTTCCTCGTACATCTGGGACAGAAGATGGCCAAAGCCCTCTCAGCTTCCTCTTTCTTTTGCTGAATTCAGAAGGTATCAAGTTGCATGGCAATAGTTTGTGTCATCTCACTCTTGAGGTCTTCCATCTGGTTAGCAAACTCATGTTTAGAGAAGGTGGTACTAGTTGCAAGATGATTCCCCCTACCTCTCTTCCGGGCTGCCCTAGAATGGTTCCTAAACACGATCTTTATGTCCTCATAAGGTAGTTGGTAGATGTCTCCTCCAGTTAGCATGTTAAGGGTGTCCAAAAGGTCTTCAGGGACTCCTCGGAGTAGGACCAGCTTCAGAGATTTCGGGTCAAGTGTGCACTTAGCCCATTTATAACTGAGTTGGAACCTTTCCTCATAGTCTTCTAAAGATTCATCGCTTCCCATAGTCATTCGAAAGATTTCTCCCTTAGTTTCCTTAGATATATAGTAGTCTCGGTATTTGGTATTGAAAGCTTGCTGCATCTGAGCCCAATTGGTGATACTGTTTCCAGGTAACCCCATGAACCAGCGTAATGCTGCATCCTTGAGGGTAGAGGGAAAGAGTTTCAACTTTTGCTCATCCTCAGCATAGTCATAAGTTCGACAAAGGACAATAAAATCAAACAGGAAGGTATCAGGGTCTTCAGTAGTCAATCCATGGAAGTGAGGTAGAGCGGAGGGGCTTATGTTTTTCATTTTCATGTCTCCATTGGTCTCTCGGATGGGAAAGGCACCTTCTATTCTCTCGTCTTCCCTTCTACCATTTTGGTTTTCAGCCATGGCCTCGAATGGAGTGTTCTCTAACTCTTCTTCTGTTATAGGATCTTTGTATATCTCAGGAAGTTCACCTATAGGTTCTTCTGGATCACTATCACCAAAGAAGAGAGAAGGGTGACTCAGTGATGTGGTGGGGGTGTTGGGTAAGAATTTGCAGGTTCTATCTCTGTTCCTACGAGGCATGAAATGGAAAGACTTTTGATTGCTTTTGTTCTTTTCTGGTACCTGCAAAACTAAAATAGATTGAATGGAAACTAATCTACCTTGTTGAAATGAAAATGCAGAATTGAGATGAAAGCATGAAAGGACTAATCTATTTTGCTCAAATGAAATTGCAGGAAGTAAATGCTAGTCTATGCTTGCAGAATTGAAATTGCGGAATTGAAATGCTAATCTATGAAAGCAGGGAATATCTACTGTACTTTTACGGAAATGAAATTGCAGAATTGAAATGAAATAAACTATTTAGCAGAGAGTGAGAGTAGGAAAATAGAAGAAAAAGCAACAATCACCAATACTCTGACGCTTCCCCGGCAACGGCGCCAAAAAAATGGTGGGCTCCAGTATTGCAGCAATAATGCTGCAACTCCTGGAACTCCCTTCTTTAATTTTATCAACTCGGTAGTTTGTAACAAACTTGGAAGCGACGGTGATGTATGCACAAGTACTAGCTCTTGCCGCAGTTGTCACTTGGTCAGCTGGCACAAGTCCACTAGGGGCTTAAGCCAACTTCTATGAGCTCTTAGAAGAAGCTTTTTAACTGATGGATGAAAGCTAACTCGAAGGAAGCTAATCTACTTGCGAAAAGAAACTGAAAGCCAAAAAGAAACGCAAACCCTAATTCTACCAGCTACTCCTACTGACGCAAAGGAGAGCATGCAGACTACTGAAAGAGATGCCATTAATTCTATGAAGGTAAAATACATGTGTCTAGACTACCTCTATCTGAAGAAAACATCTTTTTGTATTTTTGTTCAAGTTGTTGGAATTATTTTGCATGTGCTTCTAATTGGCTGTTTACTATGCAGGGGTAGATCAAGGGGAGAAATGCTTGGGAAAGGTTGGGAAGGTTCAGAGAGGGTCTAAGGGGTCCCTAACACCCTTCCAGAGAGTTTCACAAAGGTTAGCTGCCAAGAAACCGCGTTTATGAGCTTCTATAGGAAGTCTGCAGGGGTTCTACAGGATGTTTCAGAAATTTCTACAGGATGTTCAGAAATTTCTACAGGATGTTTAAGAATTGGATTTTTGAGGATGGGTGATTGTTGGAAGATGCATGGATGGTTATGGAGGTAGGATGGGGGTCTGAAGTGACCCAGCGACTGATGGATGGAGTGGTGAGATGATGTGGAAGGTTGACTTGGCTTCAAGGCAGCTGAGACAATGATGGAGAAGAAGGTAGGGTTACGTGGGCAAAAGGATGGGTGTGAAGTGAGGAACCTAGATAAGAGATGGATCATATGGCTCTGATGAAGCTTGGGCGTGTGAGTGAGTGGTAGAGATGCCCTGCACAATGTACATTGAACCGAATCAATGAATTCTTGCAAACAATCCAAGTCCTAGCTAACTTAATCTAACTATCAATGAAACGAATGAACAACAGCTCTATTTGTAAAGAGAACCATGTACATTAATCATGCAAAGAAACATCACAGAGATCTAAACCCATAACTAGCTCTTGCAAATGCAAACAGTACACTAAGGATTTACAGTAAAGCAAACTAGTATTTTTGTTGGGGCAGCACTGTTTCTTCAATTTCAACCCCTGATCCAAAAAGGACGAGGTGAAACTGAGAATGTTGTTGACCCTTTTCTTGGAGCTCCTTCCCATTATGATCCTACCAATCTATTTCGAACATATGAAGCAATTCTATTCATAACCAGTGCCCTGTTTAACTAATCACAACTAAATCTGCCCAATCAGAAATACGTTTCAAATGCATAAGAGGAAAACAGTGATGCATAAAGGAAAGGCAACAATACAAAGAAGGAGGCCCTAGGCTCTCAGGTTGGGCCCAACCCCCAGAGCTATGGCTCCTATAGAAAACTCAGAGCTGATATCAAATCGGACTGCTTCTCATTATCAAAAAATAATCATAAGTCAAGGGTTATGCCAAAAATGGCTACAAGAGAACAAAATGAAGTTAGCAGCACTGTAGTGCAGAATATGCCAGAGTTTAAAAAGTCCCTTATGAAGGCTGAGGCCTTCACATTTATCCACCACGAGACCCCAGCTGGCCTCCTAAATCTATGGGACTTGGCTGCCCAAACTGTGAGTGAACAGCTCCTTCCAAAATCTGCTTGGTTGCCTTCTTGATCCGGTTTTGGTGGCCTTTGGAGCTTGGAGTTGGGGGTGAAGATGCCGAGGAAGGCTATTTAATGCCATAGACAATCCTCCTACAAATCCTCAACCTAAGCTTGGCTGTCTTCTAGTCCATGACTGCACGGTTTTGCTCCAACATATGTCAAAAAACCTGAAATGAGCACGTGTTAGCCACCAAGGATGAGTGTCTACCCTTATTCGTACAAATGACATAAACATACTGAAAAATAATGCATAAGTTATGAAAAATGAAGGATTGAACAAGGATAATTAGGCCAAATGAGCCCAAAATGTTACCAAATTTGGGGCTCATCACCTTTGCCACACACTTCTTCCATTCAGCCAACTCTTGTGCATTAGTTGAAGTTGGCTTTTGGATTTCTTTATCAATGAATTCCTTCAAGCCTTTGTCTTCTAAAACAGCCTCCATGTGATCTTTCCATGCTATGTAATTCGAGCTACCATCCAAGGCATACTCGAGTCTCAAGCCATTGAACACCGTTGGCCAACCTTGATGTATGTTAAGAATTCGATTTTGCACCTACAACCAAGAACTTCAAACTTCGAATTCTCTTCTCAGTATATTGTTCACAACTCCGATAACCTTTGCTCTGATACCATGTAGAATTTCTGACTATGGATCAACTTGATAATGCAATATAACTAAAGAAAAATACTTGAATCTACTTCTACAATCATTTAGCGGAAGCTTAAATGATTTGAGCAAGATCAAGCAGAACACATATAACAGAGAAGAACCAATGCACATGAAACACAGAAGAATACTCAGGGGAAAGCCTCAGCTAAAAATCCCACTATCTATATTATCATTACAAGTTGGAAATATCTCAGAATTATACACAAAGGTATTCTCCTCTTCCCACCAATTCTCTTATTTCCTAGTGCAGTTTCTCCCGGGTGATCCCACTGTTACTAAGTGTAACACTGATCACTCACACTGATCTCAGACCCTGTAAAACTGCACAATCCTCAAGGAATGAATTCCTTCTGCATGCATGAGTTTTTTTATAGAAAAACACATGCAACTGATAGTACATTGACCCTATCTTTAATCTCAACTGGGTCTTTCTCAGAACATACATGCATGAGTTATCGATGAGAGGATCTTCAATTATCTGGAGTACACTAGTTGGATGCATGCATGCATTAACTGACTGAACTCACAATTAGTTCCTCAAACAGTTTGGAACTAATTTAACTGGACTTAACTCAGTAAACTGAGCTAACCAATTACAACTCAAACTTATCTCCTTAATTAAGGGATAGTATCCTTAATTTAAGGGATAACTGTTGCATGAATTCAGAAAGACTTTTAACTTGAATTTCTCCAACTAATTAACTCGATATGAATTAATTAATTATTTTTCAAGCAGCTGGTGAGACTAAATTCGAATTTTAATTCAAGGACAAATTAAAATTGGAATATTCTTGTTGCCACATTTCAACATTTTATATAATGTTTATAAAAAAAATGATGATTTTTAAGATAAAACAATTTTATAATATAAATCTCGGTGAATCATTTTGAGAAAAAATGGAAATTGGAAAATATTTTTTTTAGAAAAATCATGGAAAATTAGCCCACCCATGGTTGACTCAGTTGGATGAGTTTAAAGTAGGATGTTGTTCCATAAAATAACTCCTCTGCTCTCTTGGTGACTTTTGTAACTTGAAGGTATTGTCAATGTCTAATTGCAAGGAATTCAATTGTTTTCCGACTTCTAATGGATTGTTTACTTGAATGTTTGAGTTCTATGCAAGAGTTGTGGCTCTATGGATGTGTGAGGCCAAAGAAAGTGAGAGGGTTGGCCATGGGAGCTTCAATGGGGGAGAAATACCATACCACATGCATTCATATTAAGGGATATATATTGAGGAAAAAATGACATAATATATTGGGGTATATATAGGGGGTAAAGGGTTTTTATATTGATAGGTATAGAAACTGTATCTCAAAATTAATGAAAAAATATAAAAGGGTATAAACAATGTTAATGAAAAAAAGGATACCTACAATATCTTGTGAAAGTAAGGGACTTTTAAATTGGGAAGGTGTATTGGGTTCATATTGGTAGGGGTTTAAATAATGTGATTTATAGACGCCCTTTCCAATATGTAGTCAAATTAAGGGTATTTTTTAATATGCAAGGAAGACATGTGATATGTCAAAGGTTCATTGAGTGAAGCCCTAGTGAGGTTGACACAGTGCACAAAGCTTCACAATCTTACTGTTTATGGGTGTACTGAGTTGGAGGACTTGGAAAGTGTCGAACAATGTGTAGGTTTTAATCTTGTACATAAATTACCTGCAAATGAATTCTTCAAACAAAAAAAAAAACAATGGAGAGAATAGAAAACAAATATACACAATTTTTTCCCCTAGATCCCAAAACTGGGACTACCCAATTAATTTTTCACTATGTTCCTTTCAATGTTACAATACATATATATACATGCTAAAGCATTCAAAAACCCCAATTCATTAACCATGGATTAGAACATAATCATAGTTCCCTTGATCGGATCTACAAAATACCATGGGCAGAAAATTATCATGCCCAAAATCATGTGCAAAATCCATGCACAAAACCATGGGTAGGTCCACCCACCATATTTGGGTTCGCCCCCAATCCTTAGGTCTGCATAAAAAAAATTGTTTCCTGGTGTTCTGCCTTGGACCCTGTGCAGGGGGGCTACTAGCCCCTACAATTCCCCCGACAGGGGGGGCTACCACCCCCATGGTGCCCGACAAAACATACAGTGTGTAGGGCTAGTTGTGAAAATAATATAACACATACCCCAACACAATGTACATCCTTACATTCCTTTAATGCTTCTCGATGTCTGAAGCTCAGGTGGGGTGGGGGAATCATGGAGCAGCTACACCACGATTGAAAGAAGGACTCAATTTATGACTAGAAAAGTAGAAGAAAAAGAGAATTATACAATGAAAGCATAATTAAATCATTACAATCTTTGGAGAGTGCCCATTAGTCATGATGAGTAGGTCCATGTGTATATTTTATGTTTCTTCCAAAATTTACACTAATTTAATTATTTAATATGTGTTCTGAGTTTTTCATTTATTAATAAATGATTGATCATTTAGTATGTGTTTTTGTTAGTAGTGCATTGGAAGACACAATGGTAGGCGTCATAATTGGATTACCTTGGAGTTGATTATCATTTTTATTTATCCCAATTGTTTGTGATTGATAATTTTAATTCATCATAATTTTGTGGAAGTTTTCCATGTGCTATATGGAAAGGGGTAAAGAAAATCAGTTGTACTTATAAAATTAAATCTAAAAAATCAAATGGAAATTAAATATATGGAGAACATTAAAGAAGCAAATGGATTTTGTTTAGAATAAAATAATTTTAATTTGGCGTAAGAAGTCTTTCATATGTTAAAATGTAGAAGAAGCCAACACGTTCTTAAAGCTAAATATACTAGGAGTGGGTAAGAGAGAACTCGAAAAGTTTATTTTATTTTATTATAATTGTTTGGTCAATTTAGTGAGTTCTAAATTGCTACTTTAAAATGTCAATCCGGGATTCGTAAACTGACGAAGTGAAGTGTACTATATGTACTAGATAACCATTTCCTTAGTCTTTTGTCGTTTTTAGTTTTTTTTAAGTTTGTTTTTGAATTTATCTTCCCCTAATGTGAGATGGTGAAAAGGCGATAAGGCAAGTGAAATATGGATGATTATGGTGATCTCTAAGTGGTTTTCCAAAACTTAAAAGTGTTTCGAAAGAAAGCTTTAAAATAATTGCAATGAAATCAATTCTTAAGAAGAAATAAAAACATCAAACAATGAACTAATGACATCGGCCCAGTATCCTTGTTGCTGAATGAAAATGACAGTAAAATCTACACTAAATCCAACTAAAAGTAAAAACAACTAATCCACACTATTTCAACTCTTCAACTCAATCTTCCTTGTGAAAAGATATCATGAAATGTTAAGCAATGTGAAATCTAAAAGAAGTTAAACTGCATAAAAGAAACTAATCACACTACTTTAACTCTCTTGACCTTTTGCCTTTCAGCTTAATTTACCCTGTGAGAAACAATCATGAACAAGTCAAGCAATGTGAGATTTAAAGCAAACTAAATCAAGCTATAATGAGTGATATTCTGATTTCTAATTAAGTTATTTGACTATAGAGAGAAACCATTAACAGATGAATAGCATGATATCTAAGAGTAGAAAATAAATGTACAACTTGAGGAAATAACAGTGCTCGAAATCAAACTTCAGAAAACGAAAATCAGCAACAAAGACAAGATGATCTCGTATGCCAATAGTTATAAAAAAAAAAGGTGAAAAATTGCCCCGGGCTGCCTAAGAAAACCTGCAGAAAACACTGATCAGTTATAACCATAAAAGAGCAGCAATGGAAATGTAAAACAACAGTAATCAAACAACTTGTTATGTACAACTAATATACAAAAGCATGATGAAATAAAATGCAGCATTTAAATGACAACTATACAGCTAATGTACAGAAGCAAAAAAAAAAAGGTAAATGCAGAAGTTTAAATGACAACTGTACAAGGCTTTAGTGAGCAGGGGCTCTCTACCACTTCAGCCGATCAACGAACAGCTACAAGCTTAAGTTCAGCAAACCAGTCTTCTCATATATTAAAGCAGCAACGTAAAAGTGTAGTGGGGAGATATAACAGCTCCGAATTATATTACAAAAGATAACCTTTTTATAGCGTTCATGGACGCGTTATTTAGAATGAAAGAAAGTTAAACTAATTAACTAAATCTACGCTATTAACTACGCTGCCAGAGATACGTAGATCTTCCTCAGCCGGGATCTAGCGTAACTGTCATCATGTTTATTAAATCTGAGAGGTGATGGCTGTTGGATTCATGCTACCAGGATGTCTTCGTGGGCTGAGGACTGTGCCACGTAGCTTCACGTGCCCAAAAACAGAGCTGCGCAGAGCCGTGCCACCGCTGAACACTTCCGTTGACTATCCTTTGACCCCTGTTTGACCGCGGGCTTTTATGGACGATTTGGATGATCTGGAGGGACACGTTCCATGTGCTTGACTCCTGTAGCTTGCCCATGTGGCTCGTTTCTTCAGAGGACACCTGTAGCATGGCGTTTGACAAAATGGTTGCGGAACCCTGTGTCGGCTGCGGAAACTGAGAAGTTTCCGCAGCTGTCTGAACAAAATTCTAAACCAAACAACAGTCATCAGCATAGTTAGAAAACCATGTCAAAAGCTCTTTTTAAACTATAATACAATGATTTAATCAACTTGGTGGATGAAGTGAGTGGAAAAAGAAGGCTGAGAGGGTGTATAGGAAGGTGCAAGTTTGAGGCTCAACAATAATCCTAGAGGTAAAATATATTAAAGTATTAATTGAAAAATAACTTTCCAAATGCTAGGACGCTTTCACAATTATTGATAGATAAAAGTCCATGTAAATTATACTTGATAGTTTGTCATAACATATTTTATAAAAATATTGAAATCCAAAAATATATACTATGAGGGTGTTGAAAATGGTTGCTATTGATGACAAAGGTTGTCAAGTAAAATAGAAAGTCACATAAACAACTAGCATTTTTCAAGACCTTTCTATTGATAGATGGAACACTAGTAACTCCTCATGGTTGCAGAGAAATGTATTTTTGAACATACACACACACACACATATCCTATCAATTGCACAAGTTGACACAACTAGTGGATAGGCTAGATATGTCGACCCCCAAAAACTTGATGTCAAACACTATATATATGTCACTTCTGCGGCTCAATTAAGCATCATCTTGAGTTTTTGGAAAGCAATAAGGCATGTGACAAACCACAAGACCAAGCCTAATAGACACATAGATGATCTAATGAGTCATATCTCATTATGGAAGGCTATGTTGTGATAAGGCATACTGTAAAGTTTGTAGAAGGATCTTTTGCACTATTTTGCAGATAGGTTTTAAATTAGTTTTGATAGGGAAAAGACAAGAAGAAACTAGGCCAAGTTACTGACAAAAGCTAGGCCTTGATTTTAGGACGAAGAAACCTTGTTGCAAACTTTGTTGTAGGCCCATGTTACGCATGGTGGTCGACCCAAAATATCCCTTTTTATGGGTCCTAATTGTCTTGGTTGCAGGTACGAATTACCGTTGTTGTAGGATGTAAACAGGCATAATTATAGACATAAGTGAAGGCCAAGTTTTTGTGCTGAAGTAGATTGAATTTTGGGTACCTTTTACACTTTTTTTGGAGTAGGTCGAGCCTCTTTAAAGGATTGGATAGTAACCCCTATTAGAACAAACATTAGACCTATTGAGTAGGCCAAGCCCTAAATCAATGAATATTGCATATTTATGACAGTTTTTTAAGGCCTATTGTGGACAATTTTATGCACAATATTCGAGTTAGTATTAAGGATGAGATAGTGTGTGACAACCCTTTACGTCAACCCTCATGTAAATATTATTATGAAATTTAATTCATGAAAATTATGTGAAAATGTAACACATTGAATGGCTAAGAAGGTGGCATAGATTCAAAGATTTGAAGGAGGAGGAGTTGCTTGTAAACCCAAACCTTGCATTTATTTCATCACCTAAATTCTTGAGTGGTTCTATGGAACTATTGTGTAGCCACTTATTAAGAAGAATGGGATCCTGAACCAAAGGATGAGTCCAAAGAATGCCTCATGGATCATGTTGAAAGATTCAACAAGCAGGAGGAAATTCAGGAGTGGGTGTTGGGCCATGCAACATGTATAAATCTACTCTTGATTACACTATCTATTTCCTCCTTTTTATGCATTTGTGCCATGATATAATAAGGTTTTAATGAGATTTCGATGGAAAGTTAGTAAAATTTCTCTTTATACTATTTGAATTTCAAAACTAACTTTCATTATTTTTATGCAGAAATTAGTGGATGGAACAACTTCTGTTCAAAGTATTGAACAACACAGGATAAACAGAGGAAACAACACACATCTTGTGCGGTCAAATCAAGAAGCGAATCTGGAGGATCAACGCAAGATGAAAATATTATCTGATAATAGTATTTAGTTGCAAATTCCTCAGGATCTCCTGATCCTGAGGAATCACATTTATCTCTTTTTCTCCATAATTATAAAGGGAAAAATGAATAGAATGAAGAAGAGAACTTTTTGCTTTTACTTCAATTGTAATTCTGAGATACGGAGCATTATTTCGAGGAACATATCATGTTGTAATGACATTTAAATTTGATGAATAATATATAATTCGTGTTGCTGTTCATTTGCGATAGTCTGAAGTAATCCAGCAGTAATCACTGGCGGCATGGGCCCGGTCACTGGTGGATTTAACTGTTGTTCCCTGTTTTATAGTTTACCTTTCTGCAGTTTAATTACTCTGTTTTATAGTTTTCTGATTGATTCACTTTCACTAGTGTTGAGTTTGTATGTTCATTGCATTGGTTCCTATTTCTGTTGATTGTTTCATTTATTTAATATCGTGGATTGAGTTGATTAAGAATCATTTCTTGTTAATTGAATGCTAGAGTTTTATTAATTATATCAGATGCATTCCTTTTATGTAGAAGCTTAGATTTAACTGAAAGAGCTCTATTATCATTACGATGCACTCAGTTGACATAATTGTAGTTAGAACTTTCAGTTAAGATTAGATTGTGATATCACTTAAGATTGAGTTTTGATATTTGAATAAGTTAATTTCCTTGAAGTTACAAATTGGTAATTTATGGTTTGATCCATTTACTCTTGTGTTGAAATCAATAAGTTATTTTAAAGTAGTACTCTCTGTAGATTCAATGATTTACATCACTTGCACATATTGTGTACACTCTTGAAACAAAAAGACTTACCCAAGTTGATAATTAATGTGAGGAATTTGAGAGTTCTAAAAGACACTTTATTTACACCCAACATTTTGGCACCATTGACGAGGAGAGTGTTTCCATTTCACAGAAGGTGATGTGTGTTTTATGTTTGTGTACTGCAAAGGAACTGGGTATTAAAAACGGAAGGCAAGAACCTGTGTATGAGTAAGTAAAGTGCTTGCTCCCTCGCCCACTTTTTAGCACAATTGCGTAGGAATAGGTGTTTGATGTTTGTTTGTTGTGAAAGAATTGGGTATTAAAAACCAAAGGTAAGAACCTGCGTACGACCAAGTAAAGTGCTTGCTCCTATGCCTGCTTTTCAGCAAAATTGCGTAAAAATTAAAGTAGAGATAAATGTTTGAATTTCTGTGTGAATGACTAAGAAGAAAGGAGCAGAAAAAGATTTAATTCCTCCGCCCAGATCTGAAAAATATAAGGGATCAGTGCCCCTTGGACAATCAACCTTTATTGACAAAATCATAAGGCAAGCTGAGTCTCAGTCATCAATAGACGAAATCATTATTAAGGAAAGCTGAGTCTCAGTCATCAGTAGGACCTCGAATCGTTTCTACAAGAAATCCTACTGTGACCCTTTAGGCCACTGGATCACCTTCTGCAGCTGACGCTGAGATACACAAAAAGACTAAAGGGTCCGAAAGGAGTTTTCAGAACACTAAAAATCTGTAGTTTATCCCTTTACAAGAAGGGAATTCTTGCAATCTCCATGAAGGAGAAGGAGAAATAGGTAGCACTGAAAAGGTTAATTCACCAGAACCCAAATCCCCTGAAGTAGTAGTTGAACACAGGACACCCAGTATTCCCGACCAAGGTAGTGCTATTAAAATCACCTTAAAAGTTTCTTCTAGCTCCCCTAGGAATAGAGATTCAATTCCAGAAATCCCTGAAGAATACTGGCATATTTTTTACGAAATGGCTAATAATCCGTGATAGCCTCAGACCTCTACATTACAATACCCTATTGTCGATACAATTGTCAATTCTCCCATGAAAGCTATACCATTACACAATATTCCTACCTTTCATGGGTTAACTTCAGAGGATCCTGATGCATCCCTTTTTGAATTTGATGTTTTATGTAGGGGATATGATTACACTACTGACCCCCAGAAATTGAAGCTATTCCCCTCTACTTTGAAAGGAGAAGCTATGCATTGGTTTATGGGGCTCAGTGGAGGTACCATTAATAATTGGGATCAAATGAAAACAACATTTCTAAAAAAATACCAAGATTTTTTTCCAAACTAGAGAACTGAAGGATGAAGTCTTTCAAATGGTAGCTAAGACTAATGAGACTCTTGAAGAATATGTAGAACATTTTCAATATAATTTGCAAAGATCTCCTTATGCAAATTTACCTCCTAAAGTTCTTAAAACTACGATGATCAAAGGTATGAAAGACCAATGGGTAGAAACATTAAATTTAATGGGGAAGGGTGATATTTATCAAGAGGATTATGACAATATTGTACAATTGTGCATCAGGTGTTCCAGAGGCAGTACAAGGTTAAAACCAAGCAGGCGTGATGCGATCACCAAAGACAACAAAGCCTCTGGAGGAATCATTACACGAGTTGAAATCAGCAATCTACTGGAAGATTTCAAGACTGATATCTTGGGGACCTTGACAACACAATTGGATATCATGCAAGCCAAACAAAAGCAAGTTGAAGTAGAATATAATCTGGCTATTTTCTGTCCATGTTGCAGAAAGAAACATAGTCATAGAGAATGTTCGTTAGATATGATACAAACGTGCGCCATTTGCACTAAGGATCATGCTACGAAAGGTTGTCCATCACTCCCTGGATTAAAAGCATTTTTCAAGGAAGCAAAGGAGGAAGCGGAACCAGTATATATGATGAACCAGCGCTGTCAATGGCAAACATGTCTGACAGGTATGCCTACAGAAACATCTTCGTTCTTTCCTTCTTCACAATTTAATTCTCAGCAGTATTCAGGGGCAACATGGGAGAACCAACCACCTTTCTCTACTTGGCCACCCCAAGAATTTTCTATGCCATCATGGCCCAACCAATCAAATCCAAATAATAACTGGCCAAATCCCTCTTACCCTCCACCATTCTGGTAGAAAAACCCCTATTCCTCTCAATGGTCTCCTTCTACCCCACAAAATCAAAATTGGCAACCGAATTGGCAATGATCCAAACTCAACACTAGTGAAAGTGAATCAATCAGAAAACTATAAAACAGAGTAATTAAACTGCAGAAAGGTAAACTATAAAACAGGGAACAACAGTTAAATCCACCAGCGACCGGGCCCATGCCGCCAGTGATTACTGCTG
>Ga0115842_100622_pt1 | contig 14493 bp, 12 predicted proteins | sample InSIn2SAF170_2_FD_83856 | JGI IMG/M metagenome (GOLD analysis project Ga0115842, IMG submission 83856)
AGAATATCTACAAAACGTTACTCAAGACAAGCTAGAAAAGAACAAAACAGCATCTTCACGCTCAGCTTGGGCGATTAGAGCATTTCGTTCGAGCTGTTTGGCTCGAGAGCGAATTTCCATAGCTTTCAGCTCTGCTTGTTTTCTCTCATGGAAACCTTTGAGACCTTCTCGTAATTGCTCTTTGCGCACTTCTGCCATTTTTGTCTTGTATTTGCCGAAATGTGTGAGCTTTCCTTCTGCTGTTTTGTTCTTTTCTAGCTTGTCTTGAGTAACGTTTTGTAGATATTCTTTCGATGGTTTATCGGGTCGACTGGCTGGGAAGAGCTCGCGAGGCACAGGTAACGTGCCTTTTGGTTGTGGCTTCCATGGTAAGTGTGGTTGGTATGATGTTGGGATATCGACGTAGTATGGCGATTCTGGAGGTACTATACGTCGAACACTTGATGTACTGAAGGATCGTGGTTTTATCTGACTGCTTAGCCGCGAACGACACGACCGGCATACACTGCTCTTCATAGATTCCATGTTGAAGTGCAAGCACTGCTACTCAAGAGCAAGCTTCTCTAACAGTAACTAGAGGATGGCCCAGGCTCTAGATGTTTCTGGCGACGTTGGTAAGATGGAATATCGGGGATCTGAAGATTATCCCAGGAGCGATAACTCGCACCAAGAATTGGCCGTGAATGGAATGACCTTATTGGTGCACATCATTCTTGGTATAGTCTGATTAGTGCCTTACTGCCTGACTATCTTTCGACAAATTTGTGGACCCAGACTGCAGACCTGAGCACGGTGAGCAATATGCACGACTTTACAGGCGTTTGAAGTGTTGTAGTTTCCTGCTGTAACACAGACTGCTCAAGTAAGGCAGTATTCCACTGTTACAAACCTACAACACCACCCAGCATGCTTCGCCGAGTACTACGTGACAAACACTAGACTGCACTAGTGGAAGCCCGATGGAAGAACTCCGGAAGCAGGACTGAAATCTTGGCCGAGATTTTCTAGATATTCTAAAGACGGCAGATTCCTCGCAATTCTTGAAAGTATATTCGCCGCACCATCCTACAACAGTGTCACGACTTTTGCTCCAGTAGTAGAGTTTCGAGAACTGTTCGCCAACATGGGTTCTGGCAAGAAGGAAGCAGCCCGCCGTGAGCGGCAGGGCAAGACCGGCGACGGCATGCAAAATGTGAAGGTGAAAGGCGAGAACTTCTACCGGTGAGCTAGAAACTCTGCAAACATGGTAAGAGCAATAGCTGATTACGTGAAGCAATGCGAAGAAATTGAAGACTCTGAACATGTGGAAGGATGGCAAGGCTCAGAGAAATGCATCCGGAAAGATAACACAGGCTGCATCATATCAGTCAAAAGAGATTCCTAAAGCACGCATCGAACCCAATCGAAAATGGTTCGGAAATACAAGAGTTATCTCACAAGGTGCTCTTGATTCGTTTAGACAAGCAGTTGCGGAGCGAACAGCAGATCCATACCAAGTGCTTCTGAAGACAAACAAGTTACCCATGTCTTTGATAAGAGATGCTGAGAACACGAAGAATGGTGTAAAGCAACACGCGGCTAAGATTGCTGTAGAGTCTGCACCATTCAATGACACCTTCGGTCCCAAATCGCAGAGGAAGCGAGTAAAGCTGAGTGCAAGCTCTGTGACAGATTTGGCAGGCGAGACTGTCAAAATGCACGACAACTATCTCGAACGACTCGAGGAGAACATGCTCCTGAGCGGCAAAACAGCCGAAGAAATGGAAGAAGCCGGAGAGAATGGTGAACTCACAATAGCTCGTGAACCGATCTTCTCTAAAGGTCAAAGCAAGAGAATATGGAACGAGCTCTACAAAGTCATCGACTCTTCGGATGTCATCCTGCACGTTCTCGACGCCCGAGACCCTGAAGGTACACGTTGTCGGAGCGTCGAGAAATACATCAAAGAGGAGGCACCACACAAGCATTTGGTTTTCGTGCTAAACAAGTGTGATCTGGTGCCTACTAAAGTTTGTGTAAGTCAAGCCTTCGGTGTTAGATCTATCCCACTTTCCACTGCTAAGTCAAGGCTCCTTTCTGCATCTTTTGCAACAATGAAAAGTCGCCTGTTACAGCTTTGGTAGATTGACCAAGCTCGACTACTTTTTCCTACTCGAGAAAGTGGTTCCTCGACTGCATGTTCATTCTGAATATGTTTGTCATCAGAGTATCGGGTGTCCCATTTGAGTTGAGACTCGCTTTGCCTTTGAGGCTTTTATCATCGCACGTCTCTTAGTAATGCTTCACACAACTAACATGAATTTATAGGCACAATGGGTACGCATGCTTTCGAAAGAATATCCAACCTTGGCATTCCACGCTTCGATCACCAACTCCTTCGGCAAAGGATCTCTAATCACCCTCCTACGACAATTCTCGACCCTTCACTCCGCTCGCAAGCAAATCTCAGTTGGCCTGATTGGCTATCCAAATACTGGCAAATCTTCCATAATCAACACTTTACGAAAGAAGAGAGTTTGTACCGTCGCACCAATACCTGGGGAGACGAAAGTCTGGCAGTACATCACCCTCATGAAGCGAATATACCTGATCGATTGTCCCGGTATCGTCCCACCAAGCAAAACCGACACAGCAGAAGACATCCTCCTCCGCGGCGTGGTCCGCGTTGAGAATGTAGAACATCCCGCACAATACGTCGACGCTGTGCTGCGCCGGACACAAACTAAACACATCGAACGCACCTACGAAATGAAGCATTCCGAGTACAACGACGACCCAATCGAATTTCTAAGCATCCTAGCTCGAAAAGGTGGAAGACTCCTGAGAGGCGGTGAAGCCGACGTGGATGGTGTCGCCAAAATGGTGCTCAACGACTTCCTTCGTGGGAAAATCCCTTGGTTCACACCCCCACCGAAAAAAGATGGTGAAAACGGTGCAGAAATACCTGGTGAAGTTGTGGAAGGACGAGAAGGGCGGTTGGGTGAGATGCCTGGGAAACGAAAAGCGGATGTGCTCAGTGAGGTTGCTTCTACCGTCCAAACAGATGGAGGCGTGGATGCAGCCAGCGAAAACGATGATTTCGAACCATTTTCTGATGATGGTGACGATGATGAATCTGTGGATGAGAATGAGCTTGGAGGAGCTCTTCTCGAAGCGAAAGATGCAGACGACGATGACAACGAAAGTGACGAGCCTGAGAACGCACAAGAAGAGGAGGAAGTGGTGCCCGCCCTGGTTTAAGCAGGTAGTTTTACTGTCACAGCAGAAACAGATAAGTAAACAGCGGTGATTACGAAGACAGGGCACGAAAGCCACATCAACCTCATAGATAGCATATACCAAACCTCAATAATCATGATTGACGACATGTACTCACAAAACTAAGACTATTAGTTCATATCCTTTGCTCTGCTAGAGAGATACAATCCGGTGAATTTCCTGCCCAGCTCAACCATATCTTTGATCATACCCCATAAGCAATTAAAATGTTCGGCTATACGGTACGTCTCGAGTCTGCGCCATCACCGATCTTCAGTCAGCACCGTTAAGAACAATTACACTTCATTCGACAAACTACAGAATTGAGATATAGAGCTAGGTTAATAGAATACCTACCATTACTGCCTTTGCCGCTTCATTTTCGATATTCAGCATGCACATCCCAACCTCATCCACATCAGAGTCTACTCAAGGCTTTTCCCGACGTGTAAGTATTTTGTGGCTGCGCTTCCGTCTCGGATATAGCGGTGCAAGATCGTCGTTTATTTGACTTGTGAATCAACCCTGCAATTTCAACGTAATGCACCCATTGAGACTCTGAAGCCGTGGGGATTTTATGGTTTGGTTGTCTTGTGTCTTTGATGGATATGTCACTTCACCTCATGATTGTGGTGTTGAGCTTGAGGAGGCTGGGAAGATGGTTACTGTGAGAATGGGCCGCCTGAGACGATTGAGACTGCTTGTTGGGGTTTTGAGGGCTGGAGGAATGGGGCGGGCTAACAGCTGGTTTGTCTGGAGGTGCAAGTAAGGGGTGGTTGCTATGTGAGGTTCGTGATGGGGCTGAGCGGAGAATTGCTTCTTGGCTTGGGTGCTCACTGCACGAAACGGTAATAGTGTTTTGTGGAGGGACTGAGTGGCTGAGCGTTGGTCGTCGAGAGCAAAAAAATATTGATAGTATACGCCTGGATGATGCTTCGCACGACTGAGAGAGTGTAGTTGTTGGCTGTGTCAAGTGCGTGAGGGTGCGTAGAGATCTCCTTTCCTAACCACAAATAGTGCACGACCGTCACACCATGGTCACTTGAACCTCAATAGTCTCTCCCCTCTTTGTAGACATTCCAAAAAGCAGAACCATTTCCCACCCCAGGATTGAACCAAAGACCAAAAACTCAATCAGACAATTTGTCCTCTTGAGAAAGATGCCTTCTTCGAGTATGCGCTACAGCTTCGGCTGCGGATTTTATTTTCAAACTTGACTTCTTCAGTCGTTATCTTACATTTGGCGGATAACTCATCGTCCAACCGTTGCACCAGATCGCCCTATGAGCGGGGTAGCAAGCTCTGCGTGTGGCTCTTTTTTGGTTGAAAAGTGCAGATATAAATGTATAGCCCTTCACTTGGCCGTGACGGCAGTGGTCGACGTTAGCTCGACATGTCGCTTGTCAAGCCAAGCCGGATATCAACCATTCGTGGTGCTCGTAGCATTGTCATATGTGGATGGGTACCAGACCATGGCCGTCCATGAGAATTGGTTCTCGGTAAAGTCGATTTTGCCGCATTCTTTGAAACCGTGTTTTGCATAGAGATGCTCACCTTTAACAGTTGCAGCCACGACAACTGGTAATCGTACAGCAGCAGCCTGGGCCATACCCCACTCTAACAATTTCGAGCCCACACCTTGACGCTGATATTGAGGAGCAACGGCAAGAATCTCGAGCTCCCAGTAATGGGATGTGTCTTCGAAGAAGGGGTTTTGGGATAGAAGTTGCCAAAATTTGGCGAGCTTGAGCTTGTCATAGGAGCGGTCAATATTGAAGTACCATCGATAAAGGCCCTCGATTCTTAGTGCAGCTTGCTCGAAGCCTGCTTTCATAAGTACATGGTAAGGCCGAGCAGATACACACGTACCGTTTCCTAGACATGATGTTGATGTGTTCGGTGGGCACGAGGTACGCTCCGTATCACTCCAGAAGGCAAAGCCCACAATCTTCTCGTGGCCATTAACACCTCCGTCATCCTCATCGGTGATTGCTACAATTAGACGGTCGCCTGCAAAGAATCGTTTCTTGGTTCGAAACAGATAGTTGTCACGATGGCTTAACGGGTGTTTCGCACGATTGGGAGCCAAGTACTGCACGATTTCATCGTTCCAAAGAGCCTCGGACCCTATATCTGTGACGTAGGGCAAGTCTTCCAAAAGTCCCTCTCGAAGATGCATCACGAATGATAGAAACGTAACCGAAGCAGGATCAGACGAAGCAGGAGAAACAGGTCAAAATTGCCCGACCTACCGTGCCAAAGGGAAGGGCACCTACAACTTCCAAACACTGTGCGCATCGACCAGCCATTAGCGAGGCAGAGCTGCCATCCAGGCTACATTATCGAGTGGTGACTGGCATGCCATGTAATGTGTGCGTACATGAGAGGATCGTGTTCCGAAATGGCGGTAAAGCAACTGGATCTGGATCGGACTGGAATGAAAAGAACAGAGGGATTGGATGAGCCGGGAAAGCGGGAATACTGCAGTTATGGGGCCCAGGAGGCACTCCCGGCAGCCGAACCGAGTTGTTCCTGCATCCCACCATTTCCCGAAGGGTCCACTATCACAGCTGGCCCACTTGTCCACACATATATACAATGGACTCTTCTTCAATGTTATAAATACGATAACAACTAGCTAGCTAAGATGGAGTCAGCTCGTGTCTGCCAAAGAGCAGCGAGAAAAGCTGTGCAACACATCACTTGGCAACGCAATTACAGCATAGTCCACGATATTCCACGAGTGGTTGGTTCCATACCACATACTGCCCCTCCTTCTCCTACACCGACCTCAATTTTTGAAGATGCTGTCAATGCCTCGCGGGCCAGGAACAACTGGACCAAAGATGAGATTTCTCAGATATACAAGACTCCGTTGATGGAGCTCGCCTACGCTGCGGTAAGAGAGCCCCTTCGAGTAACTGTGTGAGAGATCTAATTTCCATCAACAGAGCACAGTACATCGTCGATTCCACAAGCCAGGAGCCGTCCAACTATGTACCCTGATGAACATCAAGACTGGCGGCTGCACCGAAGATTGCTCCTACTGCGCCCAATCGTCCCGATATGAGACGAACTTGACGGCAACTAAATTGTCGACCGTTGACTCGGTTCTTGAAGCTGCTCGAAAGGCAAAGGAGAATGGCAGTAACAGGTTCTGCATGGGCGCTGCATGGAGGGATATGAAGGGTCGCAAAAGAGGGTTGAAGAATATCGTGGACATGGTTAAGGGCGTAAGATCTCTCGGTATGGAGGCATGTGTGACACTAGGTATGCTTGACAAAGAACAAGCTAGAGAGCTCAAGGAGGCTGGTTTGACCGCATACAACCACAACGTCGACACTAGTCGAGAACATTACTCCAATGTTATCACGACAAGGTCCTACGATGAACGATTACAAACCATTGAAAATGTTCGAGAAGCTGGCATTCATGTGTGTAGTGGTGGTATTCTAGGTCTTGGTGAGACACCTCAGACAGACCATGTTGGTTTGATATACACACTTGCAACTCTACCGGAACATCCAGAATCTTTTCCTGTCAACAAGCTGGTACTGATCAAAGGAACACCCATGTACGGACAAGAACCGGTGAAGTTGAACGACATTGTCCGATGTATAGCAACAGCTCGTCTCGTCATGCCAAGCACTATTATCAGACTTGCAGCTGGGCGAATCAGCATGCCTGAAAGCGAACAGATGCTTTGTTTTATGGCTGGAGCAAATGCTGTCTTCACTGGCGAGAAAATGTTGACCACCGACTGCAATGGTTGGGATGAGGACAAGGCTATGTTTGATAGGTGGGGTCTTTCGCCCATGCAAACTGAAGCAAGCAAGGTTGTTGAAGAGCCGAAGTTTGCTGCGCAAAGTTTCGAGGCATTCAAGGAAATCAAGTCGGAGCAGCCAACAACGTGAGAAATTTACCTGCGGGGCTTGCAAACACGTTGAAGCATATTACAGGCGTCTATTGTCCATCAGTGACTCATAGAAGGTGCATAGCGAGAACAAACAATCATCCTACCAACAGCAGAGGCTGCTCGTATGGTTTGGAAATCCTAGAAGCCGCTAGGCATTACAACGATAGAGTGTTAGAAGTCGCATCTTTAAGCTTTAAAAAGTACTTCATTCGACCTGACTTTGCTAGACTGGCCTTTAGAGCCTCGCCCGTATTTAGAGCTAACAACTGATACCCTATTAGCCTCGGATTTTCTTATCCTTGCCCACGAGAGTTGATCGTTATTGTATGGCAATCTTCCTCCCACTTGTATGCCTTTACAAGTGCAAGCAACAGCTCATTGAACCTAATGTAAACCAGGTCAAGCGATGCATGATCTGAGCGGATGTGATTGGCCATGGTCAACCAATATGCCATCGCCACCTGGCTGCACATCGTTGTTGTTCATGCTTCCCAGAGGTACAACAGAACCACCCAGTCACGTTCTAGTCCCTCTCACTCCGAATGAATGACATGTTATCTTAACATCGTTAATGCGCCACAAGTCCGATGCGCGGGATCACTTTATGATGCGGCATCGAGACATGTATCGTCCAGCCAGGCTCAACATTAACACATCTTGTACGGACCATACGGCTAGACGCAGCAAAACTTTGTCCCTTCTTCGGCAATGAAGCTTCCTATGTGGGTAAGCAGATCTCAGGTCTCGCCATCATTACGTATGCGGCTCAGCATCGACCCGGCCTCAGCCACGCCTCTATATCTTTACGTGCGCATAACAGTTTATGAAGCCTTCATTCTATCAGGAGCAATAGAGCACGTCCGGCCGTAAAACTCATCGCCTACCAACAGGTCTATAGTCATGGGCAGACTGCAAATCCACTATAAATTCCCACCTATCCTCCAACCTCGGTTGACCTGGAAGTACGGCCTCTCCTCAATAGCGCTCACCTATGTTCTCTACTGCTTCCTCACCAACCAACCCTTCTTCTCATCCAAGCTGCCTCGTTACGAGGGCCCTTACAATGTCGGTGCAATCGATATCGAGGTACCGGTGAGAGAACCGCGACTGATACACGATGCTGTATTCAAAGGTAGTGGCGAGCCGGCTTTCAAGCTGGACACAGTACTATTCACCCTATATTATCCAGCGAAGCACGGTGCGAAGAGCAAAAAAGCTCACCATAACTGGGTACCCAAGCCACTTTGGCTAACAGCAGTTGGATACGCCAAATTCGCACGCATCAGCAACTTCTTCACCGACACTCTCTTCACAAGTGTGATGGGAATCCTGGTTGGTGGTACCAAAATCCCAGCCGAAGTCGATATTCCTCTCATCCCCATCCCTGAGCTCTCGCAAACAACTCTCAGTTCTCGAGCAACCATTAACGGGCAGGATCCTATCATTAATGAGCCGGATGAGGGTATAGACCCCAGCACAGGCCTCCCAATAATCATTTTCTCCCACGGCATGGCCTCATCACGAACCCAATACAGCCACTACCTCTCCGAACTCGCCTCAAGAGGCTACATCTGCGCCGCAATCGAACACCGCGACGGTTCCGGCCCCGGCACACAAATCATCACCTCCCCGAACACAAAACCCATCAACAGACTGCACTTCAACCGCAACGACGTCCAACAAAACCCACACTCCGCGACTCCAAACCACGCAATCACCCCAGAAGAGTTCAAACGCACCCAACTAGCCTACCGCGAAGCCGAAATCCTCGAAACAACACACATAATCCACTCCCTCAACAACAACCCGGACGCAGCAACAAATCTCGCAACCAGCAACTCCAGACACGAAGGCACAGGCGCCGGTTTAAGCAGCGGAACATGGACGTCCCGCCTAAACACCAGCTTAACAATTCTAGCCGGCCACTCCTACGGCGCAACCGGCGCCCTTCAAGCCCTCAAAACCCCTTCCTCATCGTCATCATCCAAAAACCAACCCCCATTATTTGCAGCAGGCATCCTCCTTGACCCCGGTAAATCCTCCGGCCCCCTCAACAACGCCATCAGCGTTCCAATCCTAATAATCCACTCCCAATCCTGGTCCGCCTCGCCCTCAACATTCTCCCCCACAGGCCGTCCGCACTTCGATACAGTACGCGATATCGCGACGTCTTTAAATTCTCGTGGTGTACCGGCGTGGTTTTTGACGAGTATGGGAACAAGTCATGCGAGTGTTACTGATGCGCCGATTATTGAGCCGGGGCTGATGAAGAGGGTTACTGGAGCTAGTGTTGGGGGTTTAGAGGGGGTGAGGGGGTATATTGGTGTTAGTGAGGAATTTGGTGCGTTTTTGAGGGGCAAGGGCAAGGGGAAGGGGAAGGGGGTGTTGGGGTTGGGAGTTACGGGTGAGGAGTTTAAGGTTGGGGATCCGGGGGTTGTGGTGGAAGGAAGGGGGAGGTGGCAGGTTCATGTTTGTCCGGGTGGGAAGGGGAAGGGTGGGAAAGGAGGGATGGAATAGGAATGTAGAATGGGCATACTTCTTTGCTATCATCCATAGCTGTGTGTTGATTGTGATATTAGAATCATTGTGGTTAACATACGTATATCCGTAGCTCACAAGCACGGCGCTAAATAAGCCGTTGAAGGTAGGCTCAATGTTGAACAAGCCAGCAACGCGATGTTAGACAGGATTTCACTTCCCTCAAGCACCGATATCTACCTGTGTACACACCCGCGTCAACACCGACCACGTATATCTACGTCCTTGCTAGCTGCGCAAGCGGACACAACCCCAGCATAACACACCCATACCCTAACCCACGTCCCAGTCAACCAGCCCAAAATAAAAAAGGCCCCCTCTCAAGCCCCTTACACCCATTAACCGCTCGACTCTCCTCCCCATTCAACATCGTAACAAACTCATACTTCGTCTCCTTTTCCTTCTCCTCTTTAGTGTTCTCGTTTATCTTCTCGAATTTTGTATCTTCGTCGGTGTCGGCTTCGTCGGTGTCATCTCTAGCTCTGGATCTGCTTTTCTTGGCTTTGCGTCTCCGGCCGCTGGTGTGTACGGTACGCTTCTTGTTGCTCTTGCTACCAGCCGTGCTTTTCTTGCGTCCGGCACAACTGTCGTCCTCTTCTTCGTGATCAGCGTCCCCAGCTTCGCCTTCCGCATTTGTATCGGCGTCACCATCCGTACCACCAGAACCAGAACCAGAATCACCCTCCTTCAGCTGAATAACAGGCCGAACCTCAACACCAACGCCATCAGGCCCAATCTCCTTCGCCGCACCAAGACCTTCAACACCATGAATGCGCCAGAAGCGGCCCATCATGATTTTGCCACCGGGGATAATGATGCCTTCGTAGGCGTAGGCGAAGTCTATTGTGCCGTCGTCCCAGGTCATGTATTGGGTTGGGGAGAAGGTGTCCTCCAGTTTGCGGATGTGGGATGGGGACCAGAGCGGTGGAAGAGGTGGGGTTTTTGGTTGGGTGGTTTGAGTGGTTAGGAGGGTGGTGTAGGTTTTTGTGAAGGAGGTTATGCGCCGGGCTAAGATGCTTCTCAGTTGGGCTTCTATTTGTTCATCTGTTGGATTGGGTTGGTCTGGGGAGGTAGCGTCGGTGGAATCGGTGGTTTGTATGGTCGGAGCTTGATTTTGTGTTGACGGAGTATTGTTGGTTGGTGTTTCGGTTGTAGTGGTTGTCGCGTCGTTATCGGGGTTCCATATGTCAGCGGTGTTGAAATCTGTGTCTGTGGTACCTCCGAAGTCTTCCTCGGCATGTTCGAGAACAGAGAGTAGAGCACGGGTAGATGGCTTGTAGATGATCATCATGATGTGCTTCCAGCCAGGAATGGGCTCTTCTTCGTTTTCAGCGGCTTGTTCTTGTGCTTCCTTGCTTCCAAAGGTCGATGTGGCTGGTATGTCATGGACTATGCCGTGGACACGCGACGATGTGAATGGATGCCACTTTGGAATCTTTGAAGTGCAATTGTCTTCAGCTGAGGACAACGAAGGACGTTTACCACCGCCTCCAAGCTCGATAAATGGTGCGATGCCTCGGATGTACGTCTCGTGAAGTTCTTTGGCGTACTCGCGAGGTGGAATTGCCTCCTGAAAAACTGGTATTGTGCTGAATATTGGTGGCCAAAAGGATTGATCTGGGTTGGTTGTGCTTGTTTCAAGATTCAACGTCATAGGGTCGATAGAATCCCAATCCTCTGCACAAGTCTGACGTTCTTCTAAGTCGTCTCTGCTCTTCGGCCATGGGTGAAGGCAGCTATAATGTCCATACCATGTGAGGTTCAGTGGAGTATGCTCTTGTAGAGGCTTTCCCCACTTCTGCGGTACTTTGCCAATAGCAAGTAGAGCTTTCCCCATGGATGAATATGTATGCTCACAGATACCTCTCGTGTCGTCGTTAAGATGTCTCTGCCAGAAATTCCTGATATGCAACAGAGTATGCATGGCGAGCTCATACTGAGGCTTTGGAGTTTTTGGCGACGGCGATCGAAGATTTGGAAATCGTGAGCTTCGGAAACTTGGCGTTGGTGGCTCCTCAGGCTCAACTACGACTGGCTTCAGCAACACTTCGAATGGTCTGTTGTAGTGATAAACTCTGCCTAGATCATAATGATCTCTCCTAGTCCGCACATGTAGGGCCACAGCGGAGGTTTGAGAGAGTACTAGGTGAGACAAGACAACTTGCAGTGTGTCAAAACGATTATGCGGGTGACCATATTTTGCGAAACGGTTACGGTATAGAGGATTTTCGGTGAATGTGGCTATCCATGGAGAATTGGCAGGTGATCCGAATGCAGCAAGATTCTTCGAATGTCTCGAGCGAGGAAGATACGGCTTGGAACGATTGTAAGTCTCTGCAAGCATTTCGTGTCAGTGACAAACTATTCAGGATTCTACTGTCGTACCTAAAACCATGTCGGTGAGAACCTCCAATTGAACTCTAGCTTTCTCCCTTCGTATTTCTCTGAAACTCTCGAACTTTCGGAGAACGAATCGTCTCAATTTGTATGCTATCGCAAATTCGTATGGACTCTCAACAAAGGGATAGTCGTAAAGTGCGAGAAATCGCCTTCTCCATATGTCAGATTCGTCTGGATTGAGTTTACTTGCAATTTTCGGACTGGTCAGACACAGCTGGCTAAGATCGTGGTCTGAGTTGGCGCGCGAGCCAATATTCTGGATCAACTAATGACCGTGTCAGTAGATAACGGCGAGAAGGCAGAGGGAAGGCTCTCTGACCTCTGCTGGCAGCATCTCCAGAGGCGACAATTGTAGATCATCATCTGCATCGGCGTGATACTCATCCTCTGATGAAATAGGAGAGAAGTCAGGTGTCTCGAATTCCGTACGAACAGTACTAGACGGCCTTGACGAAGATCTACGTATCAGTTCGACGTTCTCGATATCATCATGTAACAACTGATCCGAATCCACATCCGAGCGCTCGTTTTGGTCGTCGTCGACCTGGGATGTTGCGTCCAGAACATCGAGTTCCATGTCGTCGAAGTCTTGCGGTACATCAGACAAGTCAGACATTGTATCTGATGTGCGGTCGATAAGGTCGGCACCGATCTGTTCGAGTCTGGAAGGTGGCGTGCTGAGATCGGTCGATTCCAGACTGAGGGCGTGAGACAGGAGGTATGTTAGGTGGGCAAGGATGTCAGTCGTAGTAGAGATCGGTGATCAGGTAAGACAATGGCACGGAAGAGATGCCCGAAGCTGAAAACCATGTGAAATTACAGTGGTGTAAGTGAGATAGATCTTAGGTTGAATATGCACAACCTCAATCATATTGTTGGAGCGATACTGAAATGGCTACCATAAGCGTCCTCACAAATCCTTCGTCAGCAATGCATAGATATTGATGTGATGCCAATCCGTTGCAGAATTGCAGAGGTAGCGACTAACTCTGCTTCCAGATATTACCAGCTGCTACTTATTCTCAAATCAATTAATGAGCCTGCACCACACCTGCCTCGTTGGCTTGAGCGGTAATCTTCTTCTTGTAAGCGTTGACATCGCCTGGAAATTTCGTGACGGTGCCTTTGTCGCACACCCAGAGGCTTGTGCAGACATTTTGTAACATGGTTACGTCGTGGCTGACCATCAAGACACCACCACCAAAATTGTTGAGGGCGACCGATAATGCATCCATGGCTTCGATATCCAAGTGGTTAGAAGGTTCGTCGAGGACAAGAATATGTGGGTTGGTAAGAGACAGGCATGCAAAAGCGACACGAGACTTTTGACCACCAGAAAGGAGCTCAAGCTTTTGTAGACCGGTCATGCCTGTAATACCAAAAGCTCCAAGATGTCTTCGGTATTCCTCATCAGTCTTTCCAGGATAAGTCTTTTGCATGAAACCAACAGCAGACGTGTTCATGTCGAGTGCGTCAACGTGGTGTTGTGCGAAGAAACCAATTCGGAGACGAGCATGTTGAGAGATCAGACCGGACGAAGCTTGCAATTGGGCTATGAGCAGTTTCAACACTGTTGTCTTACCTGCACCGTTTGGTCCAACGATACCAATTCTTGAGTCGAGCTGTACATCCAAATCGACATTCCTTAGCAGAGGAGTTTCCTTGGTGTAACCAAACGATACATTGGTCATTTGGATGATTGGAGGAGACAGCTTCTCAACATCTGGGAACTTGAAGTGTACCGAGTACTCGGCTTCCGGCGGTGTCAACAATGGCATGCGCTCAAGCTTCTTGATGCGTGATTGAGCTTCGGCGGCTTTGCCAGCATTGTATCTGAATTTGTCGATGAATGCTTGTAAATGTGCGCGCTGTACCATTGAATTCTCATACTCGCGCTTCGCGGTCTTCCGTCTCTCCTCCTTCGTCGCATAGAAGGAGTCAAAATTGGCACCTTTATAGTAATCAAGACGTTCGGAATGTTGATGAATAATATCAGTTGCCACTTCGTTCAGGAAGGCACGATCGTGAGATACGACAAGCACTGTACTTGGATAGGATTGTAGGTAATTGGCGAGGAAAGTGATGGAGGGAACGTCCAACATGTTGGAAGGTTCGTCAAGCAAGAGGAGATCAGGTTCACAAAACAGTGCTCGCGCCAAGGCCAACCTCATTCTCCAACCACCAGAGAAGGTTTTAGTGGCGAATTGCTGTCGTTCAGGTGAAAAGCCGAGACCGGCTAGGATACTCGCTGCTCTGGGTTCCGCCTTGTCGGATTCCATTTCACCGAGTTGAAACTGCTCATAGCCCAATTGCAAGCTTCGTCCGGTCTGATCTCTCAACATGCTCGTCTCCGAATTGGTTTCTTCGCACAACACCACGTT
>Ga0115842_100624_pt1 | contig 14480 bp, 7 predicted proteins | sample InSIn2SAF170_2_FD_83856 | JGI IMG/M metagenome (GOLD analysis project Ga0115842, IMG submission 83856)
CTAGAGTAATCATTAAAAAACCATGCCAATGAAGTGCAGAGAGCCAGAGGCGGATTGGAAGAGTGATGGAACCTTGCTTAGGAGGAGAAGTGGAACCATAAGCGAGGAGAATCAATTGATGCCAAAAAGGTTCCCTTAGAGAATCAAAGGTGCAAGTGACAAAATTTGTCAAGCTTATAGTCATTTTTTGCGCGTTTTCTTGCCAGGAGTCCAACCGTACAGTCAAAATCTCCATATGAGCAACAAAAAGTCAGGTGTATTATTTGTTTCTGCTTGTAGAACCTCCTGGGTGGCATGTCGGCCTCATTGGGCTGAGCGAGTTAAAGTCCCACCGGTTCTGTTACCCTTAACACTTCAGTGGTAACATTAATGTTTGACTATTTAACATTTTTTATTGTATATAACATGTTGTGAGGTTTGGCGGGGGTGGAGACCCATCAACCCATTTATGACTTTGGTTTATTTTTTATATAATGCAATGTTGAGAAGTAGGGTAGGCGGGTCTGGTGGACCCGACCCGAACCCCTTTTTAAAATAATTTTTCAACTTTTTTTAAAACAAATTGGTCTTTTTTAACTTTGCCAAAAATAAGGGTCACTGGAAAAATTAATGGTTCGACAAATTCATTCGTTCCAATAGTCGAATTCCATGCATCGAGTTTCTACCAATTTGTCATCTCCTTAAGCCTGCCACTTGGCCAAGTTTGACCAGAATTTTGACTGCGAATATCTGGAGCATATGAACTCGGATTTGACTGTCGTTCACACCATTGGAATCAAGGAGACAAGTGCTACGATCTAGTCCTAGTTTTACCTCAATCTAAGGACTTTTATTTTTGAGCTTTCCATAGCCACTGTTAAATTATGAGCGTGTCTAGAGCCACCTGGATCAGTTAAAAATGTGTTTAAGTTATAAATTATTTATCACCAAATATCTTCAGTGTTGAATCTTAATAGAAATGTATATTAAACTATAAGTTGAACATGCCAAAGCTAACGAAGGCTTAAACACTGACAACTAAATTCAAAATTGGAGATGAGGATCTAAATAGAAGTCCTTGCATTGAAAGATATGCACATAATTACACCGTTTTATTTTTTAGATTAAAGTCTACACCTACATGAATTTCGGTTGATTTGTGAATTTTTGGATAAAATTTTAAAAACATTACGTTGTGGAATTTAACAACAATAAGGCATTTTATAACTGGTATCGAGGGATTCTGCAGCAATAGTCACCTCGTATTATTTAAGAACTTATTTTCTCTCAAGAAGGAAAACTTACAAAATGATTTGTTATTAGTTGACAGTAATTAAACTTTGAATCATACATTGTACGAGTGCAGATGTGAGAAAGAGCCCCCCACCCCCTTGTTTCTGCCTCTGCACCCCCACACTTTGCATAATGTATCAACATTATGGAGGCCCCCCCCCACCTGACATAAGGGACCTGGAACCCCCACAGTTCTAGCATCATTGGGCATAGTTGTAGCAGTGTTAGGCATAACAATGTCAATTTCAAAGCACTCACAGATGGAATAGCCATTCATAAAATTAGCCTTTTTTATTTTAAAATTATTTTTTAAGTATTGACAAATACTGAAAATAAAATGTCATCCACCAAAGGAATTATGTCCCGTTAGAGTTTGCTTAGCCAATTAAAAATTAGAAATAAGATTTCTAGAATTTGTTTCTTTTTAATTTACGGGAAAATAAAAATGTTCAACATTTTTTTAAAAAAATTGGTTAAAATTATAAAAACTCAGCAAAATAATGGGAAGTCAATGCACTTTGATAGGAGGCAAATGTTCTAGTCCCTGACAAGGTAGGGAGTAATACAGATGGTTAAAAATATTATTGGTTATGATTGTTTGATTATATTTAAATGGAAGCTTAGTATTTGCCATATTTTTAAATTTTGAGATAGGTTAGTCTTTTAAGGTAAGTTGAAATATTATGAATAATGAACAAATATTTCAATTGGACTTTAGATATCTAAGCAATGCTTTGAAGATAAGAACTTTGGAAACATCCTTTCAATTGTTTAAATAGAGATCATTGATATTACAATTATTTGATAGTCCAACATTTGTGAACAAGGACCTTTTTTAAGCTTTATTTTGAGAGGAATTGGAAATATTTATTTAGTCATTTGGGTGGGAAGAAAATGCAAGGACATAAGAGGCTCCATATGAAAAGGAGGCCTAGAGTAGCTATGTATGGATGCATAAGTTAATTATAACCAAACATAAAGGAATATTAATACAAGACACATGTGTATATAGGTGGAAGCATGGAGTTGGGTTACACTTTTTGGCAAGAGAGGGCGCATTTGAGTGGAAAAATCAATGGCTCGATTGAGCCATTTAAGCGCTCGATTGAGCCTTTTTTAAGCGCTCAATCGAGGTGCTTGAGGGCTTAAATAATGTAACCTGAGGTTAACCAAGAGCTAGATCGAGCCATGTTTTTGAAATTTCTCTCCAATAAAACCTAGGCATGGAATTAAAAAAGTGGTTTGATCGAGCTACGGGCTTGATCGAGCCTTAAAGCTAGATATAGCTATAGGCTATATCGAACCTTAAAGCTAGATCGTGTTATAGTCTAGATCAAGCTTTAAAGCTAGATTGAGCTTTTATTTAACCAAGGTAAGGGCTCAATAGAGGGTTTCTTAAACCCTTAATCGAGTTATTTGAATTTTGAAATTAAACACTCGATCGAGTCACTTAAGTCCTAAAATCCATAATTTCAGCAACCATTTTGCAAAATTTCCTACAACACCATTTTGTACCCTAGTGGACTTACGACTAAATTTTTCCTTAGGTGACGGAGTTGATCACGTTGGATTCACGAAGGAATCCTCTATCCAATGGCATATGAGTTTGACATTTTTGAATTAGTATGATATTTTTCATCTAATTTCTTTTAAACATGATGCTTGAAATCTTTTTGAACTGTTTTAAAGAGGTTGAATAAAAAAATCAATATCATAAAATATACACAACAAAAAAATTTCAAAAAATATCACTATCTTCGTTTACGAGTCCTCTTCAAAAGGATACTCTTGGTTTTTCAATTTATTTAAATAGTTGAAAAAAACCTTACATGAACACATGTGTCTGCAAAATGGAATTGAAATATTACTTCGCCAACTTCGAAAAATAATAAAAAATCTATTTTTGCATAAAAAAATAATCTTTTAATATGAAAAACTTAGCTCTCTCCATGTAGCTATGTGAAAATTTGGAAGGACATGTATTTCATTTAATGTAAAATTGACATATTATACGACCTTAAATATTTTTGCATAAATATCATTATGACAACATAATTCTCCAAAATTTGTCTCGTTACTCTGAATCACAATCCACGGTGCTTATATGAATTTTGAGGGCTTCAATTCGATAAAAGAGGAAAAAAATGAAATTTCATTGCCACATTTGGCCCAAAAGTGTAACCTATCTTCATGCTTTCATCCATACATCATCCATCTTGTTTGGTAGGGTTAAAAGAAAATTTGTTCTTTTGTCAATGATGATGTAGATAGCTAGGATGACCTCCCTAAAGGGGTCACACCAATTAACCTAGTAGCACCCAGCTTAATCAAGGAGTTAGGCAAGAGGGGTGTCCTCCCTAAGAAGGATGTACCTTTTGATCCTACAACATCCAACTCAATATTGAGCTCTTAAGGAAAACATTCTTCATTTCTAGCTTCTTATTTATTGTGCACCTTGTTGTGTAGAGATGTAGTTGTGTATTTCTAGCCTTTGAGCTATGTATAGGAGTTGTTTATTATTTCTTTATCAAACTTTATCTTGTGTGCATCTTGAGTGGACACATTATATTCCTATATAGAATTTATTTTTTCAGCATAATAAAATGAGCCATTTTTCCTTAAGGCTTTGTTATTGTTTGGGTATTCTAGTTATTGTTCCTATTCTTTGGTTTATCATGGTTTCAAGTTGTGTACTTCCATCTTAGATTAGACTTTATATTTCAAGAGGTGAGTTCTACATTATTTGATATCAAAGCATGGGTCCAGGCATACTCATTCTTTAACATTGGGTTCATAGGATCAATTCCCCACCCAAAATTCTCATTTTTCATTAGTAGAAGTTTAGATTTGGGTCATTTGGAGTGTGCCCTCCCACCCAAATCTACATTAGCACTTTCTTTCAACATCCTTCCTACTTCAATGTAGAATTCAAGTAGAAGCCTTGCTCTAGCAAGAAGAAATTGATAGATCTAGTTCTTTGAACCCAATCCTCCCACCTAGACGTCCCTTGGCATTGTTTTGGGTCAATTATTGTGTGTTCAATCTATTTTCACATGATAAATGGTTTCCCAACCCAAATCACTACATTTTAGCATGAGATCTTTCTTGCAATAGTGCAAGCTAGTCCATTGCACCTCCACAACTAATCCACTAGGTTTTTTTGGTTGGGAGTTAGGATTTACAACTCCTCCTCTCATCTCATTAAACTACCATAAATACACTCTCAACTGCCATAAAGAATCCTCATTAGAAAAGTGAATATCCTCTCAAGCTCCACTACATTCATATCTTCTAAAATTGTTACAGGAAGTTCTAATAAGAAAACCACAACCATCCCTCTTCCAACTACATCCTAGATTTACTTTACCTACATATGGAGGACAAAAGAGTGAAGAAATATTAGACTCTTGGATATGTGGCTTCATGGTGTGCTTTCAGAGATTTCTTGAGATAGAAAAGTTCCAACAATTACTTCTTGATCACATCCCCATGGAAGGAGTCACTCAGATGTGGTGATAGTGACAATCTCCATGACAAGAATTCTATAATAGGCTAAATGAGGATGGTTCTTCTACATCTATCACAAATGATATCACTACATGGAACATATTTTGTGACACCATCAAGGAGTGTTTTTATTCCTGGGAAACTTGTCCAATATCATGTACAAGTGGTTACAACATCATCCATAATTTGGTCAAATAATGCATGAATGTATTGAAGCATTCACATCACTTTGGATTCAGTGTCAAATTCCAAACCCATATGAGGTTTTCATTTCTTGAAATTTGTAGATATTTCATTAGATTGGAATAAAGCAAACATAATCATTCTTTAATGTGGGAACTACACATGCTTTGTTGACCTAAGAAGAAGTATTCTTAAGGCATCAACTATGGGACACTCAAAATCATCCTATTTCCAGTGAGCCTCATTTTTCCTATGAGTCAAATTCCATGTTGTAATCAATTTTTCAAAAAACAAACAATTTGAATCATCTTAAGATTGGTGAAAACCTCCTTAGAAACAAAGTTTCATGAACAAAATTCCCATGATAGAGGTGGAACTTTGACCTCTGACATGACTTTTTTTAGTTTTTTGAACCCACGGGAATTAGAAACTCACCATGCTTACTTGGGTGAGATCCTTGTTAAAATTTGAATTGTTACCATTATAACCCCTATGCTAGTGCCATTAGCAAGATCTGAGACATTTGAAGGCACACCCACAAGGGGTCCCACTTATGAGGGGACGTCTACACTTTTAGCCTTATGGCAAAAAGCCAACATGCCATTTAGAAAATTTGAACCTAAATGGAGAATGGAGCAAACCAAGGGAAAACCATCCACCATAGAAAATTTAAAGGGCTTAATTTAGAAGATGAGCTAATTTTCCATGCATTTTCCAAAAAAGAAAAAATCATCAATTCCTAAATTTTTAAAAAATATTCACTCAAAATTTATAAGATAAAATTATTTTCCGTTAAAAACCACCCAAATTTTATAAAAACTCTATAAAATTACCACAATTTGGATATTTTCACAAAAATATCATAAATAATTCATAATTTACATATATTCAAAAATAATAAAATTGAAAAAATTTCTAAATTTTAAAAAAAAAATTCATCCCTAATATTTTCCATAAACCACATCCATACCGAAAATAATTCAATACACCCATGCCCTAAAACCCCTAAAAGTCGCTATGCAAGCGAACCTTATGCCACGCTTACACCTAGCATCTTGAGCGGGCAGTGCATTGCCGAGTAAGCGGATCCAGTCGGGCACTATTCCATACACGAGTTTGAGGGAGTTGTCTATAATGCGACTTTTTGGAGATTCTGGTGACGGAATTCCGGGAAGAAATTGAGGTTAAATCTTGATTTGTTGCAGTTAAAATAGGTTTTTAACTACTATTTGGATTCAGCACCTGAAAAATCCCTAGAACACTTTGATTTTGCAGAAAATAGTTATCAAACTTGAGATTCCAATAAATTACTACCAGATTTTGATCAGAAAAACCCACCGAAAAAACTTCTAAAAAGTTGCATTATAGAATAGAGGGTCTAGCAGAATATAAATGTAGAAGAGTTCAACGCACAGGCATGGTGAATGGGAGGATTGGAAACAGATGGAGAAGAAAAAATGAGGACTTCCACGCCCACCTACATTATTCATTCAGATACATCTGCTCTACTCGAAATTGACTAGTCAAAGTCAATTTTTATCTAGAACCTCCGTCTTTTACGCAATTAAACCATGCCCCGCATGGTTCTACTTTTCTTTATTTAGATGGAGTCCGTGCATTCTTGGAGAAGCTCATAGTTATACTACACTGTGATTTGATTGAATTATCTGGTTTTTTTTAATATGTACTGTCTGTGTGGATAGGGTTTTTTTTAATAGGTACTGTCTGTGTGGATAGGAAACTTCGCAGTGAAGACGGAGTAGAGTTTACAGCGTGACTACGGTGGATATAGCGTGTCCCAGCATGGAGATGTTCAAGAAACAAAGAGAGCACCCATTAAGCTATTTGTGCAAGATTTGCGGCAAAAGCTTCGTTTCAGGAAGAGCTCTTGGCGGTCACATGAGAGTCCACGCCACCGCCTCCATCGCTGCAGACAGACTCACTGAAACTAATTTTCAGAAGAGCAAGAGGCCCAGAGCTTCGGATCACAAACCGATGGAGGGGAAGGAGCAGGATGAAGAGCAATTGCATAGTAATGGGATGTATTCTCTCAGAAAGAATCCCAAACGCAGTTGGCGGTTTACAGATCGGAGCTACTCGTATCAGGTAGGTTATGAGTTCGATTCCAAACTCATCGATTCTTCTAGAAATTGTGATCTGCGTGGGAAAGAATTCAGTTCATCGAAAGGCCTGTTTGGTCACGTGAAATGCCAGTCTGAAACCCATCAAGATAGCTGCGATGCCCATCCACAGCAAAATGAGACACAGGACGACGACAAAGAAGAAAGTGAGAGTGATGCTGAGATTGAGATTGATCATCCAACTGGGAAATCAAGCAGGTTTGATAAGTGGATGAAGGGAAAGGGATCCAGGAGACCCAGGTATGGAATCCAACAAATTAACCCCCCTGAGCAATTCGATTCGAAAAAGAATAACGAAGAAGAGGACGCGGTAATGTGTCTTGTGATGCTTGCAAGTGGAGTAAACACTGCTCCAAACCCACGATTCCAAATGGTGGCTGAGCAGACTGGATCAGCTGACCTCAAGGTTCCCAACACCGGTTCTCAGCTTCCGAAATGCTCGAGAAAGAGGCCCAAATATAAGAAAATTGACGGAAATGCTGGCCTTTATAGTGAAGAGCAGGTTGAGAAAACGGGGTACAAATGCAACAGTTGCAATAAGGTTTTTCATTCCCACCAGGCTCTGGGAGGCCACAGGGCTAGCCACAGTAAGGCCAGGGGCTATTTTTCGCAGATTACTGACGGCGAGAACGAGAGCCTAGAGGAAAAGATTACTGATGAGGAGGTCACTAGTGGATCGGACTCTTTCCGGAAGCGTCGTCCAAGGGAGAGGACTAAGGATTCATGTGTCAAAGCGAGCGATGAAAGGAGGACAATTGGGCGCGCTAGGACGACTTTAAAGATCCATAAATGTTCAATGTGTGACAGGGTTTTTCCTTCGGGTCAGGCCTTGCGTGGTCACAAGAGATTCCATTGGGGTAGTGCTGCAGCTTCGGATACTGTTAGTACCATTTCTAGCAACAAGAACACCCCTACACCGCAGCAGCAGACGCCTGCAAGACTGGAGCTGTTGGACCTCAACTTACCTGCCCCTGTTGATGATGATTGCGAGTCTGGAAATCTGAATAATTTGAGTGGTTATGCAGTGGATTCTCATGCCCAAAGCCTTGGTTGATGGGCAGCTACCCAACACAGGGACTGCTGTTGTACAATGATAATCATACCAGTTTAAAATATGATGAAGCAAATAATGAGGTAGGAAAGGAAATTGGATTTGGCAAAGCATGTGATTCTGACTTCCCAGCGAGCGGGCAAGCTTGGTTGCAGTTGTAAGCCAACAACTTTCTGTAATCTATTCATTTGTTATTAAATTCACTAATGTCCCAGAGAACTTTGAACGGAAAAGCACAAATCCATATGCATGAATGACATTTGGAAGGGATTCCTTGGACTGGGATCCATTGAATAAGGTTATCAATAATGTATTAAAATGATCTTTCAAATGATTAAGTATCAATGAAAATTTTATGCTTGGTACTATTCATAATCAACGATCATTCATATGCAAGGGAAGGAGGTAGTTATGCAAAGCAAGGAGGTGGTTATATGGTTTAAAGATAAAATCGCATTTCAAATATTTACATATAAAGAATAAAATTTGAAGTTGCATAGTAAAGAGGGATTTGGAAGAAAACAAGTTTGGTTGGATGAAAAGGCAAATGTGGATAACATTATTAAAATTAAAATAGTAATAAATAAGAAATTTTGTTTTTGGAATTCATTATGTCAATAGGTTAATGTCACATCATGTTAAACTAAATCTTGGAGTGGGAAAATATGGATAGGAAAAATAAGAAATTTGGGTTCAATTTTGAGTCAATTTATAACTTGAAAATGGGTTTAGGGTTAGTATGGGTTTTGCTAGATTCAAGTATGATATATTAAGGAACAATAATGATATTACTCTTAGAAATAAACAAAAGTTATTGTCCAATTAATGTGTGTATTATGTAGGGTTACAATGAAATGGGCACTATGCTAGCCACTTTTGGGCTTCATAAGATGTTGAATTTTTTTGAGTTTGATGGAAAAATTCATTTCACGATCATTAATTCTACTTGAGTTCCAAGTCTTTAACTTTTTGTACAATATTTTTGTCTAAATTATGTGATTGGCCATAGCGTAAGATAAATGAAACAATGGATTTTGCAGTTTCATTATTGTTTGAAAAAGTCCCTAAAGTTTGTTTTTGATGGTGATAGATTGGGTGGCGACTCTTATCTCTCCGGCAAGAGTATAGCATTTTTGGTTTGAATTGTGGCATTGACCATAGACAAGTAAAACAATGAGTTATGGTGTTTCATGCTTGTGCAATATAGGCTAGTGATTTATGTTTGTGATAATGATAGCTTGGGTGATGGCCCTTATGTCTTTAGCAAGAGTATGCCACCATTTTACATTATCTCTCCCCCTAACTCAAATAGGCAACTCTTACATTATTTCCTGATTTAAATCCCCATCAAATTATCTACGTCACAATTAAAATGATTATACTATTCCACATTGTCACAGTATGCTCTATAGAAAATAGTTGTAGACTATCCACATCCAATAGGAGACATATTGATATATTAAAAAGTAAGCTAATCCATTTTTCTTAAAATGTCAAACAAAAAAGAAATCAAACTAAGAAAGCATGCAAATAAAAATAGTAAATTTTTTTCCATTAAGACAAGGTATTTGAGTAGATCTCAACTTGATCCTATTTTAATACTAAAACTTATGAAATTAATAATATTAAATACCAACCATACATAGCTACCATATGTGTTGAGGATAGAATTTATCCACTCAATTTAACCTTTATATTCCATTCCTCTTGAGCGTTGAGTAAAGATATGTGTTATTTTTCTTTTTCTTTTTTTTTATAAAAAAGAATATAGTTTATTATATAAAAGGAAAACTTAGGGCAGACTCAATGCTCATTTAAGTGTGGTGAAGGGTGGAATTAAAACCAAATCTTGATAACAAAATATAGAATAATGCAAAGGGATAACAATAAAAGAAAACAATAGATTTAACATATGAGAACATTTTTGATGCCGATTTCAATAGAAAACTTAGTGAGAGTAAACAAAGCAAGGAAAATGAGAATGTAAGTGTGAGAGTGCATACGATCATATTATAGTTGGAGCTAACCAATGTCTCACAAAAGAACATAATTCCTAATTATGGTGAAAATCCAAGTTGTATGTAGAAGTGTGTTGATCTCAAAATAGTTGACAACAAAATAACTCTATGGATGAGTTATTGATTGTGATATGTAATATATTGTTTTGTCAATTTTTTTCTGTATGTAATTGAATAGATATACATGTTCTTAAATATAATTTTTAAAGGAATTATGGAAAGTTCTTCCTCTGTTACAATTTTCCTCCTTTTGATTGATAATAGTATAAAAACATTTTATGCTTGGGATGAACTTTTTCCAATAGCTTATTTCCCACTCCCTATGGTCAAATTTAAACAAAATAACTCTCCTAAAAAAAATGACCCATTTGAGATAATCACACAAAATATTGGTCTTGAAGTATGACTTAAAATTTATTTTGCTTGGCTAATAGCTCATCTTCTACGAATGTAAGGAAGCAAATTAAAGGCCCAAGACATAGAGGAATTTGGTAGAAGTGAAAGCCTACCCCCTCATAGACCACCAATGGGTTGTTTTAGGTGACATAATTTTGTTTGAATAATGGTGATGAATTATCTCATATTTGTGGATAATAATTAGTAATGGATATCCCCATTATTTGTTAACAATCAAATTATGATAGGTCTTCCCACTATTAAAATATTCACACTAAAGAGAACCATATATCCTTATTTCATATGTAAGAGTTAAAAATATGTATTTACTCAACAAAACAAATTGTCTTATGAGCTTGACATGATATGAAAATATATGACAACAAAATAACTCTATGGACGAGTTGTTGACCATGATAAGGATTGTTTTGTCAAATCTTATGGTATATAATTGAATAGATATACAGGCTCTTAAATATGAAAATTTAAAGGAATTATGGGCAATTTCTTCCCGAGCTACAATTTTCCTCCTTTTGAATGATAATAGTATAAAAACATTTTATGCTAGGGATGAAATCTTTCTCATAACTTATTTCCCACACTCATGGTGAAATCTAGACAAAATATCTCTACAAAATAAGAAAATGTCTTTATAACATGTACATTACAAGCCTTCCTTAACATTCATGCTCAAATGCTCAATTCGTCTATAATCATTCCCAATGTCATGAAATTAAGCTCCACTAAATTCATATACTTCTTTCTATGGTGATGCAAAATCTATATTGATAGAGACAAAATAAAATATTTTAACATTTACAAAAAACCACTTTCTTAAAAAAAAAGAGATACTTGTTTGAGGAATGTCACCCAGAAGATTTGTCTTGAAGTATGACCTAAAATCACTTTTTCTTGGCTAATAGCTCTTTCTATGGATGTAAGGAAAAAAATTAAAGTTTTGGACCTAGAGGAATTTGGTAGGAGTGAAAGGCTAGTCAATTATTTTAGGTGGCACGGTTTTCCTTGAATAATGGCGATGTGTTGGCTCACATTTGTGGATAATAGCTAGTGATAACTAATCCCACTATTGGTTGAAAATCGAGTTATGATAGGTCCTCGCACTATTGAATATTCCCACAAAAGGGAACCATATATCATTATTTCGCACATAAAAGTTAAAATATGTATTTACTCAAAAAAACAAAAAATCTTATAGGCCTAACCTTTTTTGTTAATTTTAAATGTCATTATAAAAATATCCTTTCATCTATTTATCATAACCATCCTCATTAAGTATGAACTATGTGGAAACTATGACAATCATATACTTTCACTATTTAAAGAAATCACCTTTTATAGAACTAATTTTCTTTAAAAAATGGCCTACAATAAGAATAAATTCATATAACAATCAACCTAACTACCATTTACATGTTTGAGTGGTTGTTACTAACAACCTAGGTCTTAGAGACCTATTTATATAATTGGATGTCTTTGACACCTATGACAGTTATGGTTGCCATTATTGTTGACAACTTACATTGATGGGGTGTTTGATCTGTTGATAGAATACCACATCATTAAATACTCAACCATCATTACTAATACCAACAAGTTGTTGTCAACAACCTGCGTACTATAAAACACTTATCCAAGCATATTATGTTAAGAGTATGAGGTCATTGATTGAAACCATGACCAATATGTGTCCATGAACATAGTGGTTATAGTGGTAGTGGATGGATCAACCTCATGTCACACAAGCACATAACTGAAGCAACAAAATTATAGTTTGTTGACTTTAAATGTAAAATACACAAAGGTATTTGTAAATAATATTTTATTAATAATATGAAATGTACAACGATATTGAATGTTACAATGAGGACCTATTTATAAACTTAGGCATGTGTCCGTTTAATGACTAATCATGTCGCTTATAACATATCTATTCATTAACTAATAAACTAATTAACTCTAATTATATTTACTATATATTCATTTATATTTTATATAATTTATATTCGTAACATTGCTCTTTTCTTCAAAAAGCTTTATCCTCAAAATTTTAACGCTGACAAGTGTCATCACCTTGCGTTTGTCATCTTGATATGTATAATTCGTCAATTGTATCAGCAGCATGTGTAGCTCATTAGTAATATTCCATTGGAATTGGGGTTATTATATATATATATATATATATATGGTGAAATCTCGGGTCACTTCTTCAAAATAAATCATAATCTTATATCTTATATAGTTACTATATATTATAAAATTATAATATATAGTAACTATATAAGATATAAGATTATGATTTATTTTGAAGAAGTGACCCGAGATTTCACCATTTGACCAGGAGTTACATCGTTTTGACCATAGTAAAAACAAAATGGTGGATCGAATGGTTGTTGGAAGTGTGTCGTTCTGTCAGCCAAAAACTAAAAATGAGGGGAATCTTAATGAAGGGTGACGACAGGGTGTCGTGGTCGAGGAGAGTGGCTACGTGTAGTGGCAGGAACAATGACAATAGGGCATGGATCAAGAGCGGACAGGGAGCAATGAACACCTGTTCAGGTAGGGAGCAACACAGACAACCACCGATGTGATTAGAATTGGCACAACTGGACAAGGAAAATGGCCGGCAGGGAATTCTCAGGGCAGAGGGAGGCAATGGTCGTGAAGGAAGACGAGTGAATTCGGGTTTGAATAGTGGGTCACAACGCGGTGGTGCATAATCAAGTTTGAACAATGGGGATGACACCATCCAAATGTAACTCATTACTGCAACTAGTTCCTTATAACTTGTTTCTCAGTTTTTGGAAACTTCCCTTGGCTATTTGTAAATATTTTGAAACATGAGAAACAACAACTTCGTACTCCCCATATTTCATTGCAAATTTTCCTGTAACCTTCTCAATATATTAAAGCTTTTCATTGTTTGTGATGGATTCATATTTAATTTTTTTATCCTTATTAGCAACACTTCCATCATAGATTCCAGACCGTAGCATTTTTTGTATCTGTGGTCTCCTTATAGATTCAACCACGATTCTTTCTAAGAAACGCCTCTTACCAAAGCCTAAAATTGGTCAACTTGAAATTTTCTAATTAAATTGAATTCCATCCCTGTGATCATTCCTTGCAGTAAATATCGAATCACCGCTTGCATTACTTGCACTAGATGGAGAAGAAGACACCATGGAAGGTGACATTTTGCTATCCAAAATACCTGTCTGTGGAGAGAATATCCAAGCCAAAATTTTCATATGTCACAATTTCTTAAAGGGCGGAGACTTCTTATAGACATGCTTGAACCTTGGAACGATTCTCTGCTCTTTGGCTTCCATCTCTTCCATCAGTTTTGAGAAATTTATTTCTTTATTTTCCTTCTCAAGATATTGGGTTTCGGAAAATCTTTCAATGTCTTTCTCATTGTTGTGTTGAACCTTCTCCATTTCGGATGGAAAATCCCAAGGTTGTTTTGGTTCATTTTTTAAGTTCTTCATATTAGATTTATTGAACAACTCATGATCTAAATTAACTCCTGACACGTCAAGGATATTAATAGGAAGTCTTGTCAAAGCTCTGAGTCTAATACAAGTATATTTTAAGATAGTTTCTTCCATTAGTGTGTTTGTGAACCCCGAGTTTGTCCTTTCATGACCAATTTATTCTCAAGGGATCTCGATTGTATACATAATTTTTCCTCTATTTTTTTATGATTGTTCTGTCACTAACATAAAGCTTTCATTTACTATCTCATTATAAGGACTTCGGGTGGCAATGTGATCATCATCGATTTTTAGTTTCTCCCCTTCTGTATTATCTGTGGATTCGTTTCTTCCCTTGAAACTCTTTGCATCCACATCTTCCTCTCCATTATCAACATCAACTACTTTCCCTTCTTGT
>Ga0115842_100626_pt1 | contig 14469 bp, 9 predicted proteins | sample InSIn2SAF170_2_FD_83856 | JGI IMG/M metagenome (GOLD analysis project Ga0115842, IMG submission 83856)
GAGGCTTATGGGTGTGACTATGCCCGTTGGACACATAAATGAAGTTTTGTGCATGAAATCAGATTTTTCACCTGAAAGATGTCAATCCTACATATGTGGAGTAGAAACTAGAAATATTTGTGAGAAGGAAAGTTTGAATGTTTACTATAATATAAATATATAAAATAAACTTGTGTTTGCAGGTAACCAGGACATGCATATAGATATGTCATTATGTTTAAAGTTTGTGCTACAAGAGTTTGACATGATTTAGATGATTGATATAAATGAGCAGTGTTTGGATTTTTGACATGATGTGTGATAATGAATTAGAACTTTGACTTGATGATATGTTATGGACTATACATCTCTCCATGATAGAAAATTTGGGATTTGACCTAATGATTAATGATTTTATTTGACGAGTGATGATTTGCCTTAATGAGAATGATATATAAACTTCCAATGAATAATATTTGTATTCGATAATGGTTTTGTATTGGCCTCCTCATTATTAGCAAATTGTTTGAATTATTGACATTTGTGATTCAGTATGAAGCTCTCTCCATGAATGGTTGGAACTTGCATGACTTATTCTTGGTGTATGAATTTTCATCTAGTGACTTATATTATGATCATGAGGATGACTTGATGAAATTTGGATTGATATTTCTTATGACAAATTTGTTGGCATGATAATAAATGAAGTCGTGACTTGATCATAGATCTACATGTCATATGGTCTAAAGGATCTGATAATGTGATATTGTGATTATCTTAATATTGGTTATGATCTGACATCTAAACTTTGATAAGATGACTTAGTTTATTTGATCGTACAATATTGTGAGTCTAAGCATATTGGGTTGGAAAAGTATTATGTTTGCAAAGAGCACTATATGAAGCTAAGTACCTGATCCAGATATTTTTCCATTAATAGTTATCTGGTGAAGTCAAGATTATGTTTTGATTCAAACCTCTACTTTAGAAGTGTTCCAGGGCACAACTTTGATTTTAAATTTGGTTTTATATATTGATGGTGTACTCTTGACATGAAATGAGCCTCTAATGATCTAAGTAAGAGGGAGATGGCTTCTGAAGCTTGAAATATCGAATCATGGCATGATGAATCAATTTCTGTAGTTGGGAAAAGAAAATATATATTTCAAAGCTTTTGAATAAGTATTGGAAAGTGAAAATGCAAATCCTTGGAAACTTTGATTGAATTTCAAGAAGTTGTGAAGAGATATTGTTGAACTTGACTTGGAAACCGATAGCTGATTGAAGCATTGATGTTCCATTTTGATCATCCATTCATATATATAAATGATGTGCATAGAACCTGAGTTGATTCATGATTGAACCCCTTCATTCGCATTGAGTTTCCTCTCAGCATCCTTCGAGATACTTGCATAGGATGATCGATTTGTTATATGAGATATTCATTCTATGATATGTGACTGCTTAGATGTACAAATGATGATTAGATCATTATTTTTGAGATGAGCACATTTGGATGCTTCCTTAGTATGAAATCTATCATGATATCTTGGATAATAGGTCCATAGCAAGATCGTGGTTGATTACAATGTTACTAGCATGACTAGCCATGTAGCAGGATGAAGAAGCTCCTTGGATAGTCATCTTAGCAGGATCTAGATATGACATGGATACAAGTGGGAATCGATTGACACAGAATCTTGCATATAGCTTGGATGGAGATACCTTCATATATTGAGACAGTTTTGTTGTACGAGATAAGCTTAGGCCTATGACTAGCACCTCCTTAAGAGGGAGGACGAATATGGTATCATTTTTGTGATATATATGATTGTTTATGTTTAGTATGATATTTGATTTGATGTCTTGTATGAATAAGAGACAAATTCTATTGAGACATGATGATTACTAGATATGAGCACGATGATATGTTTATAATCTACAGTGAGTAGGACTAATCGAGAACATTGAGCCAGCTCATCCCCCCTGTCTAAGCTCCCAAGGTGTGGAATTGAGATAGAATGCTCTTGGGGTTGAGGGAACTCTGGAAAATAGGGTATCAACACTATTTGTTACCTATAGGGTTGGAGTAGTATCTCACCCTATCTTGGTATTTTCATATTATACCCCAATTGGCATCATACCCACAAGCAAGGCTTGTTGGGATTGGCCCTCCTCATTTGGCCAATAGGTTGAGGAGGCTTGGAGGCGTGTGATCCTTACCTCTTGGTATGTTGGGTATCTCTTCTAAGCTCAGATTATGATGCATGTGTTCTACCAAATGACTATTGAGGGTCATTCTTAGGAAGACCAATAAGCAGTAAGATGGGTTGGGTAGTAGCTCCCCTATATCACCTATTGCTCGATATGGGGTCGTAATAGTAGTCCCCAATGAGATTATGGGTTGAATAGTAGCTCCCTAATGTGGTTCTAGGTTGAGATGTGCTCCCTGACGAAATTCTCTCTGATGATGATGTGGTTCATAGATATGACTCCCCACCGATATTATCATGTAGTAGCCTATTGATAGAGATTATGGGTAGTAGCCCAATGAATAGAGGGTGGTAGCTTAGGCTCCCCTCCGATGACAAATTATTCTTCTAGATTCGAGAATATTCAATAGATGAGCAAGCACAATCAAGAGATAAGAAAGAATGAGCAAGAGATTAATTGAGATGATCCGTGATGATACAAGATAATGAGATAATTTAGATTGGATATGATTTGATGACAGGATACATATAAATGTAGGTGGAATTCTACCTAGTTGAAAGGGAGTGTTAAAAGTATAAAACCTATGTCAAATTATACTTTTGGACATCTCAACTAATGGAGAATTATTTCATTGAATTACTCTTTTCGGGAGGAACAAAATTGACCTAAAGATCACTCAAATCAGATAAGGGAAAGTGTACTTATGAAGAAAATCCCACATGTGCATATTTGATAAGGTCGACCCTAAAGCAAAGTGAACCACCTTGAAAGGCTATAAATACAAGTTCCCTCTACCTCATTTATACACAATGATGAGACACTCTTCTATCCTAGTTTGGGCTTGCACATGACTGAGGCTTGTCCACAAAGGATTAGAATTTCTCTAAGGTGAAATTGCAAGGTCTGACACTCGCATCTATGATTTAGGGTTTTGGGCACTAGTTACAAGCACAGAATAAGAAGGATTCGACTATAGTCACATGCAAAAAATCTCATCCATGTGATTGGAGCCTTCCAATCGCACATACAACTCTACATCTATGTGACTAGGGGTTTAGGGTTTCCGTAGTCCATATCTAACCCTAGTCACTCGCATGCTAGGCTTAACGAAGTGATTGGGAGAGCCATAGTCACTTGCATGACACCTCCTTCATGCAACCGAGTTACAACAAGATTCCAGTACGTCTGATACATTTAGCTGGAAAAATGATTCGTTATGGCACAAAGATCGCTTATACCTCTGTAAGAATTCCCAGCTAAAACAAAAGATTCTTATGGAATTGCACACTTCTCCCTTAGGAGGGCACTCATGATTTTTGAAAACTTACCACAGGGTTAAGAAGGAATTTTTTTGGGATGGCCTTAAATTAGATATTCAAAAGTTTGTGGTAGAATGTTTGGTTTTCTAACAAAATAAAGTTTAAACAATTAAGACACCGGGTCTATTACAACCTTTATCCATTCCAAGCCAACGTTGGGAGGAGGTTTCAATGGATTTTATCACAGGTTTACCCAAGTCTGAGGGAAAGAGTGTCATCATGGTGGTAGTTGACAGACTTACCAAGTATGCACACTTTTGTGCATTATCACATCCATTTAAGGTCAATATAGTTTCTACTGCATTTATGGAAACAATTCAAAAGCTACATGAAAACCCAAAGATTATTGTAAGTGACAGAGATCCCATTTTTACTAGAAATTTTTGGATAGAATTATTTTCTTGTCTTGGTACTCAGTTAGCTCATAACTCATCTTATCATTCTCAATTTGATAGGAAAATTGAGATAGTAAACAAATGTTTGGAAGGATATCTTCGTTGCTTTGTATCTGATAAACAGACACAATGGGTCAAATGGTTGCCATTGGCTGAATGGTGGTATAACACTTCCTTCCATACAACAACAAAAATGACCCCATTTATGGAACTTTATGGGTATCAACCACCATCCATCACATCATATTTAAGAGAAAATTCTAAGGTTCAGGCAGTGGAACATCACATCGAACATCAACAAGTCCTCCAACTCTTAAAGGATAACCTCATGTTGGCACATAATAGAATGAAACAACAGGCAAATCAACATCACAGTGAAAGAAGTTTTGATGTAGGTGATTGGGTATTCCTACGACTACAACCATATAAGCAAATTTCCCTCAAGCAAGCTAAGTAGGATAATAAATTATCACCAAAGTATTATGGTCTGTACAAGGTGTTGCAAAAGATTGGTACTAAGGCATACAAATTGGAGCTTCCTGCAGCTTCTCGATTGCACCCAGTTTTCCATGTTTCATGTTTAAAGGAGGTTATAGGCGACAAGTTCCCAATTCAAACAATATTTCCAGAACTTGATGAGGAAGGAAAAATTATATTTAAACCGGAAGTAGTCACATAAACAAGAACTCGACAGCTATGAAATCGATCAATTTCGGAGTATATTATCAAGTGGAAGAACTTATGCGCTGAAGATTCCACATGGCAGGATGAGAATTTTATACAGAAGTATCAAGAACTACTCAAGCATTGAGGACAACACTTTTTTGAAGGAGAGGGGCATGTTGGGTCCTTATAAATTTAGTGATTACCCCATTACTATTGTAGTTATACCACTTATTAAGGTTGTTGTGCCCCTATTGCCCCCATATTGTTATTACTGTGCCCCATAGAATCCCTCTATTATTATTTTTGTGGCTTTATATTATTATTGTTAGGTTGGCTGGGTTATATTGTGATTCTTTAGACTCCTATATATAGAAAGGACGTTTTGTCATTTGAATCATCCAAGAATTGTTCATTTATGAAATGTAAAGGAGGTTGCCGCCTCGAAGAGGCTGAATTCTAAGGTGTTGATCTATTTTTTCTATTTTTTCTTGAGCTGGTTTTATAACAAAATACCATGGGTGAATGAATATCATTGGTAGATGCCACTTATAATACCATGGGTGGATGAATGCCATGGGTGGATTCCACATACAATACCATGGGTGGATGAATACCATGGGCGGATAAATACCATGGGTGCATGAATACCATGGGTGGATGAATACCATGGGTGAATAAATACCATGGATAGATGCCACTTTCCATTCAGATCACATACCATGACCTCATAACCATGTCAATGTATTCATAATCAACATATGTATGACATGCGTGTATACACAGCAAATACAAACACTGACATGCATAACCAATGCATCACTGAACTATAATCATGATAAACACCTCCAACAACACACCATCCACTTTCACATGGCGACACAAATATAACCATGACCAACACCATGCATACACAACAAGTACATAGACCACAAACATAGAGAACACACATGAAACTGATATGAATGCATGACCAACACACCACCCATCCAGTCCAAGGCGTGAACCATGCTCTAATACCACTCTATAACACACTCCTCCCACATTTACCTAAGTTAACCAGTCTTCTAGGGTAAACGTGTGATGAGATTCTACAATGATATGATTCAACTCCCCATGTATAGTTAAGGAAGTGGAATCGACATAACAAAACTAGACTGACCTTCCACACATGTTACAAAACTTCCAAGAGCCAGCCAACCTATTCAGGTGACCAAACCTTGGGGAAAATTAACATTTATTGACTTAGAGCCTCACTCGCTCCCATGACATGGGCATGCATGTGACTGGGACCCTCGAGTCGCTTTGACAACAAGGGTATGCTAGCGATTGGGGTATTTTTCAATTAGTTCAAAGCTAGTGACCCTAGCTTTTGTGCCACTTTTTAGGGCCAAGACATAGGCCACTGCCCAAAAATTTATGAAACTTCCAGAAATGAAAATTAACATTGAAACAATGATACAAATGTAAATAATTGAGAAAAGACTTGACTATACCCTGACTAGTCATGACAGACATTTCGTCAAACATGTCACAAATATGTAATATATAGGTCACAACAACATATCTAAGCATAGGGGTCTCATACTTATGTGAGAATCACTAATAAACATTGTTGCCTTATCACATTAGCTACATTATCATCTTTTAGGTCACATATTCATTGTTCATGTATTTACAAATCAAAGCATGATGAGAGCCAAACATCATCATTGTCATAAAACATGCTCATAACCAGCATATAGACAATAGAAATAATAAGGATAAAACAATGATATAATCCACATATAAACCAATATATTTATGAATAAAATACCAAGGAGAAGGAACTCTTATTAATGAATGCATAGGTCGACCAAGTATGGCACTTCCACGAACCACCTGACCATAGCCTAGGATAAAACAAATATTCCTTTCATCCATTCACCCCCGTGCCATATTCAAAGCATAAATGTGGGATCTCATGGAACACATCCAAAAAAACAAAACCATGGCTTCCATAAGCCAACCACCTCAACCCTCAACCAGTGATTATACCTCAGGGTCAGAAATCACCAAACATCACTAGATTAGTCTCTATGCAAGATATCAAGAGCTTTAGATCGTTTGTTCCAACCAAGGCTCTAGGACTAGTAACTCAGCCCTCAACTGTTGTTAGGATGTAGAACGTTTGCCCAACCAAGGCTCTAGGACTAGTAACTCAACCCTCAACTGTTGTTAGGATGTAGAGCGTTTGTCCAACCAAGGCTCTAGGACTAGTAACTCAACCCAAGATTTTAAGGCTACAAAGTGTTTGTTCAACCAAGGCTCCAGGAACTAATAACTCAACCCATAGCCAAAAGAACATGAGAACCAACTAAAAAATAAAAGTAAAACCCACAACACCATGATTATCTAGGAAATGTCAAGGCTAAGCAAATCCACCATCAATCTAGGCATTCATCCATGCCAATGATAGATCATAACCAAGAAACCACATGCATATGCCATGCATGCCAAAACTAGCAAGGTGATCATAATGCAACTCAGTACTTGCAAGAAAACACTGCTGTAGCTACTGATCCTGATGTCCTCTTGCACTTTCCTTATCTTCATTTTCCTTCTTGTTCCAAAGCTCCAAGTATGCCTCACTTCTCCAAGAGTGCTCCAAGAAAGCTCCAAGTGCCCAAGAGTATGAGAGAGAGAGCTCCAAAATTGAACTGATAAAAAGTTACCAACTGATCCTTAGAAGCCTTTTTATTAATGAGGCCTCTATTTTCTTCAATTCTCCATAATTTTCCTTCATTCTCCTCCTCACATGCAACTTGTGACCTTTCACTTTCCTTCTCTCCTAATTTCCTTTATTTTTATAAATAAAATGCCAATTAATGTCTCATTCCTTTCCAAATCCTTTGCCAATTTCCTTAGCCAATAATTAATCAAAAGTAATCCTCATCACTATTTTTTTCCCAACATTCAGCTTGGAATACATTTCCCATCACCATTGTTATTATTTTGACTTTATTAATGTTATTACATGGAATTTTCATGAGGGCTACTACATGGATATCAATGATCGAAAACATGCAATAAAAATAATCATCCCCATAAATAAAAAATGCATATAACAAATATACTTTTTATTGTTACAATAACTTTAGTGTATCTTTATCCAATATTTTTATTAATTCTCATTAAAGTAGGGAGAGTACTTTTCAATTTATAGTAAAAATTACATTACTTACTTATTATTCTAGTCCCTCATAGATATATGTTAAAAATTTAAAATATTTTTCATGGTTCATGGTTTTATAATTTTATGGATTCATTTTTTTTAATTAGTTTAAAGGAGAGTGGATGAAACATAAGTTCTTAAAAGTCCAAAGTTAATTGCCAATGATAGGGATTTTTTTTATATTAGTTTATATTAACATAATTATTTAAAATGTTAGTTGACATTAATATAATCATTAAATGTCCAAGTTTAAAAATGTGAATTTTATTCCATATCTATTGAATGCATGAAATCTACAATCAAGATAATGATTTTTGAAAGTATGCATGTCACTATTAGCACATGTATCTAATTTGTATCATGATTCACTATTAGCATAGACATATATGTTCTATAATTATTCACTAAGTCTCCGTAGTAGAAAAAGGTTTTCTTATCATTTAATGAAATTTATGGAAGCTTATACATTCGATCAGTGTTTTCAATATCAATAATGAAGTAGAAATTCAATTCAATTGTAACCACCTGAGCCATTAAATAAACAAAAATATTAGGTAATCTTTGGTAATTACAAATGATTTTGTGTTTTATTACCCTTTTATAACCAACCGCCACCCCCTTGTCCTATCTCAATGTATGGGAGGGTTACCTTCTTGTTTTGATCCAATATCTAATGTCTATTACGAAGGTGGGGTCACACTACCTCTTTTTCACAAGGTCTTGAAATTAAAAACAAAAGCCCCAATTACATTAAGCTTGTCCATAACTTTCTCATGATATAATTTTTACCTCAATCTGAATCTTGGATCGAAAGTTATGCCCATTTTAAGGTTTATCCATTAAGAAGGACCACATCCTCACCATGACACCATTGGATCTCATGCGGCCTCCCTAGGCAACATGGCACTTCCATTCCAACAACATGTGGACGTGCAGGGTGCTCCCATCATGGTAGATCAAATCCACCATGCGTTGAATCGCTTACCTCTTTTTGGAAAGGCCAAAGGATGAGGATCAATGGTCATCTTGGGATCCCCCAATCCATGTCATGTCAGACCAAGATCCCCCAACTTCATTCTTCAACTATAAGGTCTCGTTACTTTAGTGGCTCAAAAGTCATAATCCCAGTGGGCCTACCCCATCCACATCATGTCAGGTCAATAATTATCGGTAGTGGCACTCTCTCAAGTGATTCCTTTAGATTCTGTTGGCCTAAAGGTCAATGTAGGGACCATCTACTAATGTGTGTCAGGTAAACTCCCCATTCAATTACCATACCCATATTTTTGTTGTTACAACGGTCTGATAACCCATTGGCAGGGTTTTAGTCACCATGGTTCCACTCTAACACACCTCATCTCATCTTGGATGTACTGGCCTCTACCTTCTTTGTAATTCCTTTGAGAGTCGATGGCCCAAAGGCTTGACAGGGCCCAACTCGATACAGGTCACTTTGGCATTGGGATTCTACTAACCTTTTCATGTGTGTATATTGTGTGGCCAATGACCTATATTGACCCATTAGCATCGAACTTCACTACAAAATAGATCATTCTAATCCCCCAAGGTCTGACAGCTAGATGTGGCCTATAAGTCATGATTCAAATGGGGAAAAGTTCTACCATCAGTCCCTCGGTGTCATACCTGCTTAAATGTTTATAAGTATTATGCTCTATTTATTTTGTAGTCTTAATGATCGATATAAAAACCAATTCGTTGGATTTTATAAAATAGGAAGCATGAATGCCCCCTAACCAACTTTCTAATTTTGTTATGGACCAATGGCTTGTTGATGATGCTGGACCCACCAACATTCAAGGTATCTCCCCGATATCAAGTCCTAGTTAAACCTCATACCATTTGGTGTAGGAGTCTCATCTAGAATACGACCCAGTTGTCGATGCAATGGATTTTAATGATATGCCTTAGATGCAATAACACATAGAGTGACTTATAATGAATTTGGTGAGAACAAGTGTGTGACCCCGTGAAGAGTCAAGTGTGATGCATGAAGGTTATACTATGTAGAAGGTAAAACAAGTGATCCTCTTAGAAGCTTGTAATAGTACGCAACTTAAAAGGAACACACGAGCATAGTGACATCACAAGATAATATGTGAAATAGTTCACAAGTTAACAATGATGAATTAATACAAAAACATGCATTCAAAAAGATTTGTACCAGTGCAAATGAAATAATTCATAAGCATAAGTGTAAGTTAAATAACATACATTGTAAACATAACAATAATAGTCTTACTATATTTACAACATATGCATGAAAATGTGTTGGCTCTGAGATTTTATTAAGTGAAAGTTACATCATACATACACCATTGATGGAACACTAGACCCAATAGTGAAATGTGAAGTCAACGTCACATGCTCCTCCAAATAAATATACTTCCTCTATGCTATGGATAAGCCAATGATCTCACAAAATCCCAAGCTCCTAACTCTAAGCCTAAGCCCAACCAAAAGCTTGGCTCCAAAATCCCTGTACATGAGTTATGAGGTTCTATTTATAACAAGAGGGGGTGACTCTTCAACTCCCCTTTGTGACTTTTGGACTTCCCTCATGACTCTTCAACTTCTTTACAAAATAACTCATTATTTTACATCACGACTCTTCACATTACAATGTTGACACTTGGAATTCCACTTACAAATTAATTACAAATAATATTACAAATTACATTCATACCCATATAAGACAAAATAGGGTAGAGCTAACTAGAAAACCTAACAAGAAAAAACACTATCATTCTTGAGTTTGGGAAAACTCAAGCTCAACAACTTCCAATTGATGTCTCTCGGTCATGTATCAGTGCTAAGTGTTAATTTTTTGTAGGGATATATTGTTCTTTTCTTTGATAATTGAATTTATTCATTAACACATTAGGTTTACCCCATAAAATCATAACATTATTTAGATTTACATCATTATTCATCATCATATGCAACTATGTAGAAAGAAAATATCATCATCATAAATGTAGCGGAACATAAAGGAACGATAGAAGAAAAGCATTCACACATAGAGACACCAGGATTGGTCAGAGACTAGGGCTAAACCCACTATGGGGAAACCATTTCATATTCTTCTTCTTGGATTGTCATTAAATGATTCAATAAAAAAGAGTACAATGATACATATCTTCAACTACAAAACAAAACAACTACAACATCCATGAAATGAACCCAACAATGCATATCCTCAAAACTTTGATTCTGAAGAATGTAATGAACTGTCACTGTTTGCATTCAACTGTCAAACCTTGAGGTCACTTAGTAGAATATTTAAAAGGTTTATATTTCATCTTTAATATCTCGGTTGCATGAAGGAGGTGTCATGCAAGTGACTATGGCTCTCCCAATCACTTCGTTAAGCCTAGCATGCGAGTGACTAGGGTTAGATATGGACTACGGAAACCCTAAACCCCTAGTCACATAGATGTAGAGTTGTATGTGCGATTGGAAGGCTCCAATCACATGGATGAGATTTTTTGCATGTGACTATAGTCGAATCCTTCTTATTCTGTGCTTGTAACTAGTGCCCAAAACCCTAAATCATAGATGCGAGTGTCAGACCTTGCAATTTCACCTTAGAGAAATTCTAATCCTTTGTGGACAAGCCTCAGTCATGTGCAAGCCCAAACTAGGATAGAAGAGTGTCTCATCATTGTGTATAAATGAGGTAGAGGGAACTTGTATTTATAGCCTTTCAAGGTGGTTCACTTTGCTTTAGGGTCGACCTTATCAAATATGCACATGTGGGATTTTCTTCATAAGTACACTTTCCCTTATCTGATTTGAGTGATCTTTAGGTCAATTTTGTTCCTCCCGAAAAGAGTAATTCAATGAAATAATTCTCCATTAGTTGAGATGTCCAAAAGTATAATTTGACATAGGTTTTATACTTTTAACACTCCCTTTCAACTAGGTAGAATTCCACCTACATTTATATGTATCCTGTCATCAAATCATATCCAATCTAAATTATCTCATTATCTTGTATCATCACGGATCATCTCAATTAATCTCTTGCTCATTCTTTCTTATCTCTTGATTGTGCTTGCTCATCTATTGAATATTCTCGAATCTAGAAGAATAATTTGTCATCGGAGGGGAGCCTAAGCTACCACCCTCTATTCATTGGGCTACTACCCATAATCTCTATCAATAGGCTACTACATGATAATATCGGTGGGGAGTCATATCTATGAACCACATCATCATCAGAGAGAATTTCGTCAGGGAGCACATCTCAACCTAGAACCACATTAGGGAGCTACTATTCAACCCATAATCTCATTGGGGACTACTATTACGACCCCATATCGAGCAATAGGTGATATAGGGGAGCTACTACCCAACCCATCTTACTGCTTATTGGTCTTCCTAAGAATGACCCTCAATAGTCATTTGGTAGAACACATGCATCATAATCTGAGCTTAGAAGAGATACCCAACATACCAAGAGGTAAGGATCACACGCCTCCAAGCCTCCTCAACCTATTGGCCAAATGAGGAGGGCCAATCCCAACAAGCCTTGCTTGTGGGTATGATGCCAATTGGGGTATAATATGAAAATACCAAGATAGGGTGAGATACTACTCCAACCCTATAGGTAACAAATAGTGTTGATACCCTATTTTCCAGAGTTCCCTCAACCCCAAGAGCATTCTATCTCAATTCCACACCTTGGGAGCTTAGACAGGGGGGATGAGCTGGCTCAATGTTCTCGATTAGTCCTACTCACTGTAGATTATAAACATATCATCGTGCTCATATCTAGTAATCATCATGTCTCAATAGAATTTGTCTCTTATTCATACAAGACATCAAATCAAATATCATACTAAACATAAACAATCATATATATCACAAAAATGATACCATATTCGTCCTCCCTCTTAAGGAGGTGCTAGTCATAGGCCTAAGCTTATCTCGTACAACAAAACTGTCTCAATATATGAAGGTATCTCCATCCAAGCTATATGCAAGATTCTGTGTCAATCGATTCCCACTTGTATCCATGTCATATCTAGATCCTGCTAAGATGACTATCCAAGGAGCTTCTTCATCCTGCTACATGGCTAGTCATGCTAGTAACATTGTAATCAACCACGATCTTGCTATGGACCTATTATCCAAGATATCATGATAGATTTCATACTAAGGAAGCATCCAAATGTGCTCATCTCAAAAATAATGATCTAATCATCATTTGTACATCTAAGCAGTCACATATCATAGAATGAATATCTCATATAACAAATCGATCATCCTATGCAAGTATCTCGAAGGATGCTGAGAGGAAACTCAATGCGAATGAAGGGGTTCAATCATGAATCAACTCAGGTTCTATGCACATCATTTATATATATGAATGGATGATCAAAATGGAACATCAATGCTTCAATCAGCTATCGGTTTCCAAGTCAAGTTCAACAATATCTCTTCACAACTTCTTGAAATTCAATCAAAGTTTCCAAGGATTTGCATTTTCACTTTCCAATACTTATTCAAAAGCTTTGAAATATATATTTTCTTTTCCCAACTACAGAAATTGATTCATCATGCCATGATTCGATATTTCAAGCTTCAGAAGCCATCTCCCTCTTACTTAGATCATTAGAGGCTCATTTCATGTCAAGAGTACACCATCAATATATAAAACCAAATTTAAAATCAAAGTTGTGCCCTGGAACACTTCTAAAGTAGAGGTTTGAATCAAAACATAATCTTGACTTCACCAGATAACTATTAATGGAAAAATATCTGGATCAGGTACTTAGCTTCATATAGTGCTCTTTGCAAACATAATACTTTTCCAACCCAATATGCTTAGACTCACAATATTGTACGATCAAATAAACTAAGTCATCTTATCAAAGTTTAGATGTCAGATCATAACCAATATTAAGATAATCACAATATCACATTATCAGATCCTTTAGACCATATGACATGTAGATCTATGATCAAGTCACGACTTCATTTATTATCATGCCAACAAATTTGTCATAAGAAATATCAATCCAAATTTCATCAAGTCATCCTCATGATCATAATATAAGTCACTAGATGAAAATTCATACACCAAGAATAAGTCATGCAAGTTCCAACCATTCATGGAGAGAGCTTCATACTGAATCACAAATGTCAATAATTCAAACAATTTGCTAATAATGAGGAGGCCAATACAAAACCATTATCGAATACAAATATTATTCATTGGAAGTTTATATATCATTCTCATTAAGGCAAATCATCACTCGTCAAATAAAATCATTAATCATTAGGTCAAATCCCAAATTTTCTATCATGGAGAGATGTATAGTCCATAACATATCATCAAGTCAAAGTTCTAATTCATTATCACACATCATGTCAAAAATCCAAACACTGCTCATTTATATCAATCATCTAAATCATGTCAAACTCTTGTAGCACAAACTTTAAACATAATGACATATCTATATGCATGTCCTGGTTACCTGCAAACACAAGTTTATTTTATATATTTATATTATAGTAAACATTCAAACTTTCCTTCTCACAAATATTTCTAGTTTCTACTCCACATATGTAGGATTGACATCTTTCAGGTGAAAAATCTGATTTCATGCACAAAACTTCATTTATGTGTCCAACGGGCATAGTCACACCCATAAGCCTC
>Ga0115842_100627_pt1 | contig 14462 bp, 14 predicted proteins | sample InSIn2SAF170_2_FD_83856 | JGI IMG/M metagenome (GOLD analysis project Ga0115842, IMG submission 83856)
AGGGCCATGCGGTCATCAATGTTCACCCGATAGAAGAATAGTTTAAGTTGTTCTTGCAAGTCGTTGAGGATGAATACATGTTGAAAGAGTTGCACAAAAGTTTAAAGGAAACATTGTCCGAGGAGGAGGGGGAAACAGAACGACCATCTAACAACTTAACAGAAAATCATACCAGAAGAGTGCAACAAAATAAGAAGAGAAGCGGAAAGGAATTTTGAATCAATGCCCAGGTTGCGGGATTGTAAATCAAAGACACAATGCTTGACCTGGGGTCAGATATAAACAACCTTCCTAGGAAAACATAGGAGGTGATGTGGAAGCTGCAACTAAAATATTTGCATATACATTTGTGAATGGAAAACCAACACTTCATTCTACCCATTGGAAGGCTAGAGAATGTAGAAGTAGATGTGGCAGGAGTAAATACATACACCGAATTTGAAGTGATCGACATAATGGGTGATAAGGACCCATACCCAGCGCTCCTTGGGATCGACTGGGCTTATGAAAACTATGATGTCATCGATCTAAAGAAAGAATTAATGATTTTTGAAGCAGAAGGGAAGAGAGTGATACAACCCTTGGATCCCTATCAAGGACCCAGGTTTACAGAACCCGTAGATGACAGGGACGAGCCAGGAGTGCTAGACCAGTTATACACCCTAACAGTAGGTAAAAGAGAAGATTACATAAACCCTACAACAGGAAGATTTGTCAGCTGGAAGAGTATTCAGAGCTTGGAAACTGGTTCGGAAGTTGTGTGGAATGCATCGCAGCAAGGTGGATATGAACTCAATACCAGACGCTCTTCAACGATAGGCTGGATAAACTTGATAGGAGCAGAGGTAAGCGACTAACCGAAATTCCACGACATTGAATCAATGGACATGTTCTTGAACAAAGTGGACAAAGAGCTAAGGGAGGATCAAAAATGTCATCTAGATGTCGCACTTCTTGCCACACCAACAAGGTGGTGGAGAGCACACTGCAACAAGTTGTGAGAATGGGGAGCCATAAAGCAAGCCATGAGGGAGAGGTTTGATCAAGAGGACAACCTCCCTCAAGGGAATATGAAGTACAAAGGTAATTCGGATCGTGAGAAACACTTAGATGACTGCATGAGAAGTTGGGAAAGATAAGGGATTATGAAAGAACTTTGGGTACATGTATTCATACATACCCTAGGTACCATTCCTCAAGATTGGTATGTGCAAGAGGAGCTCTTCAAACAAATGGTGGATTGGGATACTATGGAGGCTGAGTTCATTAACAATTTCTCATTCAGGGATGTTGATATACGCATGACCAAAACACTGCAAGCAATTAAAAGGATCATGTTCACCCCAAGATAGGTGGTTGAAGGTTGCGTAGATGAAAAGTTCCTACATTACCTCTATGACACAGGCTCTCCAGAATATCTAGCCTGTGACAAGGTGGATGCAGAACCATATGAGGATGGGTTAGAAGAACTGAGACACCTAGCCTTTGAATAAACAAAAGGGGAAAGAGATATATGGGAAAGTATTGTTGGAGAAGCCACCCACCTTTTACTGATGAAGTTAAGGAAGAAAAATGATGGAACGGAGGATAAACCTAAGATGGTAGTTGTGGGAGATCACTGGGATGAATAGATGACAAAAGAAATATTTGATCTGTTACAGGAATACCAAGACTTGTTCCTAGCATTAGTAGCAGAGCTAAAAGGAATAAAAGGAGACATAGGGGAGATGAAGATTGTTTTGAGGCCAGATTCCTGTCCAATGAAGCATAAGCTATATAGATTGAACCCCAGGGTAAAGGAAAAGGTTAAGAGGGAGATCGACAAAATGTTGCAGGCAGGGATTATATTTTTGATAGATGAAGCAGAGTGGATAAGTCCGATAGTTATACAGAACAGGAAAGATGCAACAAAAATCAAGGTATGCTTTGATTATAGAAATCTAGACAATGCACAGGTGTGTGATCCTTTTCTGACACCTTTCAGTGATGAAGTACTGGACAATGTAGTGGGCAACAAATCATATTCATTCACAGACGAATTCTCGGGCTACCATCAGGTCTGAATAGCTGAGGAAGATAAGAGAAAGACAATGTTCAACACAGAGTGGGGGTCATATGCATACAATGTAATGCCGTTTGGGTTGAAGAATGTGCCTATAGTCTTCTCGAGAATTGTTATAGTTGCGTTCTGAGACTACATTCATAGGTTCCTGTAAGTGTACATGGATGACTGGACAATATATAGCCTGCTAAAGAAACGCACAAGCCTACTAAGGATGATGTTCGAAAGGTGCCGACAGTTGCAAATGCCTTTTAACTTAAAAAAGTGTATTTTTGCGGTCCCATTTTGAACACTACTAGGCCAGATAGTCTGCAAGGAAAGGAGTTTGTGTACATTCGGCAAAGGTTACTGTAATTACCAACATGGAACCACCACACAATGTAAAGCAACTGAGGTCCAATCTGGGACATACAGGGTATTACCGACGCTTCATCGGGAACTATGCATCAATAACGGCCTCGATGGAGAAGCTACTGAAGAGGCCGAAAACATTTAATTGGACGGAAGACTGTCAAGCAACATTGGATAAATTAAAAGAGAACTTGTAAGTGCCCTGATCCTTGTCTATCTAGATTGGAACAAGATGTTTCATGTACACATTGATGCATCAAAGATCGCTTTGGGAGCAGTCTTAGTGCAACCAGGGGAAAGAAATATGGATCACCCGGTGTACAATGCCAGCAGGAAGTTGTCAACTGTAGAAAGGAATTATACGACAATAGATAGGGAGGCATTGGCCATGGTTTACTCTTTGCAAAAATTTAGGCATTACTTATTGGGGGCGCCATTCAAGTTTTTCACAAATCACTCATCGCTAAAGTATATAGTGAACAAACCAGTGTTAGAAGGCAGGATACGTCAATGGTTATTACTCTTCCAAGAATTCACTTTCGAAGTGGTCATCAAACTTGGAAGATTGAATGTGGGACTGGACCACTTGTCATGATTGCATATCGAAAAGAGCGAAGGAGAATTGGATGATCAGTTGCCTGATGTCGATGTATTCAAAATAGAAGTAGTCCCTGACTACTTAGAGGAGATCACTGTGTTGTTGACAGCAGGCCACTGCCCGGAGGGGTATACAACAACATAGAAGTGACACTTAATAGTAAGGGCAACAAACTACCAACTAATCACAGGACATCTCTATCAGATGGGCTTGGACCAAGTCCTAAGGTGCTGCATACTCTAGCATGAATGACAAGATGTGCTATGGGAATGTCACGCGGGGGTTGCAGGAGGCCACATAGGAGGAAAAGCCACCACAAGGAAGATACTGCATGCAGGATTATGGTGGCCAACCCTCCACAAAGATTCTAAGGAATATGCTAAGAATTGTGACGTTTGTCAGAGGGTTTGGAAGCCTTTCTGACGGGACAAACTACCTTTAAACCCTGTTCATACAGTGCAAATCTTCAAGAAGTGGGGAATAGATTTCATTGGCCTTATAACGCCACTAGCGAAGCATTCACGCATGAGATATATAATAACCACCACTAAATATCTCGCAAGATGGTTAGAAGCAACACCTGTCAGAGATTATACAACTGACACTGCCGCAAGGTTTATTTTCGAGAACATAATCTCAAGATTTGGATATCCAAAAAGCTTGACAAGTGACCAAGGAACACATTTTATAAATGAAATTGTTGAGTCTCTTCTCAAGAATTTCATGATTCAACATCATAAAAGTAGTCCATATCATCCGCAAGGCAACGAGACTGTCAAGGCATTCAAAAAAATACTAGAAAAGGGCCTCACAAAGTTTATATCAGGTAACAGGGATGACTGGGATGAAAGAGTACTAACTACGCTATGGGCATACAAAACAACGGTAAAAAGACTTCATAAACAAACACCGTTCTAGCTAGTATACGAGAAGGAAGCAGTGGTGCCAACAGAGTTCATAATATCAAGCATTTTCATCTCTGAGGCGATGAGAATGACAGACAATGACGCATTGAGAGAAAGGCTAGGTCAACTAATGGAACTTGATGAATCTAGGTTCTTAGCAAAGTTTCACTAGTCAGTAGAGCAGAGAAGGAAAAAGCCTTGGCACGAGAGGCACATTAGGAGGAAAACATTCAAAATTGGAGATCATGTATTTCTCTACGACAAAAAGTTTCAAAAGTTCCTGGCTAAACTGCAGATGCATTGGCTAGGCTGTTTCATAGTCGTGGAAATTAGAGATTCCGGAGTGTAAGGTTGGCGCAATTGGATGGAGAGATGATAGAAGGTTGGGTAAACGGCATAGGCCTAAAGCCCTTCCACATTCCAAGAAACACAATATCAAATTGAAAGGGTCTCATAAATGAGCCCACAAGTAGGTAGGAGTTAATAAATTATAGTCAAATAATTTTCAGCATCCATCTGGGTTTGTGTCTTTTACATCATTTTAATAAGAATAAGGAAATAGTGTCAATAAGGTTGCGGCAACATTGTCATTGCACCGCAACCCCTTTGTGGTTGGTGCGGGGGGGGGGGGGGGGGGGGGAAAAGAAAAAGTTAAAAGTAATTTGTGGGGGGGGGGTTGAAAAGTTTACACGAAGGAAGACACTTTTTCCATCTTTATGGTCAAATGCTGTATTTGTCCTTTCCGCCATACAAGAAGTCATTTCCATAATAAGTAATGTTACACAACATTTTGTCACTGTCCCTGTACTCCCTGTTCCTTGATCCTGAAGGACCTCTATAGTGAACCCTACATGCTTTCCATTCATGAGGAAACTCCCATTGTGTCCCTCTTCATGAGCAAAATAATTCCCTTTTGCACCATTTCCCAAAAATCTTTTGTTTTTCCCAGTTTACAAGATCGACGCTAATGGGCGTTGTCCTCCTCGCGCTGATATGCAGGGATTAACACTGTCCCTAGCGCCGATCAGAATGACTGAGCTTTTTTCCAGTCGCGCCGGTCCTCTTATGGAAAGTTTTTGAAATAAGGAGCCAAAGCTTCTAGCTCTAGAGGCTTCGTAACGGAAGTCTGGTAAATGGTTTGGCCGGATGGCGTCGAGGATGTCAGTTTGGGATCCTTTCCCCTATAAGGATGGAACTACCTCAAGAGATAAGACCTTATCCCATGAGAAGAGGATCCATCTCCCATCCATTCATGCTATATAAACCTCCCTCTTTCCCAAGCACAAGCTAGTGTTAAGGTTGGTGTGCTAGTGCTAATTAAGTTTGGAGTAAAGAATAAGCTATTCATAATTGTAGCTCTCTAGTTGTGTGAGGGAGAAGTGGGAATTTGGTTTAGTGTGAAGCCTAAAGGGAAGAGACTTAAAAATATCATTGTTGAGGCCATCATGGAATGCTAGCAGAAGTGTGTGGGAACCTGGTTTTGTTGGAGGAGAACGACAACATCAATACAATGGTTGTAATCTCTTCTTGATTAAATATATATGCAACTATCAATTGATTTCCTACATGATGTGTCATATTACATGTTCATGGCTTAATGTTTCTTGACTTGTTAAGTAGGTTGAATTACAATTTGTCTATTATCATGGTTGTTGTTTGCTATTGTTTACTTGTTTCAAGTGTTTGAAGAAGGAAACGAGAGATAGCTGGAGCGAGCAAGCAAGGACATCATCAAACGAGATAAGCTTACTAAGAGGTAGGCCCTCTTAATTGGTTCTAACCTGATCCAGGTGGATGTTGGTGGCCACCCACCTATCCCATTTGGACCCTCACAACTGTCTCTTTCAGTTTTTCAGGTTCCTTAATTATAGCGCAGTTTACTATTTTTAGCAGTTTTTCGAGTCCTAAACTTCCGGAGCCGTTTTGAGGCCCTAAACGACATTTTTAGGGAAATCTACCATCCAGCGATTTTTTTGATAAAAATCGTCTTTTTCGTCGTAGTCGTCGGAGAGATCTTTCCAATGGGCTATCATGCGCGTCAAATGGAGATAATACGACCAATTCACGACCCCGGGAAGTTGGCTGTCCAACTCACCCTAAAACGGGGCCCACAATTTGGCGTTTCATCTTCTAGGGTTAGGTTTTGGAATGTGAAGGGTTTGCCATTGTTTCTCAATAATAAATAGGCCTTCGAGCCTCATTGTAAACACAGTTCAGAACAGTTCAGAGGCATGTAGCCGACGCATCTCTTCTCAGAGATAAGCTACCATCGCCCTAGCTGGGTTATTTCTATTTCTATTTGTAAGCCTATTTCAGTATTTCCTATTAATGAAACGAAGTATTATTTCCACTGCATATCTGTCTTTATGGTTATCTCTATATTTTATTGCGTTCCTGTTTAAATCCGGATCAGTGGTATCAGAGCGGTCTCCTTTGTCTCTATTTTTCTTTGCATGTCCCCAACGAGGTCGGAATATAAGGAGTTAGGGCTTGAATTGGTCGAACCTTTGCAAGACCAGCCTCACAAATCTCGACGACCTCCCATGGCGGATGAGAAGAAAGACGAGGGGGCAGGAGATCCTATCAGAATCTTGCTTGAAGAAGCCCTCGAACGACAAAGGAACGCGATGATGGATAGCTTTGCGCAGATCCTTCAGCGGCTACCCAGAGGCGACGCATCGGCTTCCAACAGCTACTCTGGAAATGCCACACCGTTTAAGGTACAAGTTAATTTTGAAATCCCCATCTTCGAGGGTCAAATAGACTCAGATGCCGTAGATAAATGGTTAAATCTGCTAGATGGGTATTTTTCTGTTCATGAATTTTCAAGTCGGGAAAAGATTGTTTTCGCTCTTCTCAAAGCAGCCCCCCACGTCAAGGACTGGTGGGAAACATACTGCGAGCAGAAGGATGAAAGTACAGGCTCACTATTTTCAGTCGCCCCCACTTGGAATGACTTCCGGGATGCCATCAAGGAGCAGTACTACCCTGTCAAAAGCTATGAGGACAAATACATCAAATGGACCACACTGCGGCAGGGACGAGACCAAGATGTGCCAGAGTTCACAAATATTTTTCACACCCTTCGCACACAGTTGGGTGTCAAAGATTCTGAGCTATATCTGGTACTCAAATACCGCGGCTGCCTACACAGATACATCCAGGAAGAGATGGAGTTCTTCAACATCTCCTCACTCGGCACAGCATACCGATACGCTGTCAAAATCAAGCAAAAGTTCAAACAGAAGAAGCGAGACTTTGGATCTGCAAATCCGAAGCCCAAAGGACAAAGCCAAGGCGGGGTGACCCAAGACAACCCCTCGAAGCTGCCAGAAAAGAACAACACCACGAAGTCGAAGAAGGACACAGGAAAGTGGTGTGAGTTCCACAAGAGTCCCACTCATAACACAAGTGAGTGTCGGACCAAGCAGTCGCTGGTGGCTGAGTTGAAGGCTTTCGAATCAGATGCATGTTCCGACTCTGAGCCAGAACCCGACAAAGGGGATGGCAAAGGGAAGCAAATCATTGATGCGGATCCTAGTGCCACTGTTGCCACTGCCAAGATCCAGAAGAATGAGCCCGAAGAGGCAGAGGAGGGAGAACGTCTTTTCCACTCACAGATGTGGGTGAAGGGTTCGCCGCTGCAATTCATTGTCGACAGTGGCAGCCAAAAGAACCTCGTTTCAACAGAGGTCGTGAAGCAGTTGGGCCTACCAACTACGCCACACCCACAACCATACAGTATCGGGTGGCTTCATGAAGGAGGAGATCTCAAAGTTCTCTAGCAGTGCCGCCTTCCCTACAGCATCAAGCCCTTCACAGATGAGGTATTGTGTGATGTTACACCTTTGGATGTTTGTGATGTACTATTAGGCCAGCCATACTTGTGGAGGCGACATGCTGTGTATGAGTCAAGGCCTCGTGCTGTCATTATTTCTTTGGATAATTCATTATACAGGATACCAGAGGTAGCTCCACCTACCGCCACCTCTTTGATCACTGCTAAGAAAGGCAACAAGCTCATCTCACAGACTAGGAAATTTATTTTCTGTCTGGTTCGCTCCCAAAGTAAAGGGAAGATCGTTGCTACTTCCATGACCCCCACAAAGGGTTCCTCCACGCAGCAGCAGCAACATAGGGATACAGTCATGACAGAACACAGGAACAAGTTCTCCTTACCCAGAGGGGTACCAGACAAGTTTCAGGTGGGCGACAAAGTTTGGTTACATCTGCAGAGAGAACGCCTTACCAGAACCCATCAGAAACTCAGACCACTTCGACATGGTCCTTACACCAATAACAAGGCTATGGGCAACAACGCTTTGAAGCACAACATTCCTCCATTCCTTCGCTTGCACCAATTGTTCAATGTGGACCATCACCGACCATGCTTCCCACCATTTCTGGACACATCAGAGATTGCAGAACAGCTCACCAAAGACCCAGCTCAACAGAAGCTTCGTCATCTCAAGGAGGAGCTCAACGCAATGGGGACCATTGCTTCCTAAGGGGAGAGGAATGATCCAGGTGGATGTTGGTGGCCACCCACCTATCCCATTTGGACCCCCACAACTGTCTCTTTCAGTTTTTCAGTTTCCTTAATTATAGCACAGTTTACTATTTTTAGCAGTTTTTCGGGTCCTAAACTTCTGGAGCCGTTTTGAGGCCCTAAACGACGTTTTTTGGGAAATCTACCGCCAACGATTTTTTTGATAAAAATAATTTCTTCCGTCGTAGTCCTCGGAGAGATCTTTCCAGCGGGCTATCATGCGCGTCAAACGGAGATAATACGACCAATTCGCGACCCCGGGAAGTTGGCTGTCCAACTCACCCCAAAACGGGGCCCACAATTTGGTGTTTCATCTTCTAGGGTTAGGTTTTGGAATGTGAAGGGTTTTCCATTGTTTCTCAATAATAAATAGGCCTTCAAGCCTCATTGTAAACACAGTTCGGAACAGTTCAGAGGCATGTAGCTGACGCATCTCTTCTCAGAGATAAGCTACCATCGCCCTAGCTGGGTTATTTCTATTTCTATTTGTAAGCCTATTTCAGTATTTCCTATTAATGAAACGAAGTATTATTTCCGCTGCATATCTGTCTTTATGGTTAGCTGTATATTTTATTGCATTCTTGTTTAAATCCGGATCATAACCTAAGTAAATCTTCCATAGAATGTATCGGTTGTGGCTAGACCCATTATCGGGCTAGAGGAATTGTTTGTGTTCACACTCATAATTTTACTTCACCACAAATTGGCGGCCATACTGGGGAACCAATCCTTCTGTTTGTTTGTTTGAGATTGCATGGTTTTTTTGAGAACATTTCTAGTTCCACTGTTTCCATTTGGTTATGTTTGTTTTCCTTTGCCTACTGGTATGAGTTTGAAATTCATAGTAGCAAATCTGGTCCCAACTTTAAAATTTTTATTTTTTTTCTTGGCTTCCTCGCTCAGCGTGCTTAATTCGCTGACAGTCGCGACGATCAGCGTGATATGCTAAGAACTAGTCGTGCCAACCTCCCTCTGGTGCTTATTGTCAGTTATGAAGTCGTGTTGTTGCCTGTAAATGAATATTAGGGTTTGTCCCCAATCTTGGCCAGTGTGTTTTGCTCTCATGATTTCGACCCCGTAAGCCTTTTAGACCGTTTTCTCCCTGACTAGAAAGCTGCTTTTCATTTGGTTTGTTTGCTTGTTGGTTTGTCATCTTTCTGCTTGATTTCTCGGGTCATTGGGTGGTTAGTGGCACTAGATCATCTAGATTTTCATCCGGTCATCTCATTGTGAACTCAGTGAGTCGAGTTGTTGGCGCATTTACTCCTTGCATTTCGTTTGCGGCCCTGTTGTGGCTTTGATCTCCATTACACAAGTTTGAAAAGTTTTCATTTGCTTATATAAATGTTTCTTTTTCAACATGGATCACATTTCTTGGCTTGTTTTCGTAAAGTCGGTGTTTCATTAGTCTGAACAAGTCTCTCTTTTCATGTTTTCATTTGCTTGAAGAGCTAATTGTCTCGAAATTTTTTTCATTGAAGTGTTGTATGTGAAAAATTCATTTTGTCATTTCATGAAAAGTATGAAATTCTAGATCGTTGCATCAATATGCTACAGTAGTCAACATCATTAAAGACTAGGATTGCATTGGCATTTGAAAAGAAAAAGAACCTTTTTTGCTTTTGGAAGGACTATTAAAAATGTATTTGTCAGGAAGTTAGGAATTGGAATGTATTTTTCATTAGTTTATTTTTTTCAAAAAGCGAAGTAGTGAAAAATCATTTTTGCTTTCAGTTGTTTTCATTTGAATGTGTGTTTTCTATGCTCTCTAGTGTAGACAATTCATCGAATTGAAAGGGTCTTGTCTCATCTAGTTGCATTTAGGGTTTTTCGAGTCACATCGCTAAGGCCTGAAAACTGAGACATAACTCAAGATAAACTTTAAAATGAACTCAATTAACCTAAGGTGCATTTGAAATCTAACGATCACCTCTAGAAGGTCTAGGCTAGAGACGTCTTCCGACGTCTTTAAACATAGCAGTTGCGTTCACTTCGGCACTAGACAGTGCTAGTACAGATTTTTGCTCCCTGTACCGTCGTGTATATAACAAGAGACCCTTCTAGGCTGCAATCCTTTATCCATAGGAAGCCTAGTCAGCCGCTTTGCAAACGTGATACGTCGAACACAACATTCGGGGAGATTGCCTGCCCGTACTTCTTGGTTCGCCGGGAGGTATTCTGTAGTTCATGGTTGCCTGGTAATCCTTTTTACCTAGATCATCCAGAGCAGTCATTTGATCTTTTTGACTCATTAAACTTAAAAGATAATTCGAGCAGTTTTCCTCTTGAGCTCTTTTCCAATCGAAAGCAATAGAGTCAGATTTGTTTCTTTCTCGACTCTTAAAGAATGAAAGAGCACCAGTCTATTTATGCATCTTAATAAATTGATTGCCCACGATCTTATAACATCTTGTTAGTCTTTTCTAGACAAAATCGTGAGTTTCCCTTAAAGAACTTTTAAAGCCTTGAAGTTTATCTCTCTCTGTTCTTGTTAAATATAACAAGGTCATCGTGGCCGAACCATCTGGTTCACCTAGTTCCTCTTCCTCTCCTCCGTCTGAAAGATTGCCTAAGGAACCATTTCTTGAATTACCAGAGTCACTCGAGGGCCAAGGTGTTGAACTTGTAATAGTTCTAAGAATTCAACCTTTGTCATTACTTCCTCTGCCTACTTCAGATACTGGGTCACTTGCTGATTTTGGCCTGGAATTTTCGAACAATCCTGTTCAAACTCCTGAGAGTTCACCGCCCACTGACAGTCAGCTTGGACTGGTTATCTATCCTCCGAATCCTTTGTTTGACCTTGTTGTGATATCATCGCAGTGTCCATATAGTCCGTACGATCAACCAGGTGTTCCTTTCGAAGTATCCCCTCATACTTCTTTGGTCGTTCGTTGTCATTTGTTCCCAGATATAGAAGCCGAAGGTGATGCTCTAATCACCTCTCCGGATGAGTCAAAAGTTTCTACTCCACACATTGTCGAGGAGGAAGAACATCCTTTTCCTCCTGAATGTTTCCCCTATACATGGAGCATTCCTATCAATGTGTATTGGGAATTGCCGCCTAATTATATCCTTGGCACAGTTGGTTTTAGGTACACCTAATGCATCATCACTTTACCATAACCCTGTTTGGGCATCCGGTGCTATGCCTACTACTGGTCCTTTCATTGCTAACTCAACCTCCCAACAGGCTGTTACCTTAGTCGCAGTGCAACCCACTGTTCCGAACCCTCTTGTATTGTCCGTCCAGTTCAACCAGCGGTCTCGAAGAATGTCTCTATCAGTTCCTGATCCCTCCAGTCAGTGGCCAAGTTGTTGCACTGCCTGGGGGGTAGAATCTGAATGTTTCTATGGTGTCAAGTGCCACCAATGTGAGTGGCTCACAAGCTCACATGCTTGGTATGAACCAACCTTCTTCTGGCGTTATTCAAAACCCTGATGATCCTGCTGGATCGAGCATTGTCCAGTACCAACAAGTTCAAAATCTTGTTGGTCTGTCTGAGTCAAATAATGTCTAGTATCAACAGCCTTGTGGAGCTTAGGTCTAATACCGAACTCCTTACGTTCCATATGGTTCTCAAGGAATGGTTAATCAACCTTACACCCTTTAGTCTAGGTAATATGTTCAGCTTGGATCATCCACTTTCCAGGGTGGCTATGGCCAGATTCAGTCTGGAAAATTTTTGAGCACTGTTCAAGTACCCTTGCAACAACAAGGACAACCTCTACAACAACAAGGGCAACCTTTGTTGCCGCTAGGGTTATCCGCGCAACAAAAAGGGCAAATGATCCTACAACAAGGTCAACTGCAACAACCATAGGGGCAACCCCTGCAACCATTGCAGCAAACCGTGCAGCAGCAGATGAAGTATGCTTCACAAACCTCCCAACCCATGTCCTCATAGGTTTAACCTCTTCAGCCCCAGGGATAAATTCTGCAGCCACAAGGCCAACCCTTGCAGCAACAAAACCATCCCGGGCAGTAGAAACCCTTATATACATATCAGCAGGGTCAACCCTTGCAAAGGAAAGGCTAGGGTTAAGTCCTGCAACAACAGGCCTAAAATCCTAATATCCTAGGTCAACAAGTCCAGAATCCTTTTGGCTAATGGTAGCAGGTACAAAACCCTAATGTCCTAGGTCAATAGGTACATAATCCTTTTAGTCAAGAGCGGGAAGTACATAATCCCTATGTTCAAGGTAAACAAGTGTATAATCCTTATGCTCAAGGGCACCAGGTCCAAAATCCTCTTTTTCAGGGGCAATAGGTTCACCACATGTATGTTCAGGGACAACAGCTACAATACCCATATGTCCAAGGTCAACATGCTCAATAGCCTCTTAACCCGTACATTGCTTATCAACAACCTATGACTAGACAGTTTCAAGGTATTCAAGGTCAAAATGCTCGCTATGGCCAAGGTAACCCATAATAGGGGCTACAACAAATGCCATATGGCCAAAATCCCCCAGTCTCGGGCAAAAATCCTTACCAACAGGGATGGGCTCCTCCGCTTGGACCTGCTTACCGACCTCCAATGCCTTTTAATACTCAATTTCCATTCTTGGCCAAACTAGAGTTTCCATATGTGTCTCTCATTATGAATGATCCAATTCTTCATTTGCCATACTAGACTCCAGTTCCGTCCAAGATCCTGAGCAATTGTCCGAAATTCGATGGGAAAGCAAAAGAAGATCCTCAAGCCCACGTGATGACATATCATCTCTAGTGCTTTTTGAATTCTTATGTAGGTGATTCCATTAGTCTCCGTCTTTTCCAACGAACCCTCACAGGTGCTGCAGCCAAGTGGTACATCAAGCTTCCTCGAAGTACTTACCATGACTTTAACTCTTTAGCCATGGCTTTCCTCATGCATTTCCAATTTCCAGTTCACTATGAAATTGGCACCTATTTTCTCACATCGCTTAAGCAAGATATTGCGAGACACATCTCGAATCACATCCATGAATGGAGACGTAGACGTCGCTTGATCTAATTCAATATTGCTAACCAGTTGCTCACCGAATGGTTCACTATGTCATTCTTGGCCCTGATTGCTCGCGATATTTCTATGGGTGGGTGCGTTGCTAAAGAACAAGCCATTGCTCTTGCCTAATACTTAGATCTAGTTTACTCTCAGTCTAGCACTTTGTATGAGTTATTACTCAATGCTCCGTGGCCATCATCCGATCCCACAGAATCGAAGTCACAAGGCACACCCCCTATGGATGGAGTTATTGGTTCAGTGTCCTAGACCCCTGCTAAATCTTCTTCCAAATAGAAGTCGGTCTCAAACACTGTTTCCAATAGTTCTTAGCAGAATCCATTTGGCCTTGGTAAAACCTCAGAGGTCCACGCTGTCCAGTCTACCGTAGCAGACAAATCCGCGAAAGGTAAGAAGAAAGGCAAAGGTAAGGGTAAAGTCGATGCCCCAAAACAAGGTCCTCCTAAATCGTCTGCTGGTGAATCTTCACAATGGAAACCTAAGTATCATTTCCTCATTTGCAAGGAGGATCACTATACCAAGGATTGTCCCTAACGATCCGAAGTTAGTCGTTTGGTCAAAGGGACCCCAGTTGTCCTGAAAGAGCCATTTCCGTCTTAGCAGACCCAAATATTAGACCAACCTCAATCATCTGCTTTCTCAGGATCTCAAGTGTTCATGATGAGTATGCCTATTAATGTGGCTACTAGATCAAAATATTACCAAACTCCTGCTCCGACAACTGGGAAAGAGAAAGAATCCACCCCTTCTTCTTTTGCCTTGAGTTCTAGCCCTCTTCATATCGAGCGCCCTAACTCTGATTCCGCTACGCATCCACCCTCTTGATGTGTGTTAAGGAAATCCTTGTACAATCCCAACGCTCGATCTGCTCAGCACTATAATATTGTTGAGAACTTGGCTCAGGTGCCATCCACTATGTTGGTTCTCGAGGTGCTCCAAAGCTACCCATCACAGCGGAAATCTTTACTGTCGGCTATCGGGGGGATTG
>Ga0115842_100628_pt1 | contig 14446 bp, 13 predicted proteins | sample InSIn2SAF170_2_FD_83856 | JGI IMG/M metagenome (GOLD analysis project Ga0115842, IMG submission 83856)
CACCGTTTGGTTCACCTAGCACACCCAACCATGGGTCACCTCACCTAGTTTACCAACTCATCAGCCCACCACCAAGGTGACTCGCCCACCGTTAAGTCGGCTCGTAGGTGCACCCATGCTCACCCACTATAAATCACGGCTATGCTAACTTGTCGCCACAACTTCACCCTTTCCAACTCACCGACTTGATCTGCGCCCGTGTCATGCCCTTATTAGTTTTCCAACTCACCTGGTTCACCATTTAGCTCACTCGGTGGGTGCACCCACGAGTCGCCACAACCATAGGGCGTTATAGTTTCAGTCATGTGGGTGCCCATGTAAACTCGTTCGGGCAGGTCGTTTGAGGGCGTCTGTTTACACTCGTTCGGGCAAGTCGTTTGAGGGCATTAATGTAAACTCATTCAAGTGGGTCGTTCGAGGGTGCTCATGTAAACTCGTTCGGGCATGTAATGCCCTGGAGTTGTCATGAAGGATGGGCGGCACGGGCAACCCGCCAAGTGAGCTACACAATGTGCGGACGAGCTACTGTTGGCGGTAAGCGAGAGCGACCGGGCGAGGGCGTGAACGAACTAGGTGAGCTGCATGTCACATGAAGTGTTTTGGAGGTTATGCGATGATGTTTGGATGGAAATACTTATATACCCATGTGGGCCATCATAGGTGCCCCAACCGATGGGCGGGCCAACAGGTGAACAGATGAACGGGCGGGCGACCAAACAATATGTGGATGGGCCGACGTGTTAAAACAAGATGAAGCTCATGGTTGTGCGATGGATGGGCAGGTCAGGTGGGCACTTGAACGATGGGCGGACGAGTGTATAAGTAGAAAGGTGAGTTGAGGTGGAGAGGCATCAACTCACAACACAAATCATCCAAGCAAAGAAGACTGAAGTGCACAGTTCTGCGGTGGCATAGGAAAGTTGCATGAGCATGGGTTGAATGGGTGAGCTGGTTGAAGATTGGGTGGAGTATCGTGCAGATCGAGTAGGGTGAGCAGGTGAAGGTTTGTGCAGCACGACATGAGGGTGTGCCCGCCGAACGATGGGCAGTCTACATGGAGGTATGGTCATGTGTGGAGACACGGTGGTAAGTCCATTGGTGAACCAAATGAAGGGTCATGTGGTGCGAAACGAAGGTGTGCCTGCTGAACGATGAGTTGGTGAACTAGGTGAGGTGACCCATGGTTGGGTGTGCTAGGTGAACCAAACGGTGAAGTGTTGGGTTTGGTGAATGGAGGTGCGACGAGGCGTGCGAAGGGTACCTAAGTTGGGTGACACGGACATATGGAGTGCGCCTGAGTTGGGAAAATGACACAGTTCATTCGATGAGCTAAATGAATGCGTTCAAGAGTAAACGAACAACTGGGCAGAACGTGCAGTGACTGTTCAGGGGTGCCGACGAGTTGGGAAACTAAGTTTGCTGATGAATGAAAAAAATTAGGGTTTCCTCCAAGATTTAACTTGTAATTTGAAAGTTGAAGATTTATATGTATTGGTATATGGGTAGACTCACATTGGGGAGTTGCCCCTCCATTTTACTGTTGTGCATTTCTATATGTTAATGTTGTTATGATGAATGTTCATGCTTTTCATCTTGTATAAAGGATAAACGTAATACTTGGTAAGGAAAAATAAAGTAAGTACGAATGTTAGGCATAGTCCATGACCGTGAGTATTAGTGAAAAGAAAAGGGTTGGTGGTGCCGCACCTCGCTATAGTGCAGTTGGAATAGTACCACCAGTGTAGGGGTGTGACAAGTGGTATCAGAACTGATTCAAGTGAAGTGCAGGTGAAATAAGTTGATCTCATTGTTACTTCGTAACAGGTGGTATCAAGAGCCGATTTAGGTCTGCAGGGGAACCTGGTGAATGGTGAATGGTCTATACTAGATCACAAAGAAGGAAGTTGATGGTCGAAATGTAAGGACCTCAGGCTGTGACAGGGGAGTCTAGTCACATCGTGAGTGAAGACTTCATGAATAGGGTATTGGAAAGGATAGAAGAATTGGATTCTGACTGGACTCTAAAATTGGCCAAGATCATGCAGGATCAAGAAGGCAATGCAAAGATGGAGGAATTCGATGAACTCAAAGACTGATGTGAATATTCCAAATGGAAGTATACACAACTAGAAGAGGAATTCAAAGAGATTGGGAAAGCAAGAGACCAGGGTTTGGAAAAAATCTTGGAATTACAGTAGTCTATTGATGAAGCGAAGGATGAGATTATGGTGTTGAAGAAGGCCATGAGACATAACGCAGGTGGAGGAGTGTCTCATGTGAAAGTTGAGGAACCAGAACCTTATGATGGTACAAGGAATGCGAAGACTCTTGGTAACTTTCTATGGGACATGGAGCAATACTTGGAATGCTTGGGTCTGCCTGAGGAGGAGACTAAGGTGAAAATGGCTACTCAGTTCTTGATGAAAGATGCTAAGATGTGGTGGCAAAGGAGGATGGATCAGATTGCCAATGGTAGTGCTGACGACATAACTTCATGGGAAGACATGAAGAAAGATTTTTAGGCCCACTTCAGTCCTCAAGATGAAACTTGGGAAGAAAGGGTGAAGATAAAATATATGAAGCAAACAGAAAGTCTGCAAGCATATCAATGAGAGTATGCAAGTGCAGTTCTGGAACTTCCAGATAGTGGAAAGGGACAAGGTATTCAACTTTATTATAGGGCTGAAACCTTGGGCATGCAATGAAGTGAAGAGGTAGAAGATAAAGACACTTGAAGAGGCTTTTACTGTTTTGGATCGTTTGGTGGAGCATTATGACGAAACTTCTAATGAGAAAAAGAAGAAGTTTGATAAGAAGAAGGAGAAAAACTACGTAAGATGATGCTTTGAAATCGAATGACAAGTCAAAGATGAAGAAGCCATTGAAGTGTTGGATATGTGCAAAACCACATATGGTGAAGAATTGTCCTTCAACACCGAAATATGCTGTGATAGCATAGTCTAATACAAAGAAAGAAGAAAATTTTGTGTGGATGATGCAGATTATTGGAGCTGCAGCTGCTACGGAAGCGGTCTCACGAAGAGATCTGGAAAGGAACAATTTGGAATATGTTTGGATGAAGGTTGGGAGTGAGGATGTACTCAATATGGTGGATAGTGGGGCTATTCACAACTTCATGAGTGAATATGTTGCGAGAAGGATTGGGCTAAAATGTGTACCGATGCAAGCGCAGATTAAGATGGTGAATTCTCCTCTTGACTGCATGACTGGTGTGGCTAAAAAGGTGGACACAACACTAGGTGAGTGGATCGGGAAAGCCAACTTCACGATAGTGTGGATTGATGACTATGAATTTTACTGGGAATGGAGTTTTTGAAACACTATGATGCAATGATAGTGCCACATTTGAAGAAGCTGTACATTTACAATAGAAGGGAAGATATACCCATTAGTGTTCCAACCATTGGAGTAACAAAAACTGAGTGTAAACTGGTAGTGATGTAGATGGAGGAAAAGAAGCACATGGATGAAGTATGTAAGTGGTTGTCTACTGCTAAGGCAAAGCTTGCGGAATAGTCACAAGTTATCAAAACATTGTCTGATAGTATCTTCGATTTGTTTAGGAGGTTGGAGGAAGTTGAGGATGACGATGATGATGATGAGGATTATATGAGGCCGAATATCCAGATGGAGGATCGGGATGCTTACTTCAGAGGATGGAGGTGGAAGATGCAGATAGGTGGATTGAGCTAATCAGTGAGGGAGAGCCTTCAAGCTCCGCTCCCTCCACATCTTCTTAGATGACTTCAAAGATGGGGCTCATTGTTAGCTGCTCATGGCAGTGAGTCCTTAAAATTTTTGAGAAGGTATGACAGATAGATGATGTAGGATTGGTTTGGCATTAGCATTAGGACATGTTGAATATGGGATGGAGATTCCATGGACCTGAGCATGGGTTTGGAGAAGATTCTTGATGAGTTCAGGATTGTGATAGGATGTTGAAGAAACAACCAATGGTGGCATGGAGAAGGTACATTCTCATGAGTTGGGCATTACGGTTGGATTAGCTATCCTATTAGATTGATGACATGAGGGCATGTAGTGCATTGGGTTTGTGTCAGAGAGATGTCTTTGTTTTAAATAATATGTTGTGCTGGTTAGAGTATTATGCAGAGGAGTTCACATGATGGAACGACACATGGTGGGGACTATCGTATTGTATATGTTGCAGGGATGTTTGTGATGTATGGACTAGTTGATATCATGGATCAGGGATATGGTTGTTCTGATGGTTTATGAGGCATTGGATGGCAACTATGGTGGAAAACAATGACTTATGGTGGGGGAGAATGTAAGGCCTTACAGTTGTCACAATGGATGGGTGACATGGGTGACCTACCGAGCGAGCTGCATGACGTGCGGATGAGTTGTGGTTGGCGGTGAGCGAGGGTGACCAAGCGAGGGTACGAATGAACTAGGTGAGCTGCAGGTCACGTGAAGTGTTTGGGAAGTTATGCGATGAAGTTTGGATGGACAAACTTATATACTAGTGTGGGAAGTCCTGGGTGCCCTGACTGATGGGCGGGCCAACGGGTGAACTGACAAGCAGGTAGGTGGCCAAACGATATGTAGATGGGCCGATGTGTTAAAATAGGATGAAGTCGACGATTGTGCGATGGATGGGCAGGTTGGTTCGATGCTTGAATGATGGGTGGACAAGCTTATAAGTAGAAGGGTAAGTTGAGGTGGAGAGGCATCAACTCACAACACAAATCATCCAAGTGAAGAAGAGAAAAGTGTGCAGTTCTATGGTGGCGCAGGAAAGTCGCATGAGCTTGGGCTGAATAGGCGAGCTGGTTGAAGATTGAGTGGAGTATCATGTGGATTGAGTAAGGAAACTAGGTGATGGTTCATGCAATGCGACATGAGGGCGCGCCTGCTGAATGAGGGGAAGTCTACGCAAAGGTGAGGTCATGTGTGGCGACACAGTGGTAAGTCCACCGGGTGAACTGAATGAAGGGTCATGTGGTACGACATGGAGGTACTTAGTGATGAGTTGGTGAACCAGGTGAGGCGACCGGGGTTGGGTGTGCCAGGTGAACCAAATGATGAAGTGTTGGGTTTGGTGAATGGAGGTGCGATGAGGCATACGAAGGGCACCCAAGTTGGGCAACATGGACACAGGGAGCACACCCGAGTTAGGAAAATGACATGGTTCGTTTAACGAGTTGAATGAACACATTCAAGAGTAAATGGAGAATTGGATTGAACGTGCGGTGACCATTCAGAGGTACCGACAAGCTGGGAAACTGAGTTTTCCGATGAATGAAAAAATTTGGCTAAGTGTAAATTTGGGGTTTCCTCCAAGATTTAACTTGTACTTTGAAAGTTGAAGATTTATATATATTGATATATGGGCAGACTCACATGGGGGAGTTGCCCATCCCTTTATACTGTTGTTCATTTCTATATGTTAATGCTGTTATGATGAATGTTCATGGTTTTCATATTGTATAAAGGATAAATGTAATACTTGGTAATGAAAAATAAACTAAGTACGAATGTTAGGCGTACTATATGACCATGACTGTTGGTGAAAAGAAAAGGGTCAGTGGTGCCACACCTCGCTATAGTGCAGTTGGAGGAGTACCGCTAGTGTAGGGTCGTGATAGGGCTAGTCATTTGAGGGTGTTCGTGTAAACTAATTCGGTCATGTCGTTCAGTGTGAGGGTGTTCCCGAGCACACAAGCCCATATCAAAAATTCTAAGTTGTGACCTAGGGTGGGCTTTGTGCACTTTCATGTAGCTCATTTACATGGCTCTCCCTTGTGCCTTCATTTCGATCGTGTTGACACCCATGTAAACTTGTTGGGTGGGTAGTTTGAGGGCATCCTTGTAAACTCATTTAGGTGGGTCATTTGAGGGCATCTATGTAAACTCATTTGGGTGGGTTGTTCGAGGGCGTTCGTCTAAACATTCAGGAAGTTTGTTCGAGGGCACTCATGTAAACTTGTTCGAGTGGGTCGTTTGAGGGCTTTCGTGTAAACTCATTTGGTCAGGTCATCCACTGTGAGGGCATGCTCAGGAACACAAACCCGTATCAAAAATGCTAAGTTGTGACCCAGGGTGGGCTTTGTGCATGTTCGTGCAACTCATTTTCCTGGCTCTCCCTTGTGCCTTCATTTTTGTCACACCCCTACACTAGCGGTACTCTTCTAACTACATTATAGTGAGTTGTGGCACCACTGACCCATTTCTTTTCATCAATACTCACGGTCATGGACTACACCTAACATTCGTCCTTAGTTTATTTTTCGTTACCAAGTATTACATTTATCCTTTATAGAAGATGAAAACCATGAACATTCATCATAACATCATTAACTTGTATAAATGCACAACAGTATAAAAGGAGGGGAAACTCCCCGATGTGAGTCTACCTATATATCAATATATATAAATCTTCAACTTTCAAAGTACAAGTTAAATCTTGGAGGAAACCCAAAATTTATAATTAGCCAAATTTTACATTCATCGGCAAACTCGGTTGCCCAACTTGTCAATACCTTTGAATGGTCACTACACATTCTGCCCAATTCTTCGTTTACTCCCGAACGAGTTCGTTCAGCTCGTCAAACGAACTGTGTCATTTGCCCAACTCGGGCATGCTCCCCATGTCTGTGTCACCCAACTTTCTGCATGCCTCGTCGCACCTCCATTCACCAAACCCAACACTTCACCATTCAGTTCACCCGACACACCCAACCGTAGGTCATCTCACTTGGTTCACCAACTCATCATTCAGTAGGCACACCTCTATGTCACACCGTATGACCCTTCATTCGGTTCACCCAGCAGACTTACCACCATGTTGCCAGACACAACTGCGCCTTCGTGTATACTACACATCGTTTAGTAGGCGTGCCCTCGTGTTGCACCACACGAACCTTCATTCAGTCGCCCTACTCGGTCCGAATGATATTTCAACCAATCCTTGACCAAATCGCCCATTCAGCCCAGGCTCATGTGACTTTCCTGTGCCACCGCAAAACTATGCACTTCACTCTTCTTCGCTTGGATGATTTGTGTTGTGAGTTGATGCCTCTCCACCTCAACTTTCCCTTCTACTTATATGATCATCCGCCCATCGTTCAAGCACCCAACTGACCTACCCATCCATCACACAATTGTCAGCTTCATCCTATTTTAACACATTGGCCCATCATTTGGCTGCTCACTCATTCGTCGTTGCACCCGTTGGCCCGCCCATTGGTCGAGGCACCCAGGACTGCCCACACATGTATATAATTTTTTCCATCCAAACTCCATTGCATGACTTCTGTTTCGGGGAATAGTGTTCATGCGAAACTGCTCAATCCCACCTAAGGAATGGTAGTGCCTTAGAAACAATATAACAACAAAGTCTAACTTCGTTCCTTTTACATAAGCAAATAGAGATGGATAGAGAGGACCAACCGGTGTCTTTCGCTTAGTTCCCTTGCCTCGAATCCTTCTCCTCCTTGAAGCGGTTCGGTTCCTGTCTGCTTCTACGCCCGGGTAAAGAGAATAGCTGCAAAATCAAGGACACCAGATACTTGCAAGGACTATGATCTACTATGTAAACAATTCAGGGTTAGAAATGAATTGACCATTAACATGCATAAGTATTCAGACACATAATACAACAAGCAATGGAAGGAACAAGAATAGCTTTATTGATTGTAGAAAAGTCAAGAGAAGTTACAAGCTGCTGCTCTAACCCAGCATCAACCTCCCAACTTGAAAGAGTTCTCCTAGCACCTCAAGCAAAAGCAAATCACCCAACAATAAGCTCACAATATTCTCCTCAGAATACCAACAGCAATTCCTTGCAAATGCCAAAATTCCAACCTTCTGGATCTCATGGAATGGGATCCATTTATAGGCCTCAGGAAGGCCCATGAGTCAGCATCTCTGCATGTGATTAGTGTCCTCCATCTGATAGTTCAATCTTCCACTTGGTAGGTGAGCTTCAGTGACTCACCCAAGGTCGAATTCTCAGCTACAAGTGTCCCAAAAGAGAGAGAGTGGAAGATTCCATGAGCTGCCACTTTGCAAGACAAGCTTGCCACTTGTTCTTTCCCGCCTAGCACACCTAGAAGGAAGGCTACCTGCTCTGGCAGCGCAGGTAGCTAGTGTACTGCCTGCTTTTAAGCGCAGGCAGTCCATGGAGCAGGTGGGCTGGTCCAAATTTGACCTGTTTTGAGTGGTTTTTGACTTGAACCTTCTCTGGAAGAGCTGTAATCAGGAAATCTTCCTCCTTTAGGGGCTGAAGCAACCAAATTAGGGAATGAGAATCCCCTGATTATGGATATTTTAATACTTGGATCGCAGGACCCAAAAATATCTATAACAGATTGCCCCCTAAAGCGTGAGGTCGATATTCATTTTTCTTTAAAAACCAAATTATCGGGTGAAATGCTTTACTGTGAGGGATTCGGAGTTCTTTGTCAGTCGAGAGGAGACCTGTAATAAGATACAACACAATACATCATCATCATATATAATTTCATGATCTAGCTGAGTCGGGCATCCCCATGCTCAGCGTTATAAAAGTATACTCATGTACATGGGACAGATATCTGTCTAAAAGAGCTGGCTCTGAACGAGCTATCATCCTGAATGGATGATCATCTGTGCCATAAAGCTGTACACCTGGTGCTTTTATCATCCTGTATATCGCAGCCCGGATGGCTGAAACTAGATACGGGGTCTTCAATCTCTTCCGATCTTCACTCGAGTACAAGTCAATCCATGTGATAATGAACCGAAGTCGAACATGGAAAGACATCGCTTGATTACCGGTCAATAATGAAAACCGTTAACAAGCGCGAGAGGGATCACCGATAATGATGATGATCCTCAAGGTACTACAGTACAATCCACGAGGTGCGAATAGATGACTTGGCGTCGAACACCATGCAGAATCTTCCGGTCGAAGACCAATGATGAAAACCTGTCGCCGGGAGTGAGAAACTTGTCATTGAGGCATGCAAGCTTCAAAGTACTGAGGGGGGTATTCCTTGATCAAATTCTTGGATAACGAGTTGATGTCGACAAGAAGTGATCTGTCACAGGAGGGCCTTAATGAATCCCACATCAGTGACACGGAAAGGAGCTAATGATTTTTAGGAGGTGAAAACTGACTGATGATATGGAGGATGGCGGTCATGAAATGAATGAAGGATTAACGTATGTGGTGGGTGGAACAGGTTGAACTCTCTGAATCTCTTGAACATATGACGACACTGACTGATGGACTGGTAGCATTACCCCAAAATGGATGGTGTGAGCAGGACCATGGTGTTACCGGTGAATGAAAACAACCCAACCCGACATGGAAGCGGAACGTGAGCGTCATGTTCAAGAGTGACTTGCTACCAACAAAGTTTCTTCAAGTTTCTTCCCAATTTTTCCCCAGTCATTGCTGACCAGTACCTCTTTATTTTTGTCAAGCTTGAGGAGGATAACATATGCTTGTTCTATAATCCACCCTTCGGGTGAACCCATCTCTTAGTTTTAGCGAGCTTAGCGATGGTAAAACTCGTTCTTGTCTGCCACGGACAAGTTCGTCGCTATTGGGTATTTTAACGAGTTTAACGACAAAGATAACTCGATCCTTTTCAATTTTAGAGAGTCTGAAAAAGGACATAAAGGAGACTCCAGTGTTCCTTTTTCGTAATGTAATCCCTTAAGTCCGAAAAAGTATAAAATAATACAAAAGGGATGGATGTTCGATCTTTTTGATGAGCCGAATAAACAAGCGCTCGATCTTTTTTTGTAATAGTCTCTCGAATCCAAAAAGATTAAAAGCTAGAGGAGAGACAGTTCTTCCGGTACTTTAACGAGCTGGAGGAGCTAAAAGCTCAGCTATCTTTTCATATTTAACGAGTCCATTGAAAAGAGCTTAAAGGGGACTCGCCTTTTGAGGAACGAGTGATGTAATGGGTAGCAACAGATTCCAGGTGCAGATTTGGAATAATCACGGCAGTGTCACAAGGATGGCTAAGGATAATCACTCTTCGCAGCTGTTCCTCAAAATGGGTAAACAATCAAAATGGAGGTGTATGATCGGCCAATTATACGACGGAGGTGGTGGTGCATAAACACATCCAAGGTATAAAGGGCTGAAATTTCAAACTCACAATGGTCATTTACAAGAGGGTGGTTCATTTTTTAATGAGCTTGAACTCATCGCTCATTCGGCTAGATTTATTTTTTAACGAGCATGACATCATGCGGAAAAACTGCTCGGTAATACCAGTCAAATACTAGAAATGTCTCTCATCATAAACGGCAAGGTTTTAAACTTAGCCCATCATATCATTTCTTTATGCCAGTTAGAAATGACCAACTACAGGTTGGAGTTAGCTAGCTACCAAAGTATGGGTAGGAAATAAATCTCCTTTTAGTAATCGCCGAGTTTCTCCCAGTGACCCGGGCTCTGCACGAAACGAACTTGTCTGCCGACTGTTCACCCGACTTGAGTAGCTATGTTAGAAAACGAAGTGAGTTATCGTTACGCTGGTCACTTTTTCACTTGCATGCCGAAAGGCTTGCATGCCCCCAGGCGTAGAATATGGTTTCATGGCCGCCTCTTTCCTCCCAATAAAACATACATTTTTAAAAAAGGAGGGGCCTACCTCTTTCAGGTTACCAAAAAGTGTATTTCTTCGCAAGCGAAGTAACTATCGATTCGGCGCTGTCTATCGGAACAGACAACGTGTATCGTCAAGCGCTTACATAACTTTGACAAGAGTATCTTATTCCAATCTTACCACATGTCCGGATATCTGGAGGTTTCCATTCTCTAGATTACGAACGGGACTTACAGAAAGGTCATTTACTCTCGCGGAAACCTATTCTACACCTGCAGAGTTTTCTTGCCGAAGCAGGCCAGGGTGCATGCCCCCTGGGTTCCAGTCACGTCCCCGAATCACTCGCCTTCATCAGGCAGGCGGACTGTTGACTGAGACACCTCTTGAGGTAAAAGACCACTTAGGAATGGTAGATGACTATAGATTGCGTGTGATCCAGGAAATGAAAGCTGGTCTACGAGCTTGACCATTCTTCCTTCGTGTGGAAAACACATCACTCTAAAGAGTGTGGAAACAATTGCACCCATGCAATAAATATAGTCTCGACCAAGGAGCAGATTATAATCTAGTGGACCTTGGACTACCATCACGTTCATATGAACGGTCTTCCCTTTCAATGTGACAGGCACATTTGGAAGAATTCCTAAAGGACGACTGGTTCCTTTATCAAAGCCCGATAGATTTCTCATCTCAAGCAAAAGCGTTGGCGAACCAAGCGCCTTCCAAGCAGTAGAGGAAAGGATACTCACAGACGCCCCTTCATCAATGATGGTACCAGACATGACCATTCGATAGATTTGAACAATTATTCGAAACGGTACATTTGCTGGTAAACGGGGTCTGCCCAGTTGGTTCCAATCAAATGAAACGACCAGGTTGCTTGGAGGTGGGACCGAATACACGGCCGGATAGGATTCTGATGAACTTCCTTCCTGCGGTAAAGGAATGGGAATACTATTCCCCTGATCATTAGAATCCGCATTCACGAATAGAATTTGGACGGTGCTATCCTCATTCTGTTCAGTGAAAGTGTCGTCGGTGGATAGAACCTCTGAAGGCATGACCGGGTCAACTGCCGTATCAACCGTTTGACTTTCGTCAGGTATGGATTCAGAAGGTTCAGTGTCGACGACGGACACTTCGGCTGACCATTTCAAATGGACAGCAGGATTTTCGACTAGTGAGGGACATGGCGAGAGTTTTTTGTATCCAGGAGGAAGTCGTGGTGGTGAAACCGAACGATCTTCCAAAACTCTTTTTGCCTCGTCTAAGAAAGGACAGTGATGGACTGCGTGATCGCCTTCACACAACTTACAAGGAAATTTCATCTTTCCTTTGTGTCCTTGGGCTTCATTCCCACTAGTCGACGGCGTGCATTCAACATGAGACTCAGAGGTTGATGCAACCGAATTGTGCAACCGGGGGGACCAATCCTTCAGGATCTGAGGGATAGAGGGGCAATCTCTATGTAAATGGTTCCCTTCGCATATGACACATGGAATTTTGGGCCTGGTCGGTGCAGTGTGTGGATTTTCGTTATTCAACATCCTATTGCCCCCACTCCTTTTAGGCTCCTTTTGCTTCTTCTCTTTCTTCTTCTTATCTTTCCTCCCCTTAGGTACTGGGTTGGAGGAAGAAGGATTCGATGAAGACTTGGAAGAAGTGGAGGCTATAGGGGCAACATGCGGAGTGTTTTGCTATTGACTAGATTGCTCTGGAATTACGTTAGGCATAACAACTGTAGTTGAGAAGAGCCAAACTGGCAGACCTATTGTCAACCCTGGAAGCGACAACGTGGCCATATGAGGTGCACCGATTTCTCCCCATGAGGAGAAAGGACTTGGATTTCCTTCAAGGGGTTTCCCTTGATCGGTGGACTCCATTTTCTCAACTAAAAGATCAACGTTAGGAAAAGAGGTGGCAATTTTCGTTTAAAATAAATTTTAAAGACACTTGGATGCAAACTTGCTTTTTCAGTTTTTAAGAGTCGAGAAAAAGCTAAAGATGACTCTAGTCGCCTTCGATATTTTAACGAGCCCGAAGTGACAAATGCTCGGATGGACTTTTTCCGTTATTGAGTCTGAAAAATCCAAAAAGGAACTGCTCAGGAAATCTAGGTAGAGGGTGTACCAGATCAATCACAAAACTGCAGAATACGTTTTACGGTACGAGCAGTCAATCTTCCCGAATGCTGTGTTCAGTGCATTGTGATCGATAAGGCGGCAGACACGGCTTCCTCAGGATAAAGGATGCAATCCTAAGGGGGTCCCCCAATATATACGCGACGGTACGTGGGGGCACAAGTCCGTATTGGCAATCACCGGTTCGACGTGGAGGAATCACCCAACCACTCCCCGACAATTACCAGGTTTAAAGACGTCGGAACACATCTCTACCTAGACCTCTAAATGTTTGCGTTAAATTCCAATGCGTTTTTAAGTTGATTGAATTTATTTTACGGTTGATCTTTTTAGAAGTTTTCCTTTCGAGGTTCACCACGTGATGTTGGTTACAACTTCCTGAATGCAATCTAAGATGATAAGCAATCTCTATCTTCTTTTAGAGTCATGAAAATCTTAGCTACTGAGGAGAAGAGAATAATATTCTTTTCGCAAAGAGCAAAGAGCACACACTATAATGCAATTTCCTAAACCAAGGCACGCACAAGATGTCTAAGATGTTAATGCACAATGCATGTATTTCTTTTCAATCTTTTCTTAATGTTTTTATGCAAAAAGAAAGCTAAATGCACAAACTCAAATTATTTCAAGAAACAAAGCGATTTATCTTTTTTTTTTTTCTTTTTCAGAGAAGAGAAAGAGAGAGAGTAGATGATAGTCAACAAATTCCTTTTCAGAAAGAGAGAGGATAGAGGACACTCAACAACTTTTCTTTTCGAAAGGAAGTAAAAAGCTTTACGATTCTTTGAAATGCACCAATTTGAGACTGAAATAAAAGTAAAGCAAGCAATCAAAACACTTTTAAGGGTGCTATGGCTGTCTACAGCTGAAAACGACACTTTTCAAACATAAACGATAGCTAGATTGAACTACTTTTATAACGAGAAGCTGAAAGTGAGAAAAATACAAGAAAAAACACAATCAGTTCTTTTGCACATTCAGGAGGTTGGAGGCAAGGAAAAGATGGTTCTAATCTGAGAGATGCTGGTCAAAGGCTAAGAAACAGAGAATAGAACTGATAAAAGTGACTGAACAAAGTGACAAACTGAGGGCAAGACTGCCACACAGAGTTCACTGGGCCAGCGCACCTGGAACACAGAGCACCTGCGCTTAAGAGCAGGCAGCCCCTTCGGGAAGTGCGCTTAAGAGCACGCAGCCAGTGTTGTACCTGCGCTGGGCCTGTTGACGGGAGCTGTGGAAGGCTCCGGGTCACAGATTTAGTTATTTTCAGAGTTTTTAAGCCAAATAAAGACCAAGTAAGCTTATAAAAATAGGGAGACTTGACAATGAGGTACTAGGCTACCATTAAGAGAACCAAGTAGTAAGTTTATGGATAGATTTTTAATCTTATAAGCAACCCGGAGATGGACTGAGCTAGCTTTGATCTACTTTGCGCATGCAAGACAAGCGCATTTCGAAGGCTATCTGGCTATGTCTCAGGCTCCGTCAAAGCTTATAAAACAACAATAGCAAAGATCAAACAGACTACAGGCTAGTTCTCCCCAGCGGAGTCACCATTCTTGTTTCGGGGAATAGTGTTCATGCGAAACTGCTCAATCCCACCTAAGGAATGGTAGTGCCTTAGAAACAATATAACAACAAAGTCTAACTTCATTCCTTTTACATAGTAGATCATAGTCCTTGCAAGTATCTGGTGTCTTTGATTTT